>Ga0325400_1001616_pt1 | contig 18811 bp, 17 predicted proteins | sample PopdelMetagenome_2_FD_205662 | JGI IMG/M metagenome (GOLD analysis project Ga0325400, IMG submission 205662) | Populus deltoides microbial communities from Bellville, Georgia, United States - Xylem-PdKOR-R1 | ecosystem: Host-associated > Plants > Phyllosphere > Stem > Wood/Secondary xylem...
GGTCGGCGAGGAGCGCCCGATCGAGCTCGCGGTGCTCAACAGCCAGGGCAGCATCGTCACCCGCAAGGGGCAGCTCACCGGCGAGTTCCAGGTCGACTATGCCCGCGCCGACCGCAACCGCGCGGTGTTCCGCGGGATCGAGCTGGTCGAGGCGGTGCTGGTCGGCGTGTTCGACATCAACGAGAGCCGCCAGGACGTGGTCACCGCGTCGGCTTCGCTCCGCTATGGGATCAGCGACCGGTTCGAGCTGGGGGTGCGCCTCCCCTACGTCCGCCGATCGGACAATTCGGTGATCGCGCCGATCGCCGGCAGCACCAACAACGATCCTGCCGCGACCACCGACAATTCGGTCAGCGGCAACGGCATCGGCGATGTCGAGGTCACCGCGCGCTACCAGGTGCTCGACGGCCGCGGCGGGCGGCCGTACCTGATCGCCAACCTCCAGGGCGTGTTCCCGACCGGCACCGACCCGTTCGCGATCCCGCGCGACAGCCTGGGCCGCGCGCGCCGCGCCGCGACCGGCGCCGGTTTCTACGGCATCGCTCCCAGCCTCACCGTCATCCTGCCGAGCGACCCGGTCGTGCTGTTCGGCACGCTCGGCTACACCTTCAACCTCGCCAAGAACGTCGACACCCAGATCCCGCCGGTCATCATCGACTATGTCGATCCGGGCGACGCGATCTCGGGCAGCGCGGGCATCGGCATCTCGTTCAACCAGCGCACGACGCTTAACCTGGGCTACGCGCACAGCTGGGCGTTCGGAACGCGGACGCGGACAACGCTGATCGTGCCGAGCCCGTCGGGCAACAACACCAACGAGAGCACTTCGCGCGATCTCCAGATCGGGCGGTTCCTGTTCGGCGTCACCTATCGCGTCACCGACAAGGCCAGCCTGAACTGGTCGGTTGAAGTGGGCGCGACCGACGACGCCACCGACCTGCGCACCGCACTGCGGGTGCCGCTCGTCCTGCTGACCGGGCGCTGAAGGGAAGATGATGGACGGAGTTGACTGGACGAGGCTGCTCGTCATCCTCTTCATCACAACGCAGGCGTTCTATTTCGTCGCGTTCCTGGTGGAAATCTACTTCTTCAGCCTGCCGGTGAACTGGGTCCGCGCGAAGAGCGAGCGGCCGGCGCGCTACCCGTATATCGTGCTCCTCTATCCGGTGCTCCGCGAGCTGGAGAGCACGATGCGCACGACGATGGGGGCGCTGGCGCGGCTCGACTATCCGCGCGACCGGTTCGAGGTGGTGGCGGTCCCCAATGCGGACGATGCCGATACCATCGCGTCGATCCGGCGGCTGCAGACCGACTTTCCCTTCCTACAGATGCTGGAGACCCCGCCCACCCGCGACGCGTCGTGGCGCGCGGTGTGGGACCGCTGGTCGGAAAACAGCAAGGCCTATTGGTGGCACGAGGGATCGCGCGCGAGCGAGCGCGACCTGCCGCCGAAGAAGACCCGACAGCTGATCCACGCCTTCTACACGCTCGCCGAGCGCAAGCGGGGGGGCGAGGATTTCCTCGTCAACTATCTCGACGCCGACAGCGCGCCGCAGGTCGACCATTTCCTCGCCGCCGCGCATGGGATGGAGGAATACGACGTCCTCCAGGCGACCAACATCGCCGGCAACCTCAACGCCAGCATGGCCGCGAGCCTCCACGCCTTCGACCACATGGCGTGGGACGGGCGCAAATACCCGCACATGTCCGCCAATGGGCGCCACCCCTATTGGGTGCTCGGCAAAGGGCTGTTCTTCCGCGCGTCCGACCTCCTCGCGCTCGGCGGGTTCAACCCGTGGATCACGATCGAGGACCCGGAAGTGGGGATGCGCTTCTGGAAGAACGGCCGCCGCCTCGGCATCATCGAGACGCCGCTGATCGAGGAGGTCCCCGAGACGTTTGGCGACGGCATCAAGCAGCGCAAGCGCTGGGTCGCGGGGTTCTGGCAGAGCCTCGGCGCGCCGCTGACCGCAATGGATTTCAGCTTCGGGCAGAAGCTGCGTGCCTGGCTCAACTTCCTGCCGTGTCTGTCGCTATGGGTGAACCTGATCGGGCTGCCGGTCGGGATATGGGCGCTGGTCACCTACATCGACGATACCGGGCCGCTGCCGGTGTGGACGCTGGTGATGGCGGCGATCAACGTCATCCTCTACCTCGTCGCGATGGGGTCGCTCTACTGGGCGACGTGGAAGCGGACCGCGATCGTCCTGCCGCGCCGGCGCGAGCGATTGTGGTACCTCATCCGGGTCAACCCGATCTCGGTATGGCTGTGGTGGGCGGTGTGGCTGGTGCCGCTGTGGGTCGGGTGGCGGATGTACCGGCGCGACCATGGGCTGGTCTGGGAGCGGACGGAGAAGATCGACGCCAACGCGGCGCTCGTCCGCGGCCGCGAGGCGCCGCTGGTCGCGACGGTGATCCCGCCGCGGACGCGTCAGACCTGATGCCGGCCGCCTCCCCCGCCGACCGCCTCGCGCAGCGTCCAGTAGACCGGTTTGGGCGCGAGCGCCGCGTCGAGCGGCAGCCCGCGGTTGAGCGCGGCGGGGCCGGTGGCGGCGATGCCGTCCTGGAGCCAGCTGTCGCGGTCGGACACGCCCCAGCTGACCACCCCGCGCACCGCCGGCTCGGCGAGGACGACGTCGAGATAGCGGCGGACCTCGTCGTCGATCAGCCGGTCGCGCGTCGCCAGCGGCAGCGAGCGGTCGGCCTCCTTGACGTCGAGTTCGGTGATGCTGACCCGCAAGCCCATGCCGGCGATCTCGCGCAGCATCGCGGTGATCGCGATGGTGTCGAGCGGCCCCTTCGAAAGGTCGAGATGCGCCTGGATGCCGACCCCGTCGATCGGGGCGCCGTCGTGGCGCAGGCGCTCGACCAGCTTCAGGAGCGCGGTGCGGCGGTCGCGCTCGACCGGGTTGGCGTATTCGAGCCCGTACTCGTTGACGAACAATCGGGCCGTGGGCGCCCGCTCGCGCGCGGCGTGGAGCGCGCGCGCGACATAACCGTCGCCGAACGCGCGCTGGAAGCAGGTGCGGCGCAGCCCGCGATGCCCCTGCTCGGTATCGATCGGCTCGTTGACCACGTCCCACTCGCTCGCGGCGTCGGCGTAGCGGCCGAGGACGCCGTCGAACCAGCGCTCGACCAGCCGCCAGTCGCGCTTGTCGGCGATCTCGGCGCGCGCCCAGTCGGGGGTGCTCTGCTCCCAGAGGAGGGTGTGGCCGCGCAGCTGCTGGTCGTGGGTGCGGGCGAAGGCGGCGATCTGGTCGGCGCGCTCGAACCACCAGCCGCCGCGGCGGTATTCGAGCGCGTTCCACTTGAAGTCGATCTCGGGGGTGATCCAGCCGCAGTCGGCCGCCACCCGGCGGCGGAGGGCAGGATCGGCGGCGATCGTGTCGGCGCGCACCGCCGCGCCGTAGAGTCGCCCCGTCGGCGCGATCATGCCCGCATCACCCGAGCGCGCCGGGGCGAGCAGCATCGCCGGGGCGGCCAGCGCCCCCTTCAGCACGTCGCGTCGATGGCAGCGCCCGGTCACCCTCGTTCCCCCTGCGCCGACAGCGTGGCGGCGAAGGTTTAAGCAGTGGTGAAGGGATCACGATCGCGGGTGCGCCGCGAAGGCCGCGAGCAGCGCGTCGCGCATCGCCTTCGGCCGCCCGGCCGCATCGAACGGCAGCCCGCGATTGAGCCCCGGCGAGCTGCCATCGGCCCACGCGCCGGGGAAGCGTGCGCGGTCGGCGGCGGTGACCTCCAGCCAGCTCTGGTCGTCGGTGAGCCCCCAGCACGAGACCGCGCTTGTCGCGGGATGCGGCAGCACGGCGGCGAGAAAGCCGGCGACGTGCGCCGCCACCAGCCGGTCGCGCTCGTCCGCCGGGCGGATATAGTCGACCTCCTTGCAGTCGAGTTCGGTGATGGCGACGGTCAGGCCGAGCGCCGCCAGCGCCGCGACGAAGCCGCGCAGCTCGTCGGTCGCGATCATGCCCTTGCCGAGGTCGAGATGCGCCTGGATGCCGATGCCGTGGAGCGGCGCGCCGCGCCGGGCGAGCGTGGTCGCCAGCCGGAGCAGCGCCGCGCGGCGGGCGCGGTGCGTGGGCAGGTCGTATTCGAGATCATACTCGTTGACGAACAGGCGCGCGCGCGGGGCTGCGGCATGCGCGGTGCGAAGCGCGCGGGCGACATAGTCGCTGCCGAACGCCTCGAGGAAGACGTTGGCGCGCAGCCCGTCCGCTCGCGCGCCGATCTCGATCGGCTCGTTGACCACGTCCCACTCGTCGACCAGCGCGCCGTAGCGGCCGACCGTCGCCGTGACGTGGTGGTCGACGATGCCCCAGCCGCCGCCGCTCGCCAGTTCGCGTGCGGCCCAGTCGGGGACGCTGCGGTGCCACAGCAGCGTATGCCCGCGCAGCCGCTGGCCGTGGCTGCGCGCGAACGCCGCGATCCGATCGGCACCCGCCACGTCGCGGCGCCCGGCCGCGGGCTCGAGCGCGGCCCATTTCAGTTCCAGTTCGGGGGTCAGCGTCGCCGCCTCGCGGGCAAGGATGTCGCGCAGCCTCGGCTGGTCGAGCGCGCTCGCGCGGACCGCCGCCCCGAAGCGCAGCCCCGCCGTCCTCGCGGCCGCGGCCAACGTCGCGGGCGGGCCTGCCCATGACCGGCCGCCGACCAGCGCCCCCGCCGCGACGCTCGCGATCACCCCGCGCCGCGAAAGATAGGCCGGTGTCGTTGATCCATTTGAAGGTCGCATGGTCGGCATCGCGCACTGTCCGGTCCGAAGGCTCGTCGCCGCTCGCTCGTCACTGCCCAGCCGCGACGCCATTGCTACACAGGGAACCGCCGAAATGCACAGGATAATCAAAGCCTCGCTCGCGGGCGGCACAGCGGCGGTGCTGTTCGCGGCGGGTTCCGGGCCGGCCGCGGCGCAGGCGTTCACCCAGGAGAAGGGGCACGGCCGGGTCATCTCCAGCCTGCTCTGGTCGACCAGCGACAAGGGATTCGACGACGACGGCAAGGTCGTCGACATCGCCGACTATCGCAAGACCGAGCTCTACTTCCTCGCCGAATACGGGCTGACCGACGACCTGACGCTGCTCGTCACCCCGTCGCTGCGCGACGTGTCGGTCCATGGCGGGTCGGACAGCAGCGGTCTCGGCTACACCGATGTCGGCGCGCGCTACGCGCTGGTGCGGTCGAACGGGCTGGTCGTCTCCGCACAGGCGCTGGCGCGCTTCCCCGGGCAGAAGCGGCGCGACGTCCTCGCCCAGGTCGGGTCGACCGACATGGAGTACGACCTGCGCGGGCAGGCGGGGTACAGCTTCGGCGCGGGCAGCTTCGCGATCCTCGAGGGCGGCTACCGGCTGCGCTCGGGCGAGCCGCCCAACGCGTTCAACATCGACGCGACCCTCGGCATCCGCGCGGCGCCGCGGCTACTGCTGCTCGCCAGCTCGTTCAACGCGATCTCCGACGGGCGCGGGCGCGGCGTGTTCGCGCCCTATCGCTACCACAACGTCTATCTCAGCAGCGCCTACGACGTGTCGCGCCACGTGACGGTGCAGCTTGGCGTATCGGGGACCGTCGCCGGGCGCAACGCGCTGCGCGAGCGCGGGCTGGTCGGGGGGCTGTGGTATCGCTTCTGATCAAGGCCGCGTCACCGCCGGCATGGACGCCCGGATGCAGGCGACCGCGGTGTGCCGGTTCACCGCCTTCGCGGCGATGGGGGAGGGCGACTTCGCCGCGCTGGGCCGGCTCGCCCACGGCCGGCGGCGGGTCGCGCGGGGCGAGTTCGTCTGCCACGAGGGCGATCGGCCTGCCGGGCTCTACCTCCTGCTCAAGGGATGGACCGCGAGCAGCCTCAGCTTCGCGGGCGGCAGCCGCCAGCTCCTGAAGATACACCTTCCCGGCGACATGCTGGGATTGCCGAGCCTCGCGTTGCGCCATTGCGCCGATTCGATCGTGGCGCTGACTGAGGTCGATCTCGCGATCGTCGCCCGGCGCGACCTCGGCGCGCTGTTCGAGCGCAGTCCCCGCCTCGCCGCGCTGCTGTTTCTGATCGCGCAGGAGGAGCGCGTGGCGGCGATGGACCGGCTGGCCTCGGTCGGGGCGACCGACGCCGCGCGCCGCCTCGCCGCCATGCTCCTCCACATCCACGCGCGGCTCCAGCGGAGCGACGACACGATCGGCGACGCGTTCGACCTGCCGCTGACGCAGGAGGACGTCGCCGCGCTGGTCGGGATCACCCCGGCGCATCTCAGCCGGGTGCTGCTGAAGTTCCGCGCCGCCCGCCTGCTGACCTGGACCCGCCATCGCGTCGCGCTCCTCGATCGCGCAAGGCTCGCCGCGCTGTCGGGGCTACCTGTCCGCGAACTGGACCGCGACGCCGACTGGCTGCCGGCCTGACCAGCGATCGAACGCGGCGCTAGTTGGACGCCCGTACGCCCAGGAGCCCCGACGCGGACCGCCGGTGGAGATAGTTCTCGTCAAATCCCGAGATGCGCACCAGCGTGTCCGGGTCGTCGATGACCAGGAAGCCGCGTTGCAGGTCCATCGCGCCCAGCTGCCGCAGCTCCTTCAGGACGCGATTGATGTGCACCGGGGTCATCCCCAGCGCATCGGCGAGGATCAGCTGGGTGAGCGGCAGTGTCAGCCGCTTGCCGTCGGTCAGGCCGATCTCGCTGGCGCGCAGGTACAGCTCGCACATCAGGTGCGAGATGCGCTCCAGGCTGCTGCGGCGACCCATGCTGACGATCCAGGCGCGCAGCGTCGCCTCGTCGATCAGCTGGGCGATGTCCATCGCCCGTGCGAAGTCGGGGTGCTCGTCGATCAGGACGTCCATGTCGCGCCGCGAGATGATCGCGATCTCGGCAGCACTGATGGTCTGGATGCTGTGGTCCATCGCCGTGACCAGGCTCATGTGGAGGTCGCAGGCGTCGCCTGGCATCATGAATGCGGTCACCTGCCGCGAACCGTTGGGCAGGATCTTGTACCGGCAAGCCCAGCCGCGCAGCATCACGAACACGGGGCCGGTCATGTCGCCCTCGCGGATCAGGTCCTGCTTGGCGCGGAACAGCCGCGGATTGGTGGTGGCCGTCTCAACCCTGACGATCGTCGCGGCGTCCAGATCGACCAGACCGCGCAGCTTTTGGACGAACGCGTTGAGCATGCCCCGGCGTACACCGCGGTGAATATCGCGTATGCCGGCCGTGTTATTATAGATTGTTAAGCTACGTTGCGCGGCCGATCCGCCGGAGATGGTACGGCCGATCATTGCCGGCTTCTACCACAGGCGCCGACAACGGCAGCACCGTCTGTCGCCTGTACCAACGGCGGGAAGCCATGGCTGACCCACTCGACTATCCCGCCTCCATGCCCTCGCCCACCGGAACAGGTGGGCGAACGGATCCCGACGCGCACGGACAGGCGGCGCTGTTGCTGGTGGAGAGCCTGATCCATGGCCTCATCGCGCGCTCGTCGCTGACCCGCGCGGAGGCGATCGATATCATCGACATCGCGGCTGATGTCAAAATCGAGTATGCCGAAGAAACCGAGGAAAGCCGCGCGATCTTGGCAAGATCGCTGGTTCTGATCGAGGCACTTGCCGAAACTTTGAGAAAAGACCAGGGGTAGCTTCCCTAGCTTATCGCTGCCGTGTCGTTGCGATGAACCAGCGTCCGATTACGCGAACAGCGGGAGTCGCAGCAAAGGCCGCCAGATCAGCTTCGGTCAACGAATATGTCGGAGTCTAACCCCAGACAAGATCCTTTGACTGACCGATTCAGCAGATCGGAGGCGCAAGATGGAGCGGGGATTTGGTCAAATTGCTCGAACGCCTTCGAATGAAGCCACCAGCCTTGACAGCGGAGATTAGCTTGCTCGCACAGGTGACCGCGCAGGTGTGTCGATGGGCATACGGATATCGTCGAGCTCTTCGCCACCCGATGAACGAACGTCCGGTTGCCGGAATGGCGGATCGTGCCGTGGATGACCGTATCTGGGTCGGCTTAGACTTAATCAGCATCGTCTACGCGCCTGAAAGCGTGCTGCAGCACTAAATACGTACGGCGGCCGTGGCTGAGCGTACCCAGTCGATGAACGCGGCCAGGGCAGGAGGCTGCTGGCGCCGGCTTGCATAGTGGAGGAAATAGCCTGCGTGGGTCGCGGTCCAGCGATCCAGAACGCCGACGAGGCGGCCGGCGCGCAGGTGCGGCTCGGCCTGATCGGCGAAGATGTAGGCGAGACCCGACCCGTCCAGCGCGGCGTCGAGGATGAGGTCGGCGTCGTTGAACACCGCCTGGCCGCCGACCTTGACCGAGAACGGCTGGCCTTGCTCCTGGAACGGCCAGGTATGGAGTGCTCCCGTCCCCATCCGGTGCCCGATGCAATTGTGTCGGACCAGGTCGTGCGGGCTGTCGGGAGCGGGATACCGCTCCCAGTAGGAGGGAGCCGCGACGAGGGCGGTCGGGATCCCCCCGCTGATCCGCAGGCTGACCATGTCCTTGTCGACCCGCTCGCCCAGCCGGACGCCGGCGTCGAAGCCGTCGGCCACGAGGTCGCGCATCTGGTCCTCGGCGCAGATCTCGACGGTGACGTCAGGATAGCGCTTCAGGAACCCGGCAAGGGCCGGTGCGAGCACGAGGCGGGCGGCGTGCTTGACCGCGGTCACCCGCACGGTGCCGGCGGGTACGTCGCGGGCCTTGCTGAGCTGCATGAGCGCCGCGCTGACGCTTCCGAACGCGGGCACGACCGCCTCCAGCAGCCGCTCGCCCGCCTCGGTCGGGGCGACGCTCCTGGTGGTGCGCGTCAGCAGCCGGACGCCGAGCCGCGTCTCCAGAGACTTCATGGTGTGGCTGAGTGCTGACGGAGACATGCCCAGCCTGACTGCCGCGCGCGTGAAGCTTCGCTCCTCGGCGACGGTCGCGAATGCCGACAGGTCGGCGAGTTGGTCGCGCTTCATTCTTGCATAATGCTCACAAGATCATGCCGTTCGCGAGCACTAATCCGAGCAGGTCACCTCATGTAGGCTACGCCTCCGAGCGGATCGTGCCCGACGTCGATTGATCGGTCTCGCCACCGGGCCAACCCGCAACGCGGAGGTCGCGTCGATGCAGATACGGGTCAACGGTCGCATGCACGACGTCGAGGTCGATATGCGGACCTCGCTCCTGGACCTGCTCCGGGAGCACCTTCACCTTTCCGGCACCAAGAAGGGCTGCAACCAGGGCGGATGCGGCGCCTGTACCGTGCTGGTCGATGGCGAGCGCATCCTGTCCTGCCTCGCGCTGGCCGCCCAGTACGACGACCGCGAGATCACGACGATCGAGGGGCTGGGGACACCTGACGCGCTGCACCCGCTCCAGCAGGCGTTCATCGACCATGACGGCTTCCAGTGCGGCTACTGCACGCCCGGCCAGATTTGTTCGGCGGTCGGGATGGCGGCCGAGCTGCGGCGCGGGCTGCCGAGCGCCGTGTCGCGCGACGTGACCGACGGCAGCTTTGCCTTAACCCAAGAGGAGGTGCGCGAGCGGATGAGCGGCAATCTGTGCCGCTGCGGCGCACACAACGGCATCGTCGCCGCCGTCCTCGACATCTTTGCGGAGGAGGTAGCATGATCGAGCTTGCCTACCGGCGCGCGACCGATGTCGCGGCGGCCATCCGCTTCGCGGCCGAGGAGGCGACGCCCAAGTTCCTGGGCGGCGGCACCAACCTCGTCGACCTGATGCGCGAGGGCGCCGAGGCGCCGGCCACCCTGATCGACGTCACCCGGCTGCCTGGGCGGATACAGGAGCGCGAGGGCGGCGGCGTGCTGATCGAGGGCGCGGCCCGCAACACGGCGATCGCCGAGCACCGCGCGGTGCGGGAACGCTATCCCATGCTCGCCAAGGCTATCCTCGCCGGCGCGTCGGGTCAGATCCGCAACATGGCGACGGTCGGCGGCAACCTGCTCCAGCGGACCCGCTGCTTCTACTTCTACGATAGCGCCGGGCGCTGCAACAAGCGGGCGCCCGGCGCGGGCTGCGACGCGGTCGAGGGTTTCAACCGCATTCACGCGGTGCTGGGCGCTTCGCCCGCCTGCGTCGCGACCCATCCGTCCGACATGTGCGTGGCATTCGCGGCGCTGGACGCCATCGTCCACCTGGACGGGCCGGAGGGGCCGCGCACGCTGCCGATGACCGCGTTCCACCGTCTGCCGGGCGACACGCCCGAGGTCGAGACCGAACTCCGCCCGCACGAGCTGATCACCGCGGTCGAGCTGCCGCCGCTGCCGTTCGCGGCGCGCTCGACCTACCGCAAGGTGCGCGACCGATCGAGCTACGCCTTCGCGCTGGTCTCGGTGGCGGCGGCGCTCGACGTGGATGAGGGCGGCCGGGTGCGGGACGTGCGGATCGCGCTGGGCGGCGTGGCGCACAAGCCATGGCGTGCCTCCAAGGCCGAGGCGGCTCTGAGGGGGGCGATGGCCTCGGCCGAGAGCTTCCGCGCCGCGGCGGAGGCGGAGCTCGCGGCGGCGGTTCCGCTGCGCGACAACGCCTTCAAGCCCGGCCTCGCCGTGCGGACGATCGTCAGCACGCTGGGCGAACTCGCGAGGGGAGAAGCGGCATGAGTCTCGGCGACAAGGCGAAGGCCAAGGTGACTGGCGCGATGCAGGCGGTGATGGGCACCGCGGTCGGCATGATGCCGGATGCTGCACCGGACCCGCTGCGCCGGAAGGGCGGCGTCATCGGGGCCCAGGTGTCCCGGCTGGACGGGCCGGTCAAGGTCGCCGGCCAGGCGAGGTTCGCCGCCGAAGTGGCGCTGGACGGCATGGCTTACGCGACGCTCGTCACCAGCACGGTCGCGCGCGGTCGGATCGTGGAACTCGACACGGCAGCGGCCGAAGCGGCGCCCGGCGTGAGCCTCGTCATGACCCATCGCAACGCGCCCAGGATGAAGGCGCCAACGCGCTTCACGGAGAGCCTGACCGCCGCGACGAACAGCGATCTCACGGTCATGCAGGACGAGGTCATCCGCTATGACGGCGAGCCCGTGGCGGTGGTACTCGCCGACACCCAGGAGCAGGCCGACCACGCCGCCTCGCTGATCCGGGTCTCCTACGAACGGGAGCCGGCAGTGCTGGACTTCGACGCGGTCAAGCACGAGGCCAAGCCGCCTCCGATCATCTTTACTTCCCCGCCGGAGGTGAAGCACGGCGACGCGGAGACCGCGCTCGCGTCCGCGCCCGTGTCAGTCGACCTCACCTTCCGCACGCCGCGACACAGCCACGCGGCGATCGAGCCGCACGCGCTCACCACGGCGTGGGGCGAAGATGGCTCGCTGATCGTCCACACGTGCAGTCAGATGCTGGGCGGCACCAGGAGTAACCTGGCGGAGGTGTTCGGGATCGAGGAGGAGCAGATCCGGGTCCTGTCGCGCTTCGTGGGCGGCGGGTTCGGGGGCAAAACACTGTGGAGCCACGAGTACGTCGCCATCGCCGCGGCTAGGCTCGCCGGCCGGCCGGTGCGCCTCGCGCTCAGCCGCGAGCAGGTATTCCGCCTGACGGGGTTCCGCACGGTCACCGAGCAGCGAATGGCGCTGGGCGCGCGCGAGGACGGCCGGCTGCTCGCGCTGATCCACGACGGCCTGACGGCCTCGGTGTACCACAATGCCTTTCCCGAGCAGATCAGCTTCCCTGCAAGGCACATGTATGCGGCCGAGACCCTGCGGGTGGGCCAGAAGAAGGTCGACCTGGACACCGCGGCCAACACGTCGATGCGCGCGCCGGGCGAGTCTGTCGCGACCTTCGCGATCGAGAGCGCGATGGACGAACTCGCGGAGAAACTCGGCATGAACCCGGTCGAACTCCGCATCGTCAACGATCCTGAGAAGGACCCGGACTCAGGCCTGCCCTTCTCGTCACGACACGCGGTCCAGGCCTGGCGGACAGGCGCGGAAGCGTTCGGCTGGGACCAGCGTAGCGCGACGCCGCGGGCGCGGCGCGAGGGGGACTGGCTGGTCGGAATGGGCTGCGCGAGCGGCACCTACCCCTTCCAGCAGATGCCGGGCGGCGTCGCGCGCATCCGCCTGTCCGCCGACGGACGGGCCGTGGTGCAGATGGCCAGCCACGAGATGGGCATGGGTACGGCGACGGTGCAGGCGCAGCACGCGGCCGCGCGGCTCGGCTTGGCCCTGGAGGACGTGACGTTCGAGTACGGCGACACCGACCTGCCGGCCGGCACCATGGCGGGCGGCTCGTCGCAGACTGCCACGATCATCGCCACCGTGGCCGCGGCGTCGGACGAGCTGTTCACCCAGCTCATCCGACTGGCCGGCAACGACTCTCCGCTCGCCGGCCTCAAGGCGGACGACGTCGAGGCGGACGGGGGCGGCCTGCGCGCCCGCGAGGACCCGGCGCGGTTTGAGACCTACGCCTCCATCCTCGGTCGTGCCGGCCGCGACACCGTCGAGGCGGAGGGCAAGTCGCCGATGCCGACGGCGCCGATGAAGTACTCCATGCACTCCTTCTCGGCGGTGTTCTGCGAGGTCAGGGTGAACGAGGTGACCGGCGAGACGCGCGTGTCGCGGATGCTCGGCTCGTTCGACTGCGGGCGCATCCTGAACGCGAAGACGGCTGCGAGCCAGTTCCGCGGCGGCATGATCCAGGGCCTGGGGCTCGCGCTCACCGAGGAGATGCTGTTCGACACCCGCTCTGGCCGGATCATGAACCCGTCGATGGCCGAGTACCACGTGCCCGTGCACCTCGACGTGCCGGAGATCGACGTGATGTGGACCGATATCCCCGACCCGCACGCGCCGATGGGCGCGCGCGGCGTGGGCGAGATCGGCATCACGGGCGTCGGCGCGGCGGTCGCCAATGCCATCTACAACGCCTGTGGGGTGCGCATCCGCGACCTGCCGCTGACGCTCGACAGGGTGCTCGCCGGGCTGCCCGACGCGACGGGCCGACCCACTGCGCCGGGCAAGGATCAAGCATGGACCTGACCTCCTTTCGCACGCTGGGCCGATCGGGTCTGGTGGTGAGCCCGTTCGCGCTGGGCACCATGACCTTCGGCGCCGGACGGTGGGGCACGGAGGAGGAGGGCGCCGGCGCGATCCTCGATGCCTATGTGGACGCGGGCGGCAACTTCATCGACACGGCCGACGTCTACGGCGGCGGGCGGAGCGAGGAGATGCTCGGCCGCTGGATTGCCGAGCGGTCCCTGCGCGACCGGCTGGTGATCGCGACCAAGTTCACCTGGAACCTCGATCCCGGGAACCCCAACGCCGGCGGCAACGGGCGCAAGAACGTGCTGCGCGCGGTCGACGCGTCGCTCCGGCGGCTCGGCACCGACCATATCGACCTCTACTGGTCCCACTTCTGGGACATGATGACGCCGGTCGAGGAGCTGCTGGGCACGCTGGCCGACCTCGTCCGGTCAGGCAAGATCCGCTACTACGCGCTGTCCGACGTGCCCGCCTGGTACGCGACCAAGATGGCGGTGCTCGCCGCCGAGCGCGGCCTGCCCGGCCCGATCGCGATCCAGGCCGAGTATTCGCTGGTCGAGCGCACGGCCGAGCGCGAGCACGTGCCGCTGGCGGCCGAGTGCGGCATGGGGCTGGTGCCGTGGAGCCCGCTCGCGGGCGGCTTCCTGACCGGCAAGTACGGGCGCGAGGACAAGCGCGAGGGCAGCGATCGCCTGAACGGCGGCAACCCGTTCGGGGGCACCAAGTTCACCGACCGCAACTGGGCTATCCTCGACGCGCTCAAGGAGGTCGCGGCCGGGCTCGACGCCTCGCCGGCGCGCGTCGCGCTGGCCTGGACGGTGTCGCAGCGGCGCGTCGATGCGCTCCTGCTCGGCGCCAGCCGGCCCGAGCAGGTGGGCGACAACGTCGCGGCGCTCGCGCTCCACCTGCCCGACGATGCCCGCACCAGGCTGGGCGCCGCCAGCGCGCTGGAGCCGGCCTTCCCTTATTTTGGCTTCACCGAGGACGTGAAGCGCAGCATCTTCGGCGGCACGGACGTCAGGAGCGAGTTGCATCATGGCCAGTGAACTGCGGCCGGTCTCGTTCCCGAGCCGCGACATCACGATCGCTGGACACCTGCGGCTGCCGGACGGCTTCGACGAACGGAGCCGCTACGCCGCCCTCGTCATCGTCACGCCCGGCAGCAGCGTGAAGGAGCAGGTGGGCGCAGTGTACGGCGGCAAGATGGCCGATCGCGGCTTCGTGACGCTGGCGTTCGACCCTTCCTACCAGGGCGAGAGCGGAGGCGAGCCGCGCGACCTCGAGGACCCCGCCGCGCGCGTCGAGGACGTCCGGTGCGCGGTCGATCACCTGATGACGCTCCCCTTCGTCGACGAGGCGCGGGTCGGCGTCCTGGGCGTGTGCAACGGCGGCGGCTACGCGGTGAGCGCCGCGATGACCGAGCATCGGATCAGGGCCGTGGGGACCGTCGTCGCAGTCAATATGGGCCGCGCGTGGCGACAAACGCAGGGCTCGCCCGCGGCGATCGCCGCCGCACTGGAGGGCGTGGGCAAGGAGCGCACCGCGACGGCGCGGGGTGAGGAACCTCAGCGCAGTCCCTGGATCGCGGACAGCATGGAAGAGGCCAGGGCGGCGGGCGAGGCCGACCCGGACACGCTGGACGCGGTGGCGTTCTACACGGAGCGCAGGCCCGCCGAGACGCGGACCAACCGGCTGCTCGCGTCCAGCAACGGCCTGCTGCTCGGGTTCGACGCCTTCCACCTCGTCGGCGAACTGCTGACCCAGCCGCTCCAGGTGGTCGTCGGCGGGCGGCTGGGCACGACGTTCTCGCACGAGGACGGCCGGATGCTGTTCGAGCGCGCGCCGGGCGGCGAGGACCTGCTCGTCGTCGAGGGCGCGGGCCACTACGACCTGTACGACAAGGACGAGTATGTCGACCAGGCGGTCGAGCGGCTGGACGGGTTCTACCGGAAGCACCTGCGCTAGTGTCGACCGACGCCGTCGCCGACGCGCCGATCGCGGTGCCCGACGCCGCCCTGGAGAACCTGCGGCGTCGCTTGGCAGCGACACGCTGGCCGGACCGGGAGACAGTGGACGACTGGAGCCAGGGCGCGCCGCTCGACCGCGTGCGGGCGCTGTGCGACCACTGGCTGCACCGCTACGACTGGCGCCGCTGCGAGGCGATGCTGAACGACTGGCACCCGCAGGCGACCACGATCGACGGGCTGGAGGTCTCCTTCTTCCATGTCCGCTCGGCCGATCCCGGCGCACTGCCGCTGCTGATGACACACGGCTGGCCGGGGTCGGTGGTCGAGTTCAACCGCGTCGTCGGCCCGCTGACCGACCCGGCTGCGCACGGGGGCGATGCCGCCGACGCCTTCCACCTCGTCCTGCCGAACCTGCCGGGCTACGGCCTCTCGGCGAAGCCGACCGAGCCCGGCTGGACGGTGGACCGCATCGCCTCTGCCTGGGCCGCGCTGATGCCGCGGCTCGGCTACGACCGCTGGGTCGCGCAGGGTGGCGACTGGGGCGCGACCGTGACCGGGCGGATTGCGGCTGCGGCCGCGCCGGGTTGCGTCGCCGTCCACCTCAACACGGTTAACGTCGCCTCGGACCCGGCCGACGCGGACGACGACAGTCCGGGCGCGCGGCGCGCCCGCGCCGCAGGCAAGGCCTATGCCGCGCACGAGATCGGCTACGCCAAGCAGCAGGCGACCCGTCCGCAGACGCTGGCCTATGCGCTCGCGGACTCGCCCGTCGGGCAGGCTGCGTGGATCTACGAGAAGCTGAAGGGCTGGATGAATTCCGCGCAGGAGCCGGAAGCCGTGTTCGGGTTCGACGCGATGCTCGACAACATCACCCTCTACTGGCTCGGCAACGCCGGGGGATCGTCGGCGCGGCTCTACTGGGAGAGCCTCGACCAGGCGTCGTTGACGAAGCCGATCACCATCCCGGTCGCGGTCAGCCTGTTCCCGCACGACGTCACCTACGCGCCCCGCCACTGGGCCGAGCGGCTGATGCGCGACATCGTCAGCTGGAACGAGGTAGAGGCGGGCGGGCACCTCGCCGCCTTCGAGCAGCCGGAGATCTTCACGCGCGAGGTCCGGGCCGCGTTTCGCGGGCTCCACGACGTCGCGGTGGCGGGCTGAGGAGGGGAGGGACGATGCGCTTTCCGATGGTCCAGCCCGTGACCGAGATGACCCGGGCGGCGCTCGGCGACCGCCTCGCGCCGGGTGCGGACGAGTACCTGGACATGTTCCACGACGACGCCGTGTTCGAGTTCCCGTTCGGCACTGATGGCCCGGTCCCGATCGAGGGCAAGCCGGCGATGGCCGACTATCTGGCGTTCATCGAGGGGTCGACGACGTTCGAGCCGTTCGAGCTGACCGAAGCGTACACCGTCTGCGACCGCACGGTGGTGCTCGAGTATTGCTGCCGGGTGCATGCCCAGCCGAGCGGAACGGCCTTCCATCAGCAGTACGTCGCCGTTATCGAGACCGACAACGGCCGCATCCGATCGTATTGCGAGTATCTCGACCCGCTCAACATTCCGGGCGTGGTGGAGCGCGCGTCGGAGACGCCCCTCGACTCCGCGCCGCTGGCTGGTAATCTCACAACGCTCGACGCGATCCTTCGGGAAGCATTGGGCGACCAGATCGGCGACGAGGCGGACGGCTTCATCGACATGTTCGCCGACGCGGGCGTCCTCGAGTGCCCGTTCGCACCACCCGGCGCTCTACGCCGGCTTGCGGGCCGGAGGGCCGTTGCCGAGTACTACGAGCGGTTGACTACCATTCAGGGCTCCGACGGGATGGTGCAGCGAGCCGTCTACTCCGTCGAGGACCAGGGATTGGTCCTGCTCGAGTACGACGGCACCGTTCGCAACAAGCGTGATGGGGGCACCTACCGGCAGCGCTACCTCGCGATCGTCGCCGTTGCCGACGGGCGCATCATCCTTTTTCGCGAGTACTGGAACCCGCTTCCGGTGGTCGCCTCATTCGGGCCGGCGGGACCGGTGCCGATCCAGGCTTAGGCGGTCTCCCGCAGGAAGCCGACCAGCGCCTCGTTGACGCGATCGGTCGCCTCCAACTGCGGCCAATGCCCGACGTTGTCGAGCTGCAGGAAACCCCTGAGGTCGGGCGCGACCTGGCGCAGGACGTCTGCTGTCGGAGTGCTCATCCGCATCAGCCCGTCTTCGGCGCCGAAGGCGAAGAAGGATGGCTGCCGCACCTTCGCTCCGGCGAACACCCCGGCCTGCTCGGACCAGGGCTGCATCGCGCGGTAGTAGTTGAGCGGACCATGGAAGCCGTGCTGCTGGAAGTCGGCGATCGCGGCCGCAGCGTCGTCGGCGTCCACGAAGGCGGGCAGGCCGATCGGAGAGGGCCGGTTCAGGCTGCGCGACGGGTCCATCGGCTCCCAGCGCTCGTTCTCGGGCGCCTGACCCGACGTCCAGTAGTACATGCCGGGTATGGTCACGGTCGCGTCCGCCCACTTTTCGTCCGCCTCGGGGCGGATCTGGTCGAACATGTAGAAGTCGGTCTTGCCCGCCGCGCGGAGCTGCTCGAGCATGTTCGGGCGCGTGGTTGGCCGCGGGGGCACGCTCAGGCAGAAGACGGCGGAGAAGCGGTCCGGCCGCATCGTCGCCGCGCCCCAGCAGATGGCCGCACCGAAGTCGTGGCCGACCAGCGTGGCCCGCTCAATCTCCAGTGCGTCGAGGACGCCGACGAGGTCGCCCGTACATTGGAGGACCGTGTAGGCGTCCGCGCCCTCGGGCTTGTCGCTCCCGCCATAGCCGCGCATGTCGAGCGAGATCGCGCGGTGATCCGCCTCGACCACCGCCTCCATCTGGCGGCGCCAGCCGCGCCACGTGTCGGGGAAGCCGTGGACGAACAGGACCGCGGATCCACTTCCCGCGTCCGCGACGTGCAGCTTAATACCGTTCGCCTCGATCTGCCTGTGCTCGATGTGCATGTCGCTTCTCCAACGTTGCGCCTTGTCTACCAATACGGTCGTACTTATTTGTTGTCTATGGGTAGACCATCCCTTCGCGAAAAGCTCCTCGATGCGGGCGTCACCGTGCTGCACCAGCGCGGCTACTCGGCCAGCGGCGTGAGGGAGATCACGCAGGCGGCGGGCGTGCCGCTCGGCTCCTTTACCAACCACTTTCGGTCCAAGGAGGAGTTCGCCGGCCAGGTACTGGACCGTTACATGGTCGCGGTTCTGGAGATCGCCGGTCAGACCCTGCGCGATCCGTCGCGTGGTCCGCTGCGGCGGCTGACCGCCTATTTCGAGGCGATCGGGACCATCGCGGAGCCGCTCGAATGGCGGTTCGGGTGCATGCTCGCCAACCTGGGCCTGGAGCTGCCCGTCCACAGCGAGATGCTGCGCGAGCGGCTGGCGGCGGCGATATTGGACATGACGGCCCCCTTCAGCGACGTGCTGGTCGAGGCGCAACGCGACGGGGAGGTGAGGGCGGACGTGCCGGCCGCGGACCTGGCCGTCCTCGTCCTCTCTGCCTGGCATGGGGCGCTGCTCCGGGCCAAGGTCGAGCGGCACGGCGCGGTGCCCGACATGCTCGCCCGCACGCTGCCGCTGCTGCTGCGCCCCGACGCGAGCTGACTGGCCGCGGAGTTGCGCTTGCTAACCTACTCTCCGTAGCCTACCTAAGGTAGGTATTCGATCCGCGTAGGGATGCCGGGTATCGCTGCCCCCATTGGCGCCGATCCATGCAATGGATCACGGAGGAAAACCGTCATGACCGCTAGGGTCAGGACCCATTGATATGAGGGCGGCGATCTGATTCCAGGCTCTGCAAGGAGACTGGCATGAGCGACCTATTTTGGCTGACAGACGAGCAGATGGAGCGGCTGCGGCCGTT
>Ga0325400_1001618_pt1 | contig 18806 bp, 19 predicted proteins | sample PopdelMetagenome_2_FD_205662 | JGI IMG/M metagenome (GOLD analysis project Ga0325400, IMG submission 205662) | Populus deltoides microbial communities from Bellville, Georgia, United States - Xylem-PdKOR-R1 | ecosystem: Host-associated > Plants > Phyllosphere > Stem > Wood/Secondary xylem...
CGACCCAGTGTGCTCCCCGGTGCTGACGATTCGCTGTCACGCAGGCCACGCCACCCCGGGTCGCACACCGCGCGGGGCGCCGTGTACCGTTCTCCCGGTCGCTGCCACGCAGTGACGCCGCGCCATTAGCTCAATTGGCAGAGCAGCTGACTCTTAATCAGCGGGTTCGGGGTTCAAGTCCCTGATGGCGCACCCACCACCCAGCCGGCCCCGTCCACCCAGGACGGGGCCGTTCTGCTCGTACGACCCCGGGAGGGCCCGTTGAGCACCGCCGACGAGGGACGACGCCGCGCCGAGGAGCACCTCGACCTGGTCGCGCAGGGCCGCCAGGACGACGCCGACGCCGTCCTCGGGCAGGCCTCCGGGCTGGCCGAGATCACCTACCTGGGTGCCGCCTTCACCGCGATCTCCCGCAGCGGCGCCCGGGAGCTGTCCCCCGCGCAGCGCGCGCAGGCCACCGGCCGGCACATGCGGCTGGCCGCCCAGCGCGACGCCGCCGGCCGGGACGCCGCGGCGCTGCGCCCGTGGCTGCAGGCGCTGGCCCGGGAGGCGGCGCTGGTGCGGCACATGCAGTCCCTGGCCGCCGCCCGCCGCGACGGGGCCGTCAGCGGCGGGTGACCGCCACCGCCACCGGCAGCGCCAGCGCGACCAGCACCGCCAGCACCGCGTAGGACAGGTCGAGACCGACCGCTGCCGCGACCAGGCCGACGGCCAGGGCACCCAGCCCGGTGCCGGCGTCGAAGGCGGCGTTCCAGACCGCGCTGGCCGTCGTGGTCCCCCGCTCCCCCGCCCGGGCCATCGCGACGACCAGCGTGGTGTTCTGCGAGCCCCCGTACGCCACCCCGAACACCGCGGCACCGGCGTAGACCGCCGCGTCGGAGTCCAGCCCCACGGCCAGCAGCGCCAGCCCGAGCACACCCAGCACCAGCGCGGCCGGCAGCAGCACGCGGGTGCCGAACCGGTCGGTCAGCACGCCCCCCGCCCACCGGCACAGCGCCCCGGTGGCCCCGAAGACCAGCAACGCGACGGTGGCGACGACGCCGTCCGGCCGCGCGATGGGCAGGAAGGTGACCACCCCGGCCCCGGCCAGGGTGACCACCAGCAGCACCGCCGACGGCGGGGCCGCCGCCCGGGCGGCCGGACCCACCGGGTCACCGGACGGCGCGGTGACGGCGCTGGGCACCGCGCGGACCAGCCGGGGCACCGCCAGCAGGCCCAGCAGCGGCAGGGTCGCCACGGCCACGACCAGCGGGAAGCGGTCGGAGAGCACCAGCGCCACCCCGCCCGGCGTGGCGGCGAGGGTCGGCAGGCCCAGCGCGAGGCCGTAGAGCCCCAGGGACTCCCCGCGGCGGGACGGCGGCACCACCCGGGCGGCGATGGTGGCGCCCAGCACGGTGAGCACGCCGAAGCCGGTGCCGCGCACCGCCGACACCGCGCACAGCCACCCGACGCCGTCCCCGAGCAGGTAGAGCGGCGAGGCCCCGCCGATGGTCAGCAGCCCGCCGGCGAGCACCGGGCCGAGGCCCGACCGGCCGACCAGCCGCGGCACGGCCAGCTGGGTGAGCACGGTGGCGGCGAGGAAGACCGTGGTGACCAGGCCGGCGGCGGCCACGCCCGCCCCGCCGCGGGCGGCGTAGGAGGGCAGCGCGGCCAGCGTCACCGCGTAGCTGGTGAACCCCAGCAGCGAGGCCGCCAGCAGCGCCCGGACGGCCGGGACCCGCCACACCGGCCCCGTCTGCTGCACCGTCTCCCCGTCCGTCTCCCCGTCCATCGCCCCCGCGATCCTGCCCTGCCGCCGATACGGTCGGTCCATGGCCGACACCGATGCCCCGCCGACCACCGTCTCCGTCGTCGTGATGGGCGTGTCGGGCACCGGCAAGTCCACCGTCGGCGTCGGCATCGCCGAGGCGCTGGGCTGCGACTTCGTCGAGGGCGACGACCTGCACCCGCCGGCCAACGTGGCGAAGATGCGCTCGGGCACCCCGCTGGACGACGAGGACCGCTGGCCGTGGCTGCGCGCGGTGGCCGCCCGGGTCGGCGAGCACGAGGCCGCCGGCACCGACCTGGTGATCACCTGCTCGGCGTTGAAGCGGTCCTACCGCGACCTGCTCACCGAGGGCCACCCGTCGGTGTGGTTCGCCCACATCGACACCCCGCACGAGGTGCTGGTCGAGCGGCTGCGGCAGCGGCGGGGCCACTACATGCCCGGTTCGCTGCTGGACAGCCAGCTGGCCACCCTCGAGCCGCTGGCCGACGACGAGCCGGGCCACGCCTACTCCGGCCAGGGCTCGGCCGACCAGACCGTCCAGGCCCTGGTCGCCGAGCTCCGCGCCGAACGTCAGCCCATGTAGGGGTACCGGTGGTCGCGCGGGGGCGCGAAGGTCTCCTTGACCACCCGCGTGGAGGTCCAGCGCTGCAGGTTCTGCGCGGCGCCGGCCTTGTCGTTGGTGCCCGAGGCCCGGGCCCCGCCGAAGGGCTGCTGGCCGACGACGGCGCCGGTGGGCTTGTCGTTGACGTAGAAGTTGCCGGCCGCGTTGCGCAGCACCCGGGCGATCCGCGCGATCGCGGCCCGGTCCTGGGCGATGACCGCACCGGTGAGGGCGTAGGGCGCCACCGACTCCATCTGGGCGAGGACGGCGTCGAGGTCGGTGTCCTCGTAGACGTGCACCGCCAGCACGGGGCCGAAGAACTCGGTGCGGAACACGTCGTGGTCGGGGTCGGTGCCCTCGATGACCGTGGGCCGGACGAAGAAGCCCTCGGCGTCGTCGGCGGTGCCGCCGGCCACCACGGTGAGCGCGTCGTCGCTGCGGGCCCGGTCCAGGACGCCGGAGAGCTTGGCGAAGGACTTCGCGTCGATGACCGCGCCCAGGAAGTTCGAGAAGTCGGTGACCGGACCCATCGGCAGCGAGTCGACCAGCCCGGCGAGGTCGTCGCGCAGCCTGGTCCACAGCGAGCGGGGCACGTAGGCGCGCGACGCCGCGGAGCACTTCTGGCCCTGGTACTCGAAGGCCCCGCGGACCAGCGCGGTCCGCAGCACCTCGAGGTCGGCCGAGGGGTGGGCGAAGACGAAGTCCTTGCCGCCGGTCTCGCCGACGACGCGGGGGTAGGTGCGGTAGTCGGCGATGTTCTGCCCCACCGTGCGCCACAGGTGCTGGAAGACCGGGGTCGAGCCGGTGAAGTGGATGCCGGCCAGGTCGCGGTCGGCCAGCACGACGTCGGAGACCGCGACGCCGTCGCCGGGCAGCATGTTGATGACCCCGTCGGGCAGGCCGGCCGCCTCGAGCAGCCGCATCAGCTGGTGGGCGGCGAACTGCTGGGTGGGCGAGGGCTTCCAGACCACGGTGTTGCCCATCAGGGCGGGCGCGGTGGGCAGGTTGCCGGCGATGGCGGTGAAGTTGAACGGGGTGATCGCGTAGACCACGCCCTCCAGCGGCCGGTGGTCGATGCGGTTCCAGACACCGGGCGAGCTGACCGGCTGCTCGGCGTGGATCTGACGGGCGAAGTGCACGTTGTAGCGCCAGAAGTCGGCCAGCTCGCAGGCGCTGTCGATCTCGGCCTGCTGCGCGGTCTTGGACTGCCCGAGCATGGTGGCGGCGTTGAGCGTCTGCCGCCACGGGCCGGCGAGCAGGTCGGCGGCCTTGAGGAACACCGCGGCGCGGTCGTCCTGGGACAGCTCCGCCCAGCCGGGGGCGGCGGCCTTCGCCGCGGCCAGCGCGTCACGGGCGTCCTCGCCGGTCGCGTGCGCCGACGTCCCCAGGACCTGGGCGTGCGCGTGCGGGGCGACGACGTCGAAGGACGCGCCGCGGGCCATCCGCTGCCGGCCGCCGACCGTGGCGGTCAGCTCCTCCGGGGCAGCGGCCAGGCGGGTGAGCTCCGCCTGCAGCGCGGCACGCTCGGGCGAGCCGGGGGCGTAGTCGAGCACCGGCTCGTTGCGCGGGGCGGGGACCTGGGTGATGCCGTCCACGGGAGGGGTCCTTCCGACGATCAGGAGGTGGTGACGAGGGAGCGGAGGAAGAACTGCAGGTTCGCCGGGCGCTCGGCCAGGCGGCGCATGAAGTAGCCGTACCAGTCGGCGCCGTAGGGCACGTAGGCCCGCACGGTGTGCCCCTCGCGGGCCAGCCGCTGCTGCTCGCCGGTGCGGATGCCGTAGAGCAGCTGGAACTCGTAGCTGTCGGCCGACCGGCCGGTCTCGCGCACCAGCTCCAGCACCCGGGCGATCATCGCGGGGTCGTGCGTGCCGGCCATCGGGTAGCCGTCGCCGCGGAACAGCACGTCCAGGCAGCGGCGGTAGGCGGCGTCCACCTCGGCCTTGTCGGTGAAGGCCACGGTGCGCGGCTCGGCGTAGGCGCCCTTGACCAGCCGCACCCGGGACCCGGCGACGGCCAGGTCGGCCGCGTCGGCCTCGGAGCGGTGCAGCGCCGACTGCAGGACCGCACCGGTGCGCGGGTGGTCGCGGCGCAGCTCGGCGAGGACGGCGAGGGTGGAGTCGACCGTGGTGTGGTCCTCCATGTCCAGGGTGACCGTGGTGCCCAGGGCGGTGGCGGCCTCGGCGACCGGGCGGACCAGCTCCAGGGCCAGGTCGTGCCCGCCGGGCAGCGCCTGGCCGAAGGCCGAGAGCTTCACCGACACCTCGGCGGCCGGGCCCAGCTGCAGCGGGGCCAGGCCCTCCAGCAGCGCCAGGTAGGCGTCGCGGGAGGCGACGGCCTCCGTGCGGGTGGTGATGTCCTCGCCGAGGTGGTCCAGGGTGACGGCGATGCCGTCGGCCTGCAGCGCCCGGACGGCGGCCAGCGCGTCGGGCAGCTGCTCGCCGGCGACGAACCGGTCGACCACCCGGCGGGTGACCGGGGTGCCGACCACGGCGCGGCGCAGGGCGGGACGGCGGGACGCGACGAGCAGGGCCTGACCGAGCACGGGGACCTCCAGCAGCAGTGGGAACTGCACCGTAGGAGGGAGGTGGTGGCCGTCACCACGGACAGCTGTCGGGACTCGTTCGTACGATCGTCTGATGCGCGACGACCTGCAGGACATCGTGGACGAGGTGTCCCGGTTGCTCGGGGCGCCCGCGACCCTGGAGGACCCGGAGTTCACCCTGCTGGCCTTCTGCGCCCAGGGCGAGGACGCGCTCACCGGCCTGGACGCCGTGCGCACCCGCTCGATCCTCACCCGCGGCTCCCCCGCCGCCACCCGCCGCTGGTTCACCGACTTCGGCATCGACCGGGCCACCGCTCCGCTGCGCACCCCGGCCGACCCCGCCGCCGGCATCCTGACCCGGCTGTGCCTGCCGGTGCGCCACCGCGGTCGCCTGCACGGGTGGCTGTGGCTGCTCGACGAGGGCCGCACCGACCTCGACGCGGCCGACCCGCCCGGGCTGGCCGAGGCCGTCGCGCTGGCTGACCGGGCCGGTGCCGTGCTGGCCACCCGGCCGGCCGCCGGCGACCCCTCGGGCGACCTCGCGGCCGCGCTCACCGGGGACGGCGCGGCCACCGACCGGCTGGCCGTCGCGCTGGGCCCGGCCACCCCGGTGGCCCTGGTGGCGCTGCACCCGGCCGGGGAGGGTCTGCCCGCGGGCTGGACGCCGCCCGGCGCCGGTGCGGTCACCGCGGTCCTCGGCGGGGCGGCCGCCGTGCTGCTGCCGCTCCCGCACCGCGGGGACACCCGGCCGGCCGTCGCGCTGTCCGCGGCCGCCCTGCAGGGGCTCCCCCCCGGGAGCACCGCCGGGGTGGCCGCGGCACGCACCGGCTGCACCCAGCTGCGCCGGCAGTGGGCCGAGGCGACCGACGCCGCCCGGGTGGCCGCCGTCGACCCCGCGCTGGCCCCGGTCGCGTCCTGGACCGAGCTCGGCGCCTGGCGCCAGGTGGTGCAGCTGGACGGGCCCGACCCGGCCTTCGCCGCCCTGCTCGCCGACCCGGTCCTCACCCGCACCGCCGAGGTGTGGCTGGACCGGGCCGCTTCCCCGCAGCGCGCGGCCGCCGAGCTCGTCGTGCACCGGCAGACGCTGTACTACCGGCTGGGCCGGATCGCCGAGCTCACCGGCCTGGACCTGGCCGACGGCGGTGACCGGCTGGCCCTGCACCTGGCCGTCCGCTCGGCCCGGCTGTCCGCGGTCCCGGGCCGGGCTGCTCTAGGGTCGTGGGCCTCATGAGCAGGGACGCCGGCACCGACGAGCAGTCGCCCACCGACGTGATGCGGGCGCTGCGCACCGCGACCGCGGCCGAGCACCAGCAGCTCGAGGACACCCTCGACCTGATGGACCCGCAGCTGACCACGGCCCGGCTGGGCGCGGTGCTGCAGCGGATGCACGCCTTCTGGGTGGCGACCGAGGACGGCCTGGACGGCTGGGCCGCCGCGCACCCGGCCGCCGCCGAGGACCTGGACTGGGCCGCCCGCCGGCGGGCCCACCTGTTCGCCGAGGACCTGGCTGCGCTGGGCTGCGCACCGGCCGGGCAGCGGCCCGAGGTGCCGGCCCCGGCCTCGACCGACGAGGCCCTGGGCACGATGTACGTGCTCGAGGGCTCCACCCTGGGCGGGCAGTTCATCGACCGTCACCTGGCCGCGCTCCCGGCGCTGGCCGGCGCCGGCCCGGTGCGGGCCTTCAGCCCGTACGGCGAGGCCACCGGCGCCCGGTGGGCCGCGTTCCGGCGGGCCACCCGCGAGCACGTGACCCGCGGGGGCGACGCCGACGCGGTGGTCGGCGCGGCACGCCGTACCTTCGTCCTGATGGCCCAGTGGTGCGCCGACGTCGAGCAGCCTGCGTCGCCGCCGTCCGACCCGCCGACCCGACGTCGAGGTGCTGCCGCGTGACCGACACCCAGCCCGTGGAGTGGCTGGCCCCCGGCGCGCCGGTGGACCTGACCAACTGCGAGCGCGAGCCCATCCACGTCCCGGGCAGCATCCAGCCCCGCGGCGTGCTCATCTCCGTCAGCGAGCCCGACCTGGTCGTGGAGCAGGTGTCGGAGAACCTGGCCGACGTCGTCGGGGTGACCTGGCAGCGCGCCCTGGGCCGGCCGCTGGCCGAGGTCGTCGGCACCGTCCCGGCGCAGGCGGTGGCCCGCAGCGCCGCGGCCTTCGGCGACCTGCGGGAGCGCAACCCGGTCGAGCTCACCCTGGACCTGGACGGCACCCCGGTGCCGGTCGACGCGATCCTGCACCGCGTGGTGCACGGCGGGTCCGGCCCCGGGCGCCTCGACGACGGCGAGCGGCGCGGCGCGAGCTCGCTGGTGGTCGAGCTGGAGCCGGCCTTCGGGCCCCGCCCGTTCAGCTTCCCGAACACCTACCAGGCCGTGCGCAGCACCATCGCCGAGCTGAACCGGGCCACGGACCTGCAGGACCTGTACGACGTCACGGTCACCGCGGTGCGCAACCTCACCGGTTTCGACCGCGTGATGCTGTACCGCTACGACGAGGAGTACAACGGCGAGGTCGTCGCCGAGGCGCAGACCGGGGACCTGACCACCTTCCTGGGCCTGCACTACCCGGCGTCGGACATCCCGGCCCAGGCGCGGGCGCTGTACGAGAAGAACTGGATCCGGCTCATCTCGGAGGCGCCCTACACCCCCGCCGTGCTGCGCCCGGTCGACCACCCGGCCACCGGCCGGCCGCTGGACCTGACCTACTCCACCCTGCGCAGCGTCTCCCCCATCCACGTCGAGTACCTCGGCAACATGGGCGTGGCCGCCTCGATGTCGATCTCGCTGCTGCGCGAGGACAAGCTGTGGGGCCTCATCGCCTGCCACCACTACGCCGGCCCGCACGCCCCGCCCTACGCCACCCGCGCGGCCGCGGAGTTCCTGGCGTCGACGCTGTCGCTGCGACTGGTCGACCGGGCCGCCGAGGAGGAGGTCCGCCGCGCACTGCGGGCCCGGTCCACCCTGGCGTGGCTGACCGCGGCCACCCTGGACCAGGACCGGCCGCTGGCCGAGTCGCTGCTGGGCACCCCCGACCTGCTGGACCTGGTCCCCGCCGACAGCGTGGTGGTGCACCTGGAGGGCCACAGCGCCGTCCGGGGGGTGCCGGTGCCGGAGTCCCTCGCCGCCCAGGTCGCCGAGTGGGCGGCCGGCCGGGGCACCGACGTGGTGTCCACCGAGTCGCTGCCGCTGGACGCACCCGAGCTCGAGGTGCCGGTGGAGCTGGCCTGCGGCGCGCTCGTCGTGCCGCTGCCCGAGGGCCAGTCGGTCGTCTGGCTGCGCGAGGAGAAGGTGCGCTCGGTCGACTGGGGCGGCGACCCGCACCACAAGGCCGACGTCGTCCCCGCGGGGGACGGCGTGCGGATCTCGCCGCGGCAGTCCTTCGAGCGCTGGTCGGAGACGGTGCACGGCCGGTCCGAGCCGTGGACGCCGGCCGAGGTCGCCGAGGCCACCGAGCTGCGCACCAACCTGCTGGAGGCCCTCTACGCCCGCACCCGCCGGGTGGCCCGAGCGGCGGAGACGCTGCAGCGCAGCATGCTGTCCGAACCGCCCCAGCCCGACCACGTGCAGATGGCGGTGCGCTACGTGCCGGCCGCGCGGGAGGCCCAGGTCGGCGGCGACTGGTACGACGCCTTCGTGCAGCCCGACGGCGCCACGGTGCTGGTCATCGGCGACGTCGTGGGCCACGACACCGAGGCCGCCGCGGTCATGGGCCAGCTGCGCGGGCTGCTGCGCGGCATCGCCTTCGACAGCGGGCTGGGCCCGGCCGACGTGCTGCGCCGGCTGGACGCCGCGGTGGCCGGGCTGGCGATGGACGCCATCGCCTCGGTGCTGGTGGCCCGGCTGGAGCAGACCCCCGAGGAGTTCGAGCAGGGCGTGACCAGGCTGGTCTGGTCCAACGCCGGTCACCTGCCCCCGGTCGTGCTGACCGAGGACGGCGGCACCGAGCTGCTCGACGGCGGCGCCCGGGCCGACCTGCTGCTGGGTGTCGACCCGGGTGCGCCCCGGCGGGAGCAGGAGGCGGTCCTGCAGCGCGGCTCGACGGTGCTGCTCTACACCGACGGCCTCGTCGAGCGGCGGGACCAGGTCTTCGACGAGGGCGTCGACGCACTGCGGGAGCTGCTCGTCCGGCTGGGCGACCTGACGGTGGAGCAGCTCGCCGACACCCTGCTCACCGACCTGCTCCCCGAGCGCGCCGAGGACGACGTCGCGCTGGTCGCCGTCCGGCTGCACGCCCAGGACCGGCCCCGCCCCGACCGGTAGGTCAGCCGCGCAGCGTGGCCAGCAGCTCCCGGACCGCCGAGCGGCCCGCGCGGTTGGCCCCGATCGTGCTGGCCGAGGGGCCGTAGCCGACCAGGTGCAGCCGGGGCTCGGCGACCACCCGGGTGCCCTCGACGACGATGCCGCCGCCGGGTGCGCGCAGGTGCAGCGGCGCCAGGTGGTCCAGGGCCGCGCGGAACCCGGTGGCCCACAGCACCACGTCGACGTCGAGCTCCTCCGCCGGGTCGTCCCACGCCACCCCGGTCGGCGTCATCCGGTCGAACACCGGCCGCCGGTCCAGGACGCCGCGGGCGCGGGCCCGGCGGACCTCCTCGGTGACCGGCAGCCCGGTCACGCTGACCACGCTGGCCGGCGGCAGCCCGGCCCGGACCCGCTCCTCGACCAGGGCGACGGCGGCCCGGCCGGCGTCGGCGTCGAAGTCCTCGGTGCGCCACACGGGGGGACGGCGGGTGACCCACGTGGTGCGGGTGACCTCGGCGACCTCCACGAGCAGCTGCAGCGCCGAGATGCCGCCGCCGACCACCAGCACGTGCTGGCCGGCGAAGTCGGCGGCCCGGGTGAACTGCGCGGCGTGCAGCTGCCGGCCGCGGAAGGTCTCCCGGCCCGGGTAGGCCGGCCAGAACGGCCGCGACCAGGTGCCGGTGGCGTTGACCAGCCCGCGGGCGGTCCAGCTGCCCAGGCCGGTCGCCAGCGCGAAGCCGTCGTCGGTGCGGGTGACCCGCGAGACGGCGACCGGGCGGCGCACCGGCAGGTCGAAGGTGCGCTCGTAGTCGGCGAAGTAGCGGGCCATCGCCACCGAGGCGCGCTCGGCCGGGTCGCCGGTCAGGGGCAGTCCGGGCAGGTCGGCGATGCCGTTGGCGCGGTCCAGCCGCAGCGAGGCCCAACGGTGCTGCCACGCCCCGCCGGGTGCCGCGTCGGCGTCCAGCACGACGAAGTCGGCGCCCTCGCGGCGCAGCTGGTAGGCCGCGGACAGCCCGGCCTGCCCGGCCCCGACGACGACCACCTCCGCGTGCACGTCGGCCCCAACGCGGGCCGGGCCGGGCTCATGCCCGGCGCGCCGCCACCACCAGCTCCGGCCGCAGCGCCCCCGCCGACAGCAGCGCGCCCATCCGCTGCGCCTGCTGCAGCGAGTTGCGGTACCGCGGGTCCGCGCCGTGCCGGCGGGCCACCTCGGCGTCCACCGCGTCCGCGGCGTCCTCCCACCCGGGCGGGTTGTCGTGCAGGTCCGCCGTCGCCCGGTCCACGACGTCGAAGCCGGCGTCGTCGAGCAGGGCGGTGAGGTCGGCGGGCGTGGGGAAGCTGTTGCCGTCCGGCGGCGCCGCGGGCAGCTCGTCGACCACCTGCGCGAACACCAGCAGGCCGAGCCGGCCACCGGGCCGCAGCACCCGGTGCAGCTCGGCCAGCGCGCCGGCCTTGTCCGCCGTCGTGCACAGCACCCCGAGGCTCCAGGCGGCGCCGGCCACCTGGTCGCGCAGCGGCAGCGCCTGGGCGAGGGCCACGGCCGAGGGCAGGCCGAACAGCCGCCGGGAGGCGTGCACGGCGCCGATCATCGGTTCCAGGCACACCGGGGCGACCTGGCGCTCGCCGGCCACCCACCGGGCCGGGCCACCCACACCGGCCCCGCTGTCGACCAGCAGGTCCCCGGGTGAGAGCTCCAGCCGGTCGGCCAGCCAGCGCAGCGCGCCCACGCTGCCCGACCCGCGGCACCCGGCCGGGACCGCGTGCCCCGGCCCGAGCGCGCGGGCGGCCTCCTCGGTCCACGCCGCGGCGACGTCGAACTCGTCCTCCATGGCCTCGCTGTCCAGCTCGCTCACTGCTCCCCCTCCACGATCCGTCGGGCCACCTCGGCCTTGACCCGGGCCCCGGCCAGCACGCCACGGTCGGACGCCAGGCCCGACAGGTCCACCCCCACCACGCCCGGCACCGCCAGCAGCGCCCGCGCCTCGGCCACCGCGGCGGCGATCCCGGCCTCGACCGGGTCCGGGGCGGCCAGCACCGCGGTCACCGCGGCGTCGTCCAGGTGCAGCCCCGGGAAGGCCTGCAGCACCCGGGCCGACCGCTCGTCGGTGTACACCGCCACCCCGGCGACGAACGGCAGGGTGGCCCCGGCCGCGCGGGCGGCCGCGACGAAGGCCGCCACCCGCGCCGGGGTCGAGACGTGGTTGAGCACGCACAGCGCCGCCCCGGCCCGCTGCTTGAGCGCGACCCGGCCGGGCCGGTCGGTCACCGGCACCGCCTCCGGGGACTCCGGCACGGCGGCCGACAGCCCGGCCGCGGCCGCCAGCGCGGTCAGCCGCACGCCGTCGAGGTCGAACACCTGGGTGACACCCGGGCGCACGCCCGGCCCGCGCCCGTCGCCGGTCACGCAGAGCACGCCGTCCACCCCGACCCGGGCCAGCCCGGCCAGCTCCTGCTCGAGCACCAGGCGGTTGCGGTCCCGGCAGGCCAGCGTGGTCCAGGGCAGGGCGCCTGCGGCGAGCACCTCCTGGGCCAGCAGCACCGGCGGCAGGTCGGGCCGGTTCTGGTGCTCACCGGCCAGCACCGCGTCCACGGCGCCGGCCAGCGCAGCGACGACAGCCCGCACCGACGCGGGGTCGAACGGGGTGGTCGTCAGGTCGGCCAGCACGACGGGGCCGGCCGCCGCGCGGTCCAGCAACCCACCGGGCCGGGGCGCCGGGCCCGGCACCGGGTCCGGCCAGGGCGGTGCCGGCGCGGCCACGAACGGGCAGGGGTGGTCGGCGAGCTCGCAGGTCGCGTCGTCGCGCACCCCGCCGCAGGGGCCGAAGACCATCCGCTTCGGGCACCCGGCGCGCTCCTGCGGGGCCAGCACCGTCGTCACCCCGGACCGCTGCCCCGGCACCGGGGGGGCTGAACCCCGCGCCGGCCACCGGTGTGCGATCGGACGCACCATGTGTGCGACCGGTGATCGCGGGCACCCAGGACCTGTGTCGGAGAGCGCGGGGGTCCAGGGGTCGGCGGTCGCCGGTGCCCGCGGCTACGTGCACGTCGCCCAGCTGGGCCACCCCGGCCCGGGGTCGGCCGAGCTGCTGGCCCCCTGGCTGCAGCAGGGCCTGGCCGACGGCGGCACGGTCGTCCTCGCCTGCGCACCCGACCTCCGCGACCCGTTGCTGGACCGGCTGGGCGGGGACCGCGTGCACGTGGTCGACCCCGGCGACGTCGGGGGCCGCGCCCCCGACGCGATCGCCGGCCACACCGCGCTGGTCGACCGGCTCACGGTCGGCGGCACCCGGCTGCACCTGGTCACCGACAGCGGCCGCACCTCCCTGGGCGTCCCGGCGTGGCTGCAGACCGAGGCCCTGCTCAACCACGTGCTCGCCGACCGCTCCGTGGCGCACTACTGCGTGGTCGACCCCGACCACCTCGGGGCCGACACCGACCGGGCCCTGTCCTGCCACCCGTGGTCGCTGACCGCCGACGGCATGGTGCCCAACCCCGGCCGCAAGGACCCTGCGGAGGTGCTGCGGTCCCTGTGGTCCTCGCCGGGGCCCGACCCGCTGGAGGCGACGACGCCCACGCTGGAGGTCGAGGACGTCGGCAGCCTGCGCCAGCTGCGCCGCGCGCTCACCGCCAGCCTGGCCGACGGCCCCCTGGACGCCGACGAGGCGGAGGACCTGGTGCTGGCCATCGACGAGGTCGTGGCCAACGCCGCCGAGCACGGCGTCCCGCCGGTCGACGTCCGGCTGTGGGTGACCCAGCAGCGCGTGCTGTGCGCGGTGGCCGACCGGGGCCACGGCTTCGACGAGCCGCTGGCCGGCTACGGCCCGGCGCACGGCGACGACCTGTCCGTCGGCGGCATGGGCCTGTGGCTGGCCCGCCGCGCGGTGGACCGGATGACCACCGCACCGCTGGCCGACGGCGACGGCTGCGTCGTCCGGCTGGTCGTGGACCCCCGCCGGGAGGACTGACCCGGCTCAGGCCGCGGGCAGCAGCCCGGTGGCCTCGATCAGCCGCGCCTGCTCCCGGCACCAGGGGGACCAGGCGTCGCCCTCGTCGTCCTGCCGGGCCCGGAAGGTGCTCCAGTCCAGCAGCTCCCACTCCTCGACCTCGGCCGCGGCCGGGGCGGGGGCGCCGTGGAAGACCCCGGTGTAGACCGGGCAGATCTCGTTCTCGACCACGCCCTGGAACTCCGCGCGGTACCGGTAGTCGGGCAGCACCGGGGCCAGCCGGTCGACCCGCAGGCCCAGCTCGTCGGAGGCGCGGCGGGCGATCGCGCTCGCGTCGTCCTCGCCCGGGCCGGGGTGGCCGCAGACGGTGTTGGTCCACATGCCGGGGAAGGTCTGCTTGGACAGCGCGCGGCGGGTGACCAGCAACCGGCCGTCGCCGGCGAACAGGTAGGCAGAGAACGCGCGGTGCAGCGGGGTGTCGCCGTGGTGCACCAGCGCCTTGGGCATGGTCCCGATCTCGGTGCCGTCGTCGTCCAGCAGCACGATCAGCTCTTCGGGCACGACCCGAGGGTAGTCAGGCGTCGAAGTCGACGGTGACCTCGGCGGAGACCGGCACGGTCTGGCAGGTGAGCACGTAGCCCTTGGCCACCTCGTCGGGGTCGAGCGCGTAGTTGCGCCGCATCTCGACCTCGCCGGCGGTCACCTTGGCCCGGCAGGTGCCGCACACGCCACCCTTGCAGGCGAAGGGCAGGTCCGACCGCACCCGCTGCGCGCTGTCCAGCACCGGCACGCCCTGCTCCAGCGCCAGGGTGGTGGACCGCCCGTCGAGCACGATGGTCACCTGGCTGGACGGCCCGTCGACGGCCGCGTCGTCCCCCCGCACGGGCTCCGGTGGCGCGTCGTCGACGAAGAACAGCTCCTGGTGCACCCGCTCGCGCGGCACGCCGAGCTCGGCGAGCAGGTCGCGGGCCTCGGTGACCATGCCGTGCGGGCCGCACAGCCACCAGTGCTCGACCTCGGGGACGTCGACCAGCGCACCGACCAGGGTGCGCAGCCGGTCGCCGTCCAGCCGGCCGCTGGTGACCTCGGCGTCGCGCGGCTCGCGGGAGAGCACGTGCACCAGCTGCAGGCGCTGCCCGTAGCGGTCCTTCAGGTCGGCCAGCTCGTCGGCGAACATGACGGTGTTGGTGCGCCGGTTGCCGTAGAACACCGTGACGGTGGACTCGCCGTCGCGCAGCACGGTGCCGGCCAGGCTCAGCGCCGGGGTGATCCCGGAGCCGGCGACGACGAACACGTGGTCGGCCGGGGTGGAGACGTCGGCGGTGAACGTGCCCGAGGGCGGCAGGACGTCGATGACCTGGCCCGGGCGCACCTCGTTGACCAGCCACGCGGAGAAGTAGCCGCCGGGCACCTCGCGCACGCCGACCCGCGGGGCCTCGCCGACCGGCGCGCAGATGGAGTAGGAGCGGCGCTCGTCGCGGTCGCCGTCCACCCGGCGCAGGGTCAGCGCCTGGCCGGGGGCGAAGGCGTAGTCCTGGGCGAGGGCGTCGGGCACGTCGAAGGTGACCGCGACGGCGTCGTCGGTGAGCTGCTCGACCCGGGCCACCGTGAGCGGGTGGAAGGTCGGACGGGTGCGCGCCACTTCAGATCTCCTTGACGTGCTCGAAGGGTTCGCGGCAGCTGCGGCAGCGGCGCAGCGCCTTGCAGGCGGTCCCGCTGAACTCGCTCAGCTCCTCGGTGTCGGCCGACCCGCACACCGGGCAGGTCGCCGTCCGGCGGGTGGGCCCCAGGGACAGCGGGATCGGGCCGGTGTGCCGGGGAGCCGCCCCGGGTGGGGCGATGCCGCCCGCGGCGAGCTTGCGGCGGCCCTCGTCGCTGATCCAGTCGGTGGACCAGGGCGGGGACAGCACGGTGCGGACGTCGACGTCGGCGAACCCGGCCCGGTGCAGGGCGTGCACCAGGTCGGCCCGCATGACGCCCATGGCCGGGCAGCCGGAGTAGGTGGGGGTGATCTCGACGACGACCTGGTCGCCCTCGGTGCGGACGTCGCGCAGCACGCCCAGGTCGGCGAGGGTGAGCATCGGCAGCTCGGGGTCGGTGACGGTCTGCGCGATCTCCAGCGCGCTGGTCACCAGGTGGCCGCCGGGTGCTCGCGGGCCAGGCCCTGCAGGGTGGCCAGCAGCGGCGCCAGCTCGTCGGTGTGCTGCCCCGCCCGGCCGGGGCTGGGCCGGTCGGCCGGCCACGCCGGCACCGTCAGGGTGGCCCGCTCGAGCACCATGGTGAGGACGTCGCGGACCTCGTCGCGGGTGGCCGCGGGGTCGACGGCCACGCCCTGCTCCACCAGCCGCTGCTCGACGTCGGTGGCGGTGAACAGGTCGGCGGTCAGCGGCCAGACGGCGTCCACGCCGGCCTGTGCGCGGCGGTGGGACTCCGCGGTGCCGTCGCCCAGCCGGAGCACCCAGCGGGCGGCGTGGTCGCGGTGGTAGGTCAGCTCGGGCACGCCCTTGGCCGCGATCGCGCCCACCACCGGGTCGCGGGAGTCCCGCAGCCGGGCGAACAGCGCCAGCCGGGCGCTGCTGGCGACCAGCAGCCGGACCATGGTCTGCGCGAAGTCGCCGCCGTCGGCCTCGGCCAGGTGGTGGTGGACGAACTCGTCGGGGTCGCGGAAGTAGGCCAGTGCGTCCTCGTCGGGGATCGAGTCCGTCGCGTGGTCGCGGCTGCGGCCGAGCACCCCGCAGCTGCCCGCGCGGGCCAGCAGCAGCCGGGCCTGGCCGAGCAGGTCCAGCCCGCAGTTGGCCAGCGCGACCTCCTCCTCGAGCTCGGGCGCCCGGGTGGCCCACTCGGTGAGCCGCTGGCACAGCACCAGGGCGTCGTCGCCGAGCATCAGGCAGTAGGCGCCCAGGTCGGCGGGGTCGACGCCCTCGGGGACGGTGGTGTCGACGCCCGCCAGCGGGTCGTCGAACCCGGTGCCGAACGCCCACTGCCCCTCGCCGCCGTGGGCGTGGTCCAACGCGTCGTAGACGGTCTCCTCGTGCGCCATGCGAGCCGCACTCCTCACATGTGGGGGACGTTGTCCGGGATCTCGTAGAAGGTGGGGTGGCGGTAGACCTTGTCGCCGGAGGGGGCGAACATCGGGTCCTTCTCGTCCGGGCTGGACGCGGTGATGTCGCTCGCGCGCACGACCCAGATGCTCACGCCCTCGTTGCGGCGGGTGAACAGGTCGCGGGCGGCGTGCACGGCCATCTCGTCGTCGGGGGCGTGCAGCGACCCGACGTGCACGTGGTTGAGGCCGCGCTTGCCGCGCACGAAGCACTCGTAGAGCGGCCAGTCCCTGCGGGCCGCGCCCGACGGCGAGGGGTGCGCACCGCTGGGGACGTCGGGGCTGGTCGGGACGGCACCGTGGCCGCCCTCGGCGGTCGTCTCGGTCATGCCGAGTGCTTGGCGGCGTAGGCGGTGGCCGCCTCGGTGACCCAGGCGTTGTCGTCGCGGGCGGCCCGGCGGCGGGTGACCCGCTCCTCGTTGCACGGCCCGTTGCCCGAGATGACCTGCTTGAACTCGGTCCAGTCGATCTGGCCGAACCGGTAGCGGCCGGTGGCCTCGTCCAGCGCCAGCTCCGGGTCGGGCAGGGTGACGCCGAGGGCCTGGGCCTGCGGGACCGACATGTCGACGAACCGCTGGCGCAGCTCGTCGTTGCTGTGCCGCTTCACGCCCCACGCCATGGACTGCGCCGAGTTCGGGCTGTCGTCGTCCGGCGGGCCGAACATCATCAGCGAGGGCCACCACCACCGGTCGACGGCGTCCTGCACCATCGCCCGCTGCTCGGCGGTGCCGCGCATCATCGTCATGAGCAGCTCGTAGCCCTGCCGCTGGTGGAAGGACTCCTCCTTGCAGACCCGGATCATCGCGCGGGCGTAGGGGCCGTAGCTGGACCGGCACAGCGGCACCTGGTTGCAGATGGCCGCGCCGTCGACCAGCCAGCCGATGACGCCGCAGTCGGCGTAGGTCAGCGTCGGGTAGTTGAAGATCGAGGAGTACTTCTGCTTGCCGTTGACCAGCTTGTCGGTCAGGTCGGCGCGGTCGGCGCCGAGGGTCTCGGCTGCGGAGTAGAGGTACATGCCGTGGCCGGCCTCGTCCTGGACCTTGGCCAGCAGCACGGCCTTGCGGCGCAGCGACGGCGCCTTGAGCAGCCAGTCGCCCTCGGGCTGCATGCCGATGATCTCGGAGTGCGCGTGCTGGGCGATCTGGCGCACCAGGCCGGCGCGGTACTTCTCCGGCATCCAGTCGCGCGGCTCGATCCGGCGGTCGGCGGCGATGGTGGCGTCGAACTGCGCCTGCAGCTCGTCCTCGGTCGGGCGGACGGCGGTCGGTGCGGACATCCGGGAACCTCCTGCGGCAATTACTGACCATCCGGTCGGTAATGAGTGTGCCCCGGATCGCGCCCCCGCACAACCCCGATGAGTTCCGGGTCCGGCGGCGGTCCCCACCGCGACACCACCGACACCCGGGAGCACGCCATGGGCCAGATCCACCTCGAGCTGTTCGCCACCCTCGACCTGGTGGGCCAGGCGCCCGGCGGGCCGGACGAGGACCCCGGCGGCGGGTTCGCCTTCGGCGGCTGGCAGGCCCCGTTGATGAGCGAGGAGGGCGGCGCGCAGGTGCAGGCCTCCTACGCGGGCACCGACGCGCTGCTGCTCGGACGGCGGACCTACGACATCTTCGCCGCGCACTGGCCGCTGCAGACCGGTCCGTTCGCCGAGCTGTTCAACGCCGTCCCCAAGTACGTGGCCTCCCGGCGCGACCCCGAGCTGACCTGGGCCGGGTCGACCCTGCTGGGCCCGGACCTGCCGGCGGCCGTCCGGGAGGTGCGGGCGCGCCACGAGGTGGTGAAGGTGGTCGGCAGCCTGGACCTGGTGCAGACGCTGCTGCGCGAGAAGCTCTTCGACGAGCTGCACCTGTGGCTGCACCCGATCACCCTCGGCACCGGCAAGAAGGTCTTCGCCGACGGCACGGTGCCGTCGACCCTGCGGCTGCTGGACCCGCCCGCCGCCACCCCTGCCGGCAGCGTGCTGCTGCGCTACGGCCTGGTGGAGGGCATCCCGGCGACCGGCGACATGACCGCGGGTTGACAGCCGTGGTCCCCGGGGTCTTGCATGACTGACCGAACGGTCAGTAATCCGCGACGCCCCGGGAGACCACGTGACGACGACGTCGGCAGCGCAGCGCCTCGGCGAGGCCCCCGACCCGGCCCTGCTCGACCCGGCCGAGCGGATGGGCACCGACGAGCTGCGCGCCCTGCAGCTGGACCGGCTGCAGTGGACGCTGCGGCACGCCTACGAGAACGTGCCGCACTACCGCCGGGCCTTCGACGCCCACGGCGTGCACCCCGACGACTGCCGGGAGCTGGCCGACATCGCCAAGTTCCCCACCACGTCGAAGGCCGACCTGCGCGAGAACTACCCGTTCGGCATGTTCGCCGTCCCGCAGGACCAGGTCGCGCGGGTGCACGCCAGCTCCGGCACCACCGGCAAGCCCACCGTCGTCGGCTACACCCGGCACGACATCGACACCTGGGCCACCGTCATGGCCCGTTCCATCCGCGCGGCCGGCGGGCGCCGCGGGGACATGCTGCACAACGCCTACGGCTACGGCCTGTTCACCGGCGGCCTGGGCGCGCACTACGGCGCCGAGGCGCTGGGCTGCACCGTCGTGCCGATCT
>Ga0325400_1001619_pt1 | contig 18805 bp, 11 predicted proteins | sample PopdelMetagenome_2_FD_205662 | JGI IMG/M metagenome (GOLD analysis project Ga0325400, IMG submission 205662) | Populus deltoides microbial communities from Bellville, Georgia, United States - Xylem-PdKOR-R1 | ecosystem: Host-associated > Plants > Phyllosphere > Stem > Wood/Secondary xylem...
TCCCCTTTTGCATCTTCATTTCAAATTGAATTGTTACAAGAACACTGTGCGAAGGTAATTTAATTACCTTTACACAGTGTTCATGCATGCGTGAATTCACTTCACGCGTGCTTTTAGTTTTTTTGCCTAGCCGGGTCACTGGCTTATTTTTAGTTCATCCATGTGGGCTGAGCTGGGCCCAGCCCTAGAATATAGGCTGGCTGGGCCTAGCCCAGCCCAACCCAAAAATAAAATAAAAAAATAAAAAAACAAAGATATGTGTATGTTTAAATAAAAAAATAAAAAGAATTTATTGTTTTCATTCATCGACGCCAGAGTCAAAATAAAAATATTGATTCAAATTTATTTCATTGTATTATATTTAATTACATAAAAATAAAAAAATATGCATGCACAAATAAAATAAAATAAAGTAAATTTATTGGTTTATTCACTGACGTCAGAGTCAGGAATAAAGATACTGATGTAAATTTATTTTATTTTTATTTAGTTACATAAAAAAATGTGTATGCGTAAAAAATAAATTTATTTGATTTGTTTATTCACTGACGCCAGAGTCAGAAATAAAAAATACTGATTTAGAATTTTTTTATAGCTGCGTAATATTTACCAATGCTAGAGTTGGAAATATCCGTAGTTAAATATTCACTGACGCCAGAGTCAGGAATATTACACGCACAACCACTGTAGTATAAACCAACAAAACATTAGCAATTTATGACAAAGTCAACAATGCAGCCTGCCTTAGGCAGGACGCTCAAGGGGTGATAATATCTTTCCTTTTGCGTAACCAGTCTCGTACCATAGAATCTCTGTTGACCAGTTAGGGTTCCTAGTAACCATAATACTATCTGACGCCAGAGTCAGGAATATTACATGCAAAACCACCATAGCATAAACCAACAAAACATTAGCAATTTATGACAAAGTCAGCAATGCAGCCTGCCTTAGGCAGGACGCTCAATGGGTGATAATATCTTTCCTTTTGCGTAACCAGTCTCGTACCATAGACTCTCTGTTGACCAGTTAGGGGTCCTAGTAACCATAATACTAGGTGGCGACTCCTTAAATAATACCATTCCCCATTAAAGAACAGGATGCTAGAAATCCATTCTTTTCCATGATAATTTTTAAGGCCGCCGCGATGTCTAAGTGCGACAAAATATAAGAGGAGTGTAAACATATGAGGGAGTGGGTGAAGAATATATATTTCTTGTCAACTAACCAATTTTCATATTCAAAGATGTCGAAGGCAAGCAACAACATGGCACCACATAGAGGAGACAAGAGATAATGAAATTGTAACTCAATTCACATTATGAATCAATGAATGGATCAGATGATCAATGGATTTGGAGATAGGTTGGACAAACAACATTTTAATGATCATGATAGGGTTCAAATTAGGCCATTGCGAAGAGAATTTAATGTTAAGAGGGTTGTGAGGCAAGTTAACATTGATGTGGATGAGTTTGTGGTTGATAATACAGACATGAGTGATGTTGATTTTAAAGATGTGTCTGTGGGACATTGGAGATGTTTTGGACAGCAGTGGAATTCTTAGTTTGTATGGGAAAAATATGGTGACAAATGTGTAATTATAGGTATTAATTTCGGCCAAATGTATAATTTTAGGTATCGGGATCATAATGTGGAGTTAAGTGGAGATTTAGGTACGATTAACCTGAAGATATTAGTTTTTCAAATGAAGAATGGTCCTGAAGTTTATTTAGAACAGAAGAAGAAGGTGGACTGGATTTTTTAAAGTCACAATTAACTGAAACCCAAGAAAGTCAAGCTTGTTGTGATTTGTATGCCATTGTGTGGTGGGATCAGTTAGTGACAAATAACATGAGGAATTATGAGAGGCAAGTTGATACTTGGGAATAGATAAAATCCCTTATGAGGAGGAGATTTGTTCCTAGCCATTATTATAGAGAATCGTATCAAATATTGCAGAGTTTAACCCAATATATTAGGGTTGATGGGTACTTCAAGGAGATGGAGCTTGCTATGATTCGAACTAATATTGAGGATGATAGGGAGGCTATTATGGATGGATTCATGAATGGCCTTAATCATGATATAACTCATATTGTGGAGTTGCATCATGATGTGGAGTTGGAAGAAAAGGTGCATATGACCGTAAAGGTAGAGAAACAACTTAAATAGAAGGGTACCATTTGGCAAAGCCAACCATCAAGCCCTTTAAAACCTTGGAAACCCAATTGAAAAACTAACATTGGGGGTGGTCCATCACATCAGAATGAGGAAGGAAAGGCCGAATACCCTAGAGAAAAGAAAGACACCTCAGTCATTGTTAAAGGTATCAATATTACTCCTACTTCTCATAACCGTGACGTTAAATGCTTTCATTGTCTGGGTTTTGGTCATGTTGCTTCATAGTGTCCAAGAAAAAGACTCATGATTATGAAAGCTAATAATAAGGTTAAGACCGATGGGGAGGATGAAGAGGAGAAGATGCCACTATTGGAAGATGCTGATGATGTTTGTGTTGAGTATCCGGTTGAGGGAGATTAACTTATGGTGAGGAGAGCACTAAATATGCATGTCAATGTGGATGATTCAGAAGGTCAGAGGAAGAACATATTCCACACGAGATGCCATATTCATAATAAGATACATGGCTTAATTATAGATGGTGACAGTTGCACTAATGTTTCTAGTACTGAATTGATGTGAAAATTAAACTTGCACATTACCAAACATCTTATACCTTATAAATTATAGTGGTTGAATGATGGTGATGAAGTGAAAGTGAATAAATAGGTTTTGGCTATTTTTTCTATTGGTAAATGAAAGATGTGAGATCCTTTTTAGGACATGATGGTTTTCACCAAAGATTCATTCATTCTTTTAGCACCATTGCCAAATCATTGTGTAACTTGTTGTCACAAAATGTTCAATTTGATTCGACATCAAAATGTCAAGAAGCTTTTGAAAAGCTTAAAGGGTTGTTGACCACTGCACCAATCATGCAAGCTCCTGATTTGTCTTTACCATTTGAACTGATGTGTGATACTAGTGATTTTATGGTAGGGGCTGTTTTAGGGCAAAGAAAAGATAAGAAGCCTCATGTCATTTATTATGCTAGCAAGACTTTGAATGATGCTCAATTGAATTACACTACAACTGAAAAAGAACTCTTAGTTGTGGTCTTTGCATTAGACAAGTTTAGGTTTTATTTGGTTGGATCTCTTGTCATTGTTTTCACTGATCATGCAACATTGAAATACTTACTCACAAAACAAGATGCCAAGCCACGTTTTATTTGATGGATCCTCCTACTCCAAGAGTTTAACCTTGAAATTCGAGATAAAAAGGGAGTAGAGAATGTAATGGCTGATCATTTATCCTGTCTTTCAAGCTATGAGACCATAATTGATGAATCTCCAATAAATAAACTCTTTGCTAATGAAAATTTATTTTGTGGAGGTACTCTCTCTTACATTGGCTCTCCATGGTATGCTGACATAGCAAATTACCTAGCCACAAATCAGATTCCTTCTCGTTGGTTTAAACTTGACAAATAAAAATTCTTGTGCAACGTGTGTACCTTTTTTAGGATGACCCCTACCTATTTAAATACTGTATTGACCAAATTGTTAGGTTGTGCATCCCTGATCATGAAATTCCAAGTGTCATTAATGTTTTTCATGCATTAGCTTGTGATGGGCATTTCTCTTCCAAGAAAACCATTGTCAAGATCTCACAGTGTGATTTTTATTGGCCCACTATGTTTAAAGATGTCCATGCCTTCTGTGTTACATGTAACGGATGCCAACGACTAGGTAACCTCACTAGGCATAACATGATGCCCTTTAACCCCATTCTTGTTTTGGAAATATTTGATTGTTGGGGGATTGATTTCATGGGACCTTTTCCAAGTTCATTTGGCTACCAATTCATCCTTGTAGCTGTTGATTATGTGTCTAAATGGGTAGAGGCCATTGCATCTCGAACCAATGACCATCGAGCTGTGGTCAAATTCTTGAAAGAAAATATTTTCTCTCGTTTTGGCATGCCTCGGGCTATGATTAGTGATGGGGGAAAGCATTTTTATAACAAGCCCGTTCGGATTTTGATGAGAAAATATGGTGTAATTCACAAGGTTAGTACTCCCTATCACTCATAGACTAGTGGCCAAGCTGAGTTGGCAAATAGGGAGATTAAGAACATTTTAGAGAAAATAGTCAATCCAAACAGTAAAGATTGGTCCCTACGACTAGTTGATACTTTGTGGGCATATTGCACTGCTTACAAGACCTCTTTAGGAATATCTCCTTATAGGCTAGTTTATGGAAAGCTTTGTCATCTCCCTGTTGAGATTGAGCACCGTGCATATTGGGCTATTCGACAATTCAATGACAATGAAAACGAGGTTGAAAAAAAATAGAAAGCTTCAATTGGATGAATTAAAGGAGCTGAGAAATGATGCATTTAAAAATGCAAAAATTTCAAAACATAAGATGAAAACTTTGCATGATAAACATATTCTTAGAAAATCTTTTCATGTTGGTCAAAAGGTTCTCTTGTATAATTCACGATTACATCTCTTTCCTGGGAAGTTGAGGACAAAATGGATTGGTCCATTTGAGATTAAATCCATCTCTGAGCATGGTGCCTTTGAGGAATAAAATTCTAAGAATGGAAATGTTTTCAAAGTAAATGGTCATCGATTGAAACCTTATCTTGAAAACTTTATGGCTGAAGTTGAGACATTGGATCTTGAAGATTCAATACCATTGTAGTATTAGAAGTCATGAGTTTTTATTTTTATTTTTATTTGAAGAGAAATTTAGTTGAAGATTGAAGCAAATCTTGATTCAAATAAGTGCTCTAAATTTGCCCCCAAAATCAATTCCATTCCAATCCTAGAAAAGATTATCATATGATCTATTTCAAGCCCATTCCAATCCTAGAAAAGATTATCATATGATCTATTTCAAGCCCAAACCTGCCTTATGTTGTGTGCAAACTTCAACCATCAAACACTCAAGGTTTCAATGTCAATCTTAGCTCAAATAATATCCTTATATGATGATTAAATTCATCCCTAAATCAGCCTCCAAATCAGCCCAAGCACAATCCATGATCTTACATGTCCACACAATAAATAACATTTGATTTATTTTTAGTAATCCATTGATCTAAAAGGGCAAGCACATGGATGACAAGCTGGAGGGGACATTGTTACATTATTTTGGGTTAAAAAGAAGAAAGAGACAGCTCATAAAGGAGGAAGAAAAACGTGCACCAAAGTGTTCTCCAAGCTAGCATGATTTGATTTTTCAGAACACCTTTCGGTGTTGTGCCCATAACTTTTGACTTCGATGCCCAAATGAGCTATTCTTTAATGAACTGGAAAGCTAACAGAATGGCTATAAATATGTCTCTAATAGTCATCTCCGGGGGAGGCCTATAAGAGGGTTGAATTGCTGTCCAAAGTTAGCATCATATTTGTATTAGAATTTTTACCAAAATTATGTTGTGTTCTTCTTTGTAGATTTCAGTTCTTTAGTTTGTAAAACTTATTATTTCAGTTTGATTCAAGTTATTTCATGTTTATTAAAATGTTCTTATATATAATCATGGTTGGCTAATCTCTTTCTTGGAACCAAATCAAGGATGATGGTGATTGAGGTGAGTTCTTTAATATATGAATGAATCTTAATATTTATCTTCTCATTTTATTCATGAATGTTTTATTATTACAAAGAAATTTTAGAAATCATTGAGGTAATGTTATAATCTTGAATTTTTATGCACAAACCTTAGTTTTGGGATAGAAATTGCTTGATTCAATGTCTTATTTAATATGAAAGTACTCGTTCATTCTTAAATAATAATCAATCTTCATCTTTTTAAACTTCATTGTAATATCTTCCGATCTAATATCACCATCATTGATATTAGGTTGAGTTATCTTATATATGTTGAAGGAATCACCAATACATCACCATTAAAATTGATTTGGAACCAAAACTTGCTTTTTCTTGTCATTTAAAATCTATTTACACTATTTCATCTTTGAAAACAAATCCATTAATTATTTTTAACCAAGTTATTGTTAATTTAATTTCTCTTGAGTTTTTTTTGTTACCTAGTTTAATTTCTATATCTAGCTGTCTGTGGATATGACCTCAATCTTACTGAGTTAATTGCTACATTGCACACTCGTGAACTTCCGAGTTAAAACAAGCCGATCATAAAAAACGGTCAAGCAATTTTGGAGAATTGATTATCATATGATCTATTTCAAGCCCAAACTTGCCTTATATTGTGTGCAAACTTCAACCATCAGACACTCAAGGTTTCAATGTCAATCTTAGCCCAAATAATAGGTACATTTGTATCCTTATATGATGCTTAAATTCAGCCCCAAATCAACCTTCAAATCAGCCCAAACACAATCCATGATCTTACAACTCCACACAACAAATAACATTTGATTTATTTTGGGTAATTCATTGATTTAAGAGGGCAAGCACATGGATGGAAAGCTGGAGGGGATATTGTTACATAATTTTAGTTCAAAAAAAAAGAAAAAGTCAACTCATAAAGGAGGAAGAAAAATGTGCACGAAAGTGTTCTCTAAGTTGGCTTGATTTGATTTTCCAGAACACCTTTCAGTGTTGTACCCATAACTTTTGACTCTAATGTCCAAATTAGCTATTCTTTAATGATCTAGAAAGATAACAAAATGGCCTATAAATATGTCTCTAATAGCTATCTCCATGGGAGGCTTTTAAGAGGGTTGAATGGCTATCCAAAGTTAATGTCATATTTATTTTAGAATTTTTATGGAAATTGTATTGTGTTCTTCTTTGTAAATTTCAGTTCTTTAGTTTGTAAACTTATTATTTCAGTTTGATTCAAGTTATTTAATGTTTATTAAAATGTTTTAATATATAATCATGGCTGTTTAATCTCTTTTCTCAAAGGCACCATGCTCAGGGAGATTGATTTAATCACAAATGGACCAATCCATTTTGTCCTTAACTTCCCAAGAAAGAGACCAACCATCTCTGAGCATGGTGCCTTAGAGGAAAGAGATTAGCTAACCATGATTATATATAAAAATATTTTAATAAACATGAAATAACTTGAATCAAACTGAAATAAGAAGTTTTACAAACTAAAGAACTGAAATATACAAAGAAGAACACAACACAATTTCGGTAAAAATTCTAACACAAATATGACACTAACTTTGGACATCAATTTGACCCTCTTAGAAGCCTCCACTGGAGATGACTATTAGAGACATATTTATAGGCCATTTTGTTAGCTTTCCAGTTCATTAAAGAATAGCTCATTTAAGCATCGAAGTCAAAAGTTATGGGCACAACACCGAAAGATGTTCTGAAAAATCAAATCAGGCTAGCTTGGAGAACACTTTGGTGCACGTTTTTCTTCCTTCTTTATGAGCTGTCACTTTCTTCTTTTTGACCCAAAATAATGTAACAATGTCCCCTCCAGCTTTTCATCCATGTGCTTGCCCTCTTAGATCAATGGATTACTAAAAATAAATCAAATGTTATTTGTTGTGTAAACATGTAAGATCATGGATTGTGCTTGGGCTGATTCGACTGATTTAGGGATGAATTTAATCATCATATAAGGATACAAATGTACCTATTATTTGGGCTAAGATTGACATTAAACCTTGAGTGTTTGATGGTTGAAGTTTGCACACAACATAAGACAGGTTTGGGATTGAAATAGATCATATGATAATCTTTTCTAGGATTGGAATGAAATTGATTTTGGGGGCAAATTTAGAGCACTTATTTGAATCAAGATTTGCTTCAATTTTCAACTAAATTTCTCTTCAATTCTTTGTTTCGAATTCTGACATTAAATTTTCTGAAATAATTCATTTAAGCTTCAAAACCTATCGAAACATTAAAAAAAACTTATTACTAAAAAGCACATCAATTATTATAAAAAACCTAAAAAAAAACAATAAATACATATGTAAAATAAGAGACTTAAAGATACTTTTGATGCACAATTAGTGAATATTGTGATGAGGTGTTATGTGATGTTGTATCAATGCAAGCTATTCATTTCAACCTTGCTGGAAAATCTGGACAGAATGGTCTTGAGGTTGAAGATGGCCAAATTTTATTCCGGTCATTGATTTATGAAAATTATAGTTTAGTCCCTAAACTTTGAAAAAATTATAAATTGACTCCTAAATGTATTTTGAGGTTATAGACAGTGTTATTATGAGGTCAAAGAACAGGAATCTTAGTTTGATAATTGATTTGGAATATTTTCAGTATAGTCCCTCAATTTTAGGGATTTACATTTTAGTCCCTGAACTTTTTAAAAAATTACAGTTTGGTCCCTGTATCGTTCTGGACAGAATTGCGGATGGTTTATGGGTGAAATTTTAGTATAGTTATGTATTTACAGTTTGGTCCAGTTTTGGTAAAATTATGTTTTGGTCCTTATGTTGGAAAATTGTCGTTTTAGTCCCTAAACCTAGGACACTAAACCTGGTTTTCTTTTATGCATTGGAATCTTTTATTTGTGTTGTTTTGAGTTGCTTTTGAGTATATTTTGTATATTTATTGTAGGTTCTTCTAACGATCCTCAATAGGTTTTTCGGGTCTTTCATCTGATATTCCTTTTAATCTATATTTTTCCAGGTGAGTGAGATAATATTTAATATGCATGTAATATAAATAAATATTTGTGTTGATTATACAATGAGTACAACTAATTAATTTCTTGAATATTTATATATGTTGCTTTATCTTCTAAGTACTCATTTATTCTTGAATTTACACTTGCAATCTGTCAAACTAAATTGTATTCGATATGATATACATTTCTTTGATGATTCTGCGGATATCTATTATGTCTTGATATAGGACTTGTCAGTAACTCCATGCTAACGAAGAGTAGTTAGCCTATGTGCACATAATATTCTATATACCTAGATGGTGAGAGAGGCATCAGTCTGTGGCGACTGATTATCCCACAGTGGTCACCTTTGAATGTCATCTGGTCACTTTTGAGTGTCATCTGATAACTTTTGAGTGTCATCTAATCACCTTCGAGTGTCATCTGGTCACTTTTAAGTGTCATCTAGTCACCTTCGGGTGTCATCTAATCTCTGACATGTATTCTACTACTTTATGATAATATGTATATGTATATAAATTGACTTGCAAATTATTAATATCTATAATGTATATTAAATATTATTCCCCCACTGAGTTAATTGAACTCACCCCTCATTCTTAATATTATTTTAGGTTCTTAGTTTCTGATAGCAGGTGAACTTTGTTGAGTGTTCCTGCTTCTTCAATTTTGGTCAGTATGCCTTGCTTGTTTTGTGAGGCTTTCCTTTTAGTTTTGATTCAATGTCTTAGACACTCCACTATTACTATGTTTTAATTAAGTTTGGATTTTGATAATGTAATGAGTATTATAAAATATTATCTTTGTTTTAATTAGTGATGAGAAGTTTTAAACTATCATTTGGTTTCATTAGTTTTGAATAATATAATATTTTTTGAAGATTATGAAATGCTGCATATTTTCAAATAACTTGTTCTTTTGATATGTTCGTTCTGAGGTTTAGCATAGAGGGGGTGTCCTTTCAACATCGCTCTTGCGTTGCCGGTCATGGACTCGGGATTCGGGTAGTGACAGAAATGGTGTTAAGAGAGGAGGAAAATTAAAGTGAAATATTATTTATATTAAATGGATGGTAGAAATTTAAAATAATAAAGATTTCAATTGAGTTAATTTCTAAATTTAAGATTTAATTTGACTTGTTTAGTAGGTTGCGAAAACATAAAAGAAGAATTATATGCAAACACATCTGATCATAGCAAGCCTTGAATACTTGCAAAGACATGTGTTTTAGAGAAATAAAAAGGTCAACGATAAGTAATAGTGGAGTTCAAATTTGTTAATTTACCTCCAGAATGTAAAGTGCCACTGAGTGCAAACAATGAGAGATTTTTTAGAGAAGGATTTCCAAAATGCTCAATCTTGATAACTCATGACCACCTGTATATAAAAAATAAATAAATAAAGACTTCATGTAAAGAACAATGATAGTTAAATATTTTGTAATATTTTGTACAATATTAGCCTTTCAAAAAATTGAGAATCTCCCACTCTTCCTCCTCAAGGAGTTAATTATTGGGTAGTTAAAACTATAGTTTGTTCTATTTTCTTCACTTTGTCTATAGTTTTACCTATATTATTGTCACAAAATTAGGATGTTTCTCACACGCTCTTACAACTATAATTTTTTTAATTTGTTCCTCAATTTGTTTTTGACAATTTAGTTCTAATTAAAGATCAATTAATTTTGATTTATTATGAAAAAATAAGATTGAACCAAGAGAGATCGAAATAAAAAAGACACCAAACATGGGTGTTTGATTTTTTTTTACCTTTAAAGTTTTGAAAATGATGCACTTTGATTCTTAAACTTTAAAAATCACGCAAATCATACAATTTCAGTATCTCAATATTTTTTCAATTCGATTTTGATACAAAAATTCATTTTTGTTATTTTTTAATCTCTGGTTGAGAGAGGAGAGAGAGAGGTCGATAAATTCTGACAGTAGAGAGAGAAAAGTGTTGTTAATACCGATTTAGACTACCAAAATGAACGATATTTGTGTCAAATGGCTTTCTTTGATGAGGAAAGCACATGTTAAGTATTTTTTTTACCTTTAAAGTTCGTAAAAAAAAACAAATATGATCTTTAGTTGATTTTTTACCTTTAAAGAAACATGATAAGTATTTCTTTTTCTTAACACCACTGATCACTTCTTTGAATATATATACGTTAGTGTTGATGAATGAGAATTTAAGTGGACAGAATTTTAGGATTTCTAGAAAAATTAATTATCTCTAATTTTGTCATATTTTCTGGTTTTTATTTTTATTAATTTGGAAAAAAATTGCTTAAATAGTATGTTATAATCAACCATTGGAAAAAACAAGAAATAAAATTACATGGAATCCAAAAACAAGAAATCTCAAGGATTAGTTTTTTTATTTTTATTTTTTTTCAATGATCATTTAATGTCTTTATATTAGTTTTCAAGTTTTGAGATTAAGTTCATAGCTATTTTCTCTTTAAAGACAAGAAATATACCACAAGATTTATTTCAAGTTTTGAATTTAATATTAATAATTATAGCTTTCTAAAATAAGTTTATTTAGTTAATAAAAACTAGTCAACTTTTGTTCTCTCATCGCTCTCTCACTGTTGTTTTTTTTTATTATTCTTCTTTTAAGCTCCTTTGTCTCTCTTTCTATCTCCCTTCTTTTAATCCATCAAAATTCTAAATACATAACTTTAAAGGTGCAAGCTCAACTAATCAAGCCCACAAGCTACGGAGTTTTAGACTACTAGAGCCCACAAGCTACGGCCCAATCTTGTGGAAAAAAATGCATGATGGCAATGGTCTCATTAATGTGGAAAAAAAAGCATATAGCTATCAAATTAAATATTTAATTTGAGATAGTTTACATGGTTTTTGAATTTTATTAATTAAGATCATAAGTTTAAATTTTATTATTTTATTTTAAAAAATTAAATATAAATTTATATAAATTTTAAGTTTAAAACATTTTTATTTGAAGAGGTGATGTTTATTAAAAATTCATATAAATATTATCTTGAGATATCATCTTACAGATTAAACATTTAGATTAAGATAATTTTTTAAAAAGTATGCAAAATGTGGGAGTTTTTGAGTCAATGACTGTCATTTGGATTGGTTGGAATGGTCCCAAAAGTCGAGCATTATTCTTGCATGGTTGATCTTTGTGCGCGTGCAGGGCTTCTGAACGAAGCTTGGGACTTAATCAAGAAGATGCTTGGAAAACCATATGAAATTGTGTTGGGGTCATTGCTTGGTGCCTGTCAGAGGTGTAGAAATGCAGATGTTGGTGAAAGGGTCATTCAATTGTTTCTAGAGATGGAGCTATCAAATTCAGGAAAATATGTTATCTTATCTAAAGATATATGCAAATATGAGAAGGTGGGATGATTCTGCAAAGACAGGGGTGTTGATGAGGCAGCGTGGTGTCTCTAAAACCCCTTGCTGTAACTGGATTGACATTGGACCTCATGTTCATGAATTTCATTCTGGTGACAACTTAAATCATCATTCGGTGAACATATTCCAATTGCTGAATGAGGAGATGAAGAGAGAAGGTTTACATTCCAAATATTGGTTGCATATCGAGGTGGAAAAGTTGAAAACTTGGTTGCCTCTTTCAGCCACTGAACAGTGCATCCGGAGCGATTATATCTTCTGGTTGCTAAAATATTGAATGGTAATTTGTGTTCTTAAAAGCTCGAGCAAGGCTGGTTTGGAACATGCTATTATTGAGAGTAATAGTCATTCAAACACAAATTGTTTTCCAGCAAATTAAGCAACTTCAGCAAGAACTGGTAAGTTGCTTAGTATGTGAATATATCTTGTAAGCTAAATTGATGAAATTCTTTTAGGACAACCTTGCCTTTAGATCAATTGTGACTTCAAGAAATATTAGGTACCAAGAAAAGAAAACTACCAAGACAAATCCATATTCTTTGATGAATTCAGTACAGGAAGATAATGCAAATTTGTGTTTTTAACAATAATATTTTCGGATATTTTTGTGTTGTAAATTTGAATTGATCATCCATATAAATCCAGTAATAATGTAATATACAAGGTATGAAGACAATGAAAAGTAAAACTCATGGAATTATTTATGGGCTTGAAAAGCCCCCGCTAAAAGCTAAATAAAATTACACCAAACCAAAAACGAATTGAACTGAAAATACTTGCCCACATTAACCAATGAAGAAATTTAATTATTATATCACACAGAAGCTAAAATGAAAAACAAAACATAAATGAAAATTAATACAACATCGCTTAAGCATGCGTTTAAACTTGTTTAAATCTTAAAACTAGAATACACAACAATATACACCAAGTCTTAGTACCATCAAGGCTATGAAAATCAAAACTTGAATAAAATGGGAAGATTATCCATCAGAAAATAATAGCAATTGTTGATGCTCACCTCAATAAAATAAAACCAAGCTCGTCGCCAATATGGATTTATGTATAGAATTGCACCTATCACCAGCAGCACCATGATGTATGCAACCCCAAAGGTCACATAAAAAACCTCCATATCTATGAAGCCACCATCATCTTCATTATTCATTGAAGTTGGTGTCGATGACGGTGGCATAGTTGCACCGCAAATCTTGGGTAGCGGTTCTCCACAAAGAAAAGGGTTATCCTTGTAGCAGCTCTCCTCAAACGTGGCAAATTGTGCAACTCTCGCAAGAGTCTTGCCAGACAAATTATTATGTGCCACACTAAAAAACTCTAGAGAAAATAGTTCAGTAAGTCGAGGTGGAATTTCTCCTTCCAGTTTGTTATAGGAAAGATCCAAGCTCTCTATTTCTTTTAAGTTCGAAAATGTTGGTGGAATTGGTCCAGTTAAACTGTTGTACGAAAGGTTCAGTACCTTGATCATGCTGAGGTTTCCAATTTCAGGAGGAATCTCTCCTATGAAATTGTTGCATGAGAAATCAATTCCTGTGAAGTACTGGATAATGCTGCCTCTATAAGAAAGGGATACATTCTTCGTTGTAAACTCAAAGGATTGTTGTGATAAGGACAGATCATTATAGGAATTGTATTGTTGTGGGAAATGATGAGTAGATATCATCCAAGAGAGGATGTTACCAGAAAGGTGGTTGTGAGATAGATCAATCAGGGTTAATTGGTCCAACCTGCATAATTGAATTGGGATTTCACCTTCAAGATTGTTATAACTCAAGAGTAGAAATCTCAAGTTAGATAGTCTGTCAATCCATCTTGGAATACTACCTGTTAAATTATTATGAGAAAGATCTAGTGCAAATATCTCAGAGGAGTTATAAAATGTCATTGCGATCGGTCCTTGCAACTTGTTTCTAGACAAATAAACATATCTCAAATTTGAAGAAGTGTTGAATCTAGGTGGTAAACGACCAGAGAAATTGTTCTCTGATAAGTCCAAGAATTCAAGAGAAGACATATTCCCTATCCATCTAGGGATCTGCCCTTGCAAACTGTTGTTGGACAGGTCTAACACTTGCAGTGAGCTAATGTTACCCAACGAGAAAGGAATGCTTCCATTGAAACCATTGTCAGACATAAATAAAACTTCTAACCCTGGCAAACGAGCTCCGATTTCTGAAGGGATTTGGCCTTGGAAGTAATTCATGGATATACTTAGGAATGACAAATTCACATGAGAATTCTTTGGTAACAAGAATGGACCCGAAAGAGAACAATTTTCTAAAGAAAGATCATGTAGATATGTGTTGTTCTCAATCAACCAATTTGGAAACTCTCCCTTTATTTGGATGTTTGTAAGATGCAAAGATTGCAGGCTAAACTGATGGTAAAGGAACTTGGGAAATGCTCCTGTACCTTGTCCACGACTGCTCAAAAAGATGGACTCTAACTGGAACTTTGAGCTCAGACTATGATCATCTTCTTCTGTGTATATTTCATTATCTGAACCATCAAAATACTTGAGTTTTGAAAGGTTGTATAATGGGCTCAATGACATAGGGATCTTCAAGTGATTAGAAGAGAGATCTAGTTGTTGAAGGGAAGTCAAATTTGCCAGACACAGAGGCAAGAAACCACTGAGATCATTGTCATACATAGATAGCTCTTGGAGATGATTTAAGTCACCTAGGCCTGATCACATTATAATTTAGGAAAAATTAAAACTTCAAGTGTCTAATGAAAAATATATAACCTGTAGAGAGAGAGAGAGTAATCAACTTTACCGATGGTTTGGAAGATGCTATTATCGAGAGTATTGGAACTCAAATCTAAAAGTTCCAAGTTCTTAAGATTAAGAAAGCCTGCCACAATCAATAAATTATATTAACATGGAAGCAATTAAAATTATAAAGGAAATGAAAGAGTAAGAGTTATTAACCTTACCTTGGGCTATAGGTATTTGGCCATCTAGTTTGCAGCTACGCAAAATCAAAGTTTTAAGAGAGGTCATCATTCTGATGGCTTGGAAGATGCTATTATTTAGAGTATTGTAACTCAAATCCAAGTATTCCAAGTTCTTGAGATCAAGAAAGCCTGTCACAATCAATTAAACAATAAATTATATTAACTTAAAAGGAATTAAGATTAGAAATAATTCATTACTTATTAATCATGGATAAAAAAAACTAAAAAGGTAAGTGTAGAAATTAAAATTATAAAGGAAATGAAAGAGTAAGAGTTATCAACCTTACCTTGGGCTATAGGTATTTGGCCATCTAGCTTGCAACTACGCAAAATCAAAGTTTTAAGAGAAGTCATCATTCTGATGGCTTGGAAGATGCTATTATTTAGAGTATTGGAACTCAAATCCAAGTATTCCAAGTTCTTGAGAACAAGAAAGCCTGTCACAATCAATTAAATAAGAAATTATATTAACTTAGAAGGAATTAAGATTATAAATAATTCATTATTTATTAATCATGGCTAAAAAACTAAAAACAACTAAAAACATAAGGTAAGTGTAGAAATTGTATTAGCCATTTAAGAGAAGGATTTTTTTTATGTGAGACCCAAAAAATAAAAATACACCATTGTTAATTTATTCTCCTCCTAAAATTAGCACAGATATATGAAGTTGCCTTTTCATTAAAGAAACTATTGTTTTTTTTTTTTTGTTATCATTATATTTACATTACACTGAAATGGTGTTGAGAGAGGGGCAAAATTAAAGTGAAATATTATTTATATTAAATGGATAGTAGGATTTTAAAATAATAAAGATTTAAATTGAGTTAAATTTGAGATTTACTTGTCTCTCCACGACTTTAGTAGATTGCAAAAACATAAAAAAGGAATTCTTTGCAAACACATCTGATCATAGCAGGCCACTGAGTGCTTACAAAGACAGGTGTTTTAGAGAAGTAGAAAGGTCAATGATAAGTAATAGTGGAGTTCAAATTTGTTAATTTACCTCCAGAAGATACAGTGCCGCCGAGTGCAAACAATGATAGATTTTTTAGAGAAGGCAGTGCTCCAAGGTTTTGAAGGGAGTGTTCATCTAGAGAACAACCGTCTAGATACAAACTTTCCAGTGAGCTTAAATTTTGCAACTCTGCTCAAAAGAAAAGGAGTAGCAAATTGAATTTTTCAATTAAACCCAAATATATAAACATTACTACCTTTGTATTCCATATATCATATTTTTCAAAATTTTCAATTACATTTGGCAACTTTGCTCAAATATATATATATATATAAAACTTACCGTCACCTAATATTCTTCCTCTAAAATCGTTGTATCTTAGATGAAGTGTCGTGAGGTTTGGGAATGATCCTAATGATTGCAATAACTGGAAGCTACTTTCATAGGTTGTGATATTATGCAGGTATAGAGTAGTCAAGTTGCTTGGACCTGCAAGTGAGTTAGGGAAGAATCTAAATAATTAATATTGTATGGAAGGGCTTTAATAATTGGATGGGCTCATCATCATGATGGTACTAAGTACTAATTACCTCTTGAGGCTATCAATTTGTTAATATTGTTGCCGCTCAAACCTAAGACCTCCAAGCTGCTCAAGGATTCTTGATATTTATATAAAATAATAGGTAATTAATTCACTACACCACATAAATTAAATTTAATAGTGAATTAAAATAATAGTATATAAAAAAACTAACCTTTCAAATCTATTAACCCTTCTAGTCTATTATAATATAAATATAATAATTTAAGAGACGGAAATCCCTCCACAAATGATAGAATACTGTTATCGAAACTATTTGATCCCAAGTCAAGGTAATCCAAATTTCTCAATCTTTGTAAGTCATAACCACCTATACAAAAAAAAAAAAATTAAATTAAGACCTCAGATAAAGAATAAAAAAAGATATTATTGGAGTAATTTAATTATAATTGATTGGTCATTAATAATAGATGTTGTGGTTATATTAATAATGTAAGGAATTAAATATAATTTTTATATTTAATTCAATGATGAATTACTCTTAAGAGAACCAAAATGATACTAATGAAACAACACCTTATTTGATTAATTTAAAAATAAAAAACTAATCTAAATATTTTGTAATACTTAAGAGAGCAAACCTTTCTTCTCAACCCAGCCAGCTATACGATTACCCGACAAGTAGAGAGCCTCGAGTTGTTGAAAAGGAAGAAACAAGGAGGTATTTAAGTACCAATCTCCCAGTTCCTCATTCCTTGTTTCCTCAAGATAGAGTTCGGTGACTCGATCTGTACTGCTGCTGCACTCAATACGTTCCCAAGAACAACAGTGGGCGTCAGCTTTTATCCAGGAGGGAAGGGAGGTGCCATTGGGATAGTTAAGAGAATCTTTGAGCTGCAACAGAGCGATTCTCTCTTCCTCCAAGCAACCAAGAGGCAGCCATCCTTGGAGGGAAACCGTCGTTACAAACACCGTCAACATCTGAAGGAACAGCCCCATCTTAATATCAGAATATAAATGGTGATTCAATATTTGTTATAGAGGACAGCTAGCGAGAAGCTCAGGCTTTTATAGAGGGCCTCACGGACCCATGCCGTGGAAAAAACTAATATATAATTAATTTAGATTAATATATAATCTAAACTTGAAGCAGAAGTTCTAAATAAAGTCACTAAAAATCATTATCAGCAAAGATCGTTCTTTCAATATACTACTTTGCTTCTTGCCATAATTATTTAAAATAAATAAATAAATGGTTAAACTTGACGTCTTTTGCAAATATATTCTTAGCTTATCATCCTTTACTACAATGTAATATCATTTAGATCATATATTAGTGATTGAACAACAATCCAATCATTTAATTACAGGAAATTAATCATAGTAATTATTAAATATAGATAAATTATTATTCATAGATGAGAAATTACTTAGTCAACTCACGAGAGTGTATTTTTTTCATGAAGCTCTTAATATTCTTGTGTGAATGAATGACTTGTTAATTGTGTTATGAACAATAGACTTATTGTCATGAGAAGGCATGATTCATTTTATCAACCATACTGTTTGGTCTAATTACCAACACCATTAAAATTAAAACTAAGGCATGATTAAAACCCTAAGAAGTGTAGTTCAACTAGTCAGACTCTAGATTTGCTCTTTAGAGATCACTAGTTAGAGTTCCACAAACTTCAGAGCCACTGAAGACTTACATGGTTGTTAATTTCAGGGCCCGTGGGATTAGTCGAGATGCGCGCAAGCTGACCTGGACACTCACGTTAACGTTAATCTAAAAAAAAAATAATGAAAATTAAGGCATGATTTTCCACACATAGAAAGTAGTAAATGATCATTCCATTTACTTGGATTTCTCTAATAAAAGTAAGGTTTACTTAAGGTAACTATATATGGGATGATAAAAAAATAACAATAAAATCAATTTATAAAAAATCATAGATTTAGTTTTCCTAAAATTTAAATTTAAGTAATTTCCATTAAATTCGAAAGGCATGATTTGCCACACATAATTTCTATAAAGAAAGGAGCCAGTTTTCTATATCCATGATTGTCTTGAAAATGGAAAGTGAGCTCATAGCATTAACCTTTATTCATGTTTTTAAGAGAAACAACTTTGACTTGGGGTCAACCTTCCAAGAAGGAATCAGCCTTATTAAATTTGGTTCGGCATGAAACGTTCACCTGAGATTTAATCTGGTCTAGGTTTTACTTTTTTAACTAAGTAAATTTAATTTTTTT
>Ga0325400_1001620_pt1 | contig 18804 bp, 16 predicted proteins | sample PopdelMetagenome_2_FD_205662 | JGI IMG/M metagenome (GOLD analysis project Ga0325400, IMG submission 205662) | Populus deltoides microbial communities from Bellville, Georgia, United States - Xylem-PdKOR-R1 | ecosystem: Host-associated > Plants > Phyllosphere > Stem > Wood/Secondary xylem...
TCGCAGTGGCGGTCGTGGCGCTGCCCGTTGCGGCACGCGCGCAATCGACCGCGAACGACAAGGCGGCGGCAGCGGCCGACACGGCGCCGCCGCCTGCCATCACCGTCAGCGGCTCGGTCGCGCTCGCGTCCGACTACCGCTTCCGCGGCGTGTCGCAGTCCGACCAGGAGCTGGCCGTCCAGGGCGGCTTCACCATCGCGCACCGGAGCGGCTTCTACGTCGGCACCTGGGGCTCGAACCTCGCCGGCTGGGGCGCGTTCGGCGGCGCCAACCTGGAGCTCGACCTGATCGGCGGCTACAAGGCGAAGCTAGGCGACAATGCGACGCTGGACGTCGGGCTGACGTGGTACATGTATCCCGGCGGCGCGAACAAGACCGATTTCGCCGAACCCTATGCCAAGCTGACCGGCACCGCCGGCCCGGCGACGCTCACCGCGGGCGTGGCCTATGCGCCCAGGCAGCAGGCGATCGGCAAATGGTACCGGACCGGGGCCGACGCCGCGGCGGGCGTGTACACCAATCCCGGCGCGAAGGACGACAACCTGTACCTGTGGGGCGACGGCGCGCTCGGCATCGCCGGGACGCCGATCACCGCCAAGGCGCATGTCGGGCACAGCTGGGGCCAGAGCGGGCTCGGCCCGAACGCCACGGCGGTCACGCCTACCGGCAGCTACTGGGATTGGTCGCTCGGCGCCGACGCGACCTACAAGAACCTGACGCTGAACGTCAGCTATGTCGACACCGACATCTCCGCTCGGAAGGCCGCCTATCTGCGCCCCAGCTTCAGCCGGGGCCAGGACGGCACCGGCAACATCGCCGGCGGGACGCTCCTCGTCTCGCTGACCGCAGCCTTCTAGCCTCGGAGGACGGGATGGACCTGCTCTGGATCGGCATCATCGTCGGACTGTTCGCGCTGACGCTCGCCTACGCCCGCCTGTGCGACAATGCGTGAGGGGACACTGTCATGACGCTCGACCTCTGGCTCGCCGCGCTGACCGCGCTCGGCCTCCTCATCTACCTGGTGGCGGTGCTGATCCGCCCCGAACGCTTCTGAAGGGAGCGGCACCATGACACTCCAGGGCTGGTTCCTGATCCTCCTGTTCGTCGGCATCCTGCTGGCGCTCACCAAGCCGGTCGGCCTGTGGCTCCATGCCCTCTACGAGGGCCGGCGCACGCCGCTCCATCTCGTGCTCGGCCCGGTCGAGCGCGGCTTCTACAAGGTGGCGGGCGTCGATCCGACTGCCGAGCAGGGCTGGCGTCGCTATGCGCTGCACATGCTGCTGTTCAACGTCGCGCTGCTGCTGCTGACCTATGCGGTGCTGCGGCTGCAGGGCGTGCTGCCGGGCAACCCGCAGGGGTTGGCCGGGCTCTCGCCCGACCTCGCCTTCAACACGGCGGTGAGCTTCACCACCAACACCAACTGGCAAAGCTATGCCGGCGAGAGCACCATGTCGAACCTCAGCCAGATGCTGGGGCTGACCATCCACAACTTCCTGTCGGCGGCGACGGGCATCGCGCTCGCCTTCGCCCTGTTCCGCGGCTTCGCGCGGCGCGAAGCCAAGGCGATCGGCAACTTCTGGGCCGACATGACCCGGATCACGCTCTACCTGCTGCTGCCGGTCAGCGTCGTCTACGCCCTGTTCCTGATCGCGAGCGGCGTGCCGCAGACGATGGCAGGCGCAGTCGAGGTCAGCACGCTGGAGGGCGCGCGCCAATCGATCCTGCTCGGGCCGGTCGCCAGCCAGGAGGCGATCAAGATGCTCGGCACCAACGGCGGCGGCTTCTTCAACGCCAACTCCGCGCACCCTTTCGAGAACCCGACGGCGCTGACCAATTTCGTCCAGATGCTGTCCATCTTCGTCATCGGCTTCGGACTGACGTGGACGTTCGGCAAGGCGGTGGGCAACACGCGCCAGGGCTGGGCCATCCTGTCGGCCATGGTGATCCTATTTCTCGCCGGCGTCACCGTGACCTACTGGCAGGAGGCGGCGGGCAACCCCGTCCTTCACCAGCTCGGCGTCGGCGGCGGCAACATGGAGGGCAAGGAGGTCCGCTTCGGAATCGCCGCGTCCGCGCTCTTCTCCGTCGTCACCACCGCCGCGTCCTGCGGCGCGGTCAACGCCATGCACGACAGCTTCACGGCACTTGGCGGCCTCGTCCCGCTGTTCAACATCCAGCTTGGCGAAGTGGTGGTCGGCGGCGTGGGCGCGGGCATCTACGGCTTCCTGCTGTTCGCGATCCTAGCGGTGTTCGTCGCCGGGCTGATGGTTGGGCGCACGCCCGAATATGTCGGCAAGAAGATCGAGAGCCGGGAGGTAAAGCTGGCGGTGCTCGCGATCGCGGTGCTGCCGCTCGTCATCCTCGGCCTCACCGCGCTGTCGTCCGTGCTGCAACAGGGCCTGGCGGGCCCGCTCAACAAGGGGCCGCACGGCTTCAGCGAGATCCTCTACGCCTTCACCAGCGCGGTCGGGAACAACGGGTCGGCCTTTGCGGGGCTCACCGCCAACACGCCTTACTATAACGGGCTGCTTGGCGTCGCGATGTGGCTAGGCCGCTTCTTCGTGATCGTGCCGATGCTGGCGATCGCGGGCAGCCTCGCCGCCAAGAAGTACACGCCGGAAAGCGCAGGCTCGTTCCCGACGACGGGTGGCCTGTGGGTCGGCCTGCTCGTCGGCATCGTGCTCATCCTGGGCGGCCTCACCTTCCTGCCGAGCCTCGCGCTCGGTCCCATCGCCGATCATCTCGCGATGATCCGCGGCCAGCTGTTCTGATCGGGGACACCCCATGGCGAAAACCCAGACTAAGAGCCTGTTCACGGCCGACCTCGTCGTGCCCGCGATCCGGGCGTCGTTCGTGAAGCTCAATCCCGCGGAGCTGATCCGCAACCCCGTGATGTTCGTCACCGCCGCCGTCGCCGCGCTGATGACCGTCCTGCTCGTCGTCGGCCACGACGGCCTCGGCCTCGGCTTCAAGGTGCAGCTGGCAGTGTGGCTGTGGCTGACGGTGCTGTTCGGCACCTTCGCCGAGGCGCTGGCGGAGGGGCGCGGCAAGGCGCAGGCGGCGAGCCTGCGCGCGACCAAAGCGGAGCTGACGGCCAAGCGGCTGAAGGGCGATGGGCGCGCGTGGGACGACGTTCCCGCCAGCCAGCTCCGCGTCGGCGACGTCGTGCTGGTGGAGACGGGCGACCTCATCCCCTCCGACGGCGAGGTGGTCTCCGGCGTGGCGTCCGTCAACGAGGCCGCGATCACCGGCGAAAGCGCGCCCGTGATCCGCGAGGCGGGCGGCGACCGCTCGGCCGTGACCGCGGGCACGCGCGTCATCTCCGACGAGATCCGCGTCAAGGTGACGGTGGAGCCCGGCAAAGGCTTCCTCGACCGCATGATCGCGCTGGTGGAAGGGGCCGAGCGGCAGAAGACGCCCAACGAGGTCGCGCTGACGCTGCTGCTGGTCGGCCTGACGATCATCTTCCTGATCGCGGTCGGCACCATTCCGGGCTTCGCCTCCTATGCCGGCGGCACCATCCCGGTGGCGATCCTGGCGGCGCTCCTCATCACGCTCATCCCGACCACCATCGCCGCTTTGCTGTCCGCGATCGGCATTGCCGGCATGGACCGGCTGGTGCGCTTCAACGTGCTCGCCAAGTCGGGCCGCGCGGTGGAAGCGGCGGGCGACGTCGACGTGCTGCTGCTCGACAAGACGGGCACGATCACGGTGGGTGACCGGCAGGCGTCCGAGTTCCGCGCGGTGGGCGGCACGGGCGATGCGGAGCTGGCCGAGGCGGCCTTGCTCGCCAGCCTGGCGGACGAGACGCCGGAGGGTCGCTCGGTCGTGCTCCTCGCCCGCGACAGGTTCGGCCTGCAGCGCCCCCTGCCCGAAGGCGCGGAGATCATCCCGTTCACCGCGCAGACGCGCGTGTCCGGCATCCGGGTGGGCGACACGCTGATCCAGAAGGGTGCGGTCGACTCCATCCTGAAGGCCAATGCCGGCGCGGGCGAGACCGCGGCCGCGACCGAGCTCCGCCGCACCAGCGACGAGATCGCGCGCGCCGGCGGCACGCCGCTGGCGGTGGCCAAGAATGGCCGCCTGCTGGGCGCGATCTTCCTCAAGGACGTGGTCAAGGCGGGGATCCGCGAGCGCTTCGGCGAGCTGCGCACCATGGGTATCCGCACGGTGATGATCACCGGCGACAATCCCCTGACCGCGGCGGCGATCGCGGCGGAGGCGGGCGTGGACGACTTCCTCGCCCAGGCGACGCCCGAGGACAAATTGGAGCTCATCCGCAAGGAGCAGACGGGCGGCAAGCTGGTGGCGATGTGCGGCGACGGCACGAACGACGCGCCCGCGCTGGCGCAGGCCGATGTCGGCGTGGCGATGAACACCGGCACGCAGGCCGCGCGCGAGGCGGGCAACATGGTCGACCTCGACAGCGATCCGACCAAGCTGATCGAGGTCGTGGGCCTCGGCAAGCAGCTGCTGATGACGCGCGGCGCGCTCACCACCTTTTCCGTCGCGAACGACGTCGCCAAATATTTCGCCATCATCCCGGCGATGTTCGTCGCGCTCTATCCGGGGCTGGGCGTGCTCAACGTCATGGGCCTGGCGACGCCGCAGAGCGCCATCCTGTCGGCGATCATCTTCAACGCGCTCATCATCCCGCTGCTGGTGCCGCTGGCGCTCAGGGGCGTGGCCTACAAGCCGATGGCGGCCGGGCCGCTGCTGGCGCGCAATCTCGCCATCTATGGCCTCGGCGGCCTGGTGGCGCCCTTTGTCGGCATCAAGCTCATCGACCTCGTGGTCGGCAGCATCGGCCTCGCGTAAAGGAACAGGACCATGGGCAACGACCTTTCATCCGCGCTGCGTCCCGCGATCGTCATGACGATCCTGTTCGCGCTTCTGCTCGGGCTCGGCTATCCGCTTGCCATGACCGGCATCGGCCAGGCGCTCTTCCCCACCCAGGCGAACGGCAGCCTCGTGCGCGACGCCGGCGGCAAGGTGATCGGCTCCACGGTGGTGGGGCAAGCCTTCGCCAGCGATCGCTATTTCCAGACCCGGCCTTCGGCGGCGGGCAAGGGCTATGACGCGCTTGCCTCGTCCGGCTCCAATCTCGGGCCGGCCAGCCAGGCGCTCGTCGATCGGGTCCGGCCGGACGTGGCGAAGCGCCGCGGCGAGGGCCTCGCCGGCGCGGTGCCGGCCGACCTCGTCACCGCCAGCGGGTCGGGCCTCGATCCCGATCTCTCGCCGGCGGCGGCGGTGGCGCAGTCGGCGCGGATCGCGCGGGTACGCGGCCTGCCGGTGGAGCGCGTGCGTGCGCTGGTGGCGGAACGCACCGAACGCTCGATCCTGGGCGACGCGCATGTCAACGTGCTGGCGCTCAACCGCGCGCTGGACGCGCTTGCGCCCGGAAGCGCGGGCGACTGATGCCGGTCGCCGGCCCGGGGCTGGACGAGGGGCGCCCCGATCCCGACGCCCTCCTGCGCGCGGCGACACAGGATGGCCGGGGCCGGCTCAAGATCTTCCTCGGCGCCGCACCCGGCGTCGGCAAGACGTACGAGATGCTGTCCGAAGGTGCCGCGCGCAAGCGCGACGGCGTCGACGTGGTCATCGCGGTGGTGGAGGCCCACGGCCGCGCCGAAACGGAGGCGCTGGTCCGCGGCCACGAGATCGTGCCGCGCCGCGACATCCCCTATGAAGGCCGCACGCTGCGCGAGATGGACATCGACGCCGTGCTGGCGCGGGCGCCGCGGCTGGCGCTGGTGGACGAGCTCGCCCACACCAACGCCGCCGGCAGCCGCCATCCCAAGCGCTACCAGGATGTCGAGGAGCTGCTGGCGGCCGGCATCGACGTCTATTCGACGGTCAACATCCAGCACGTCGAAAGCCTGAACGACGTCGTCGCCAGCTTCACCCGCGTGCGCGTGCGCGAAACGGTGCCCGACGGCATTCTGGAAATGGCGGAGATCGAGGTCGTCGACATCCCGCCCGACGAGCTGATCGAGCGGCTGAAGGCGGGCAAGGTCTACCTGCCGCAGGAGGCGACGCGCGCGCTCAGCCACTTCTTCTCCAAGTCGAACCTGTCGGCGTTGCGCGAGCTGGCCCTGCGCCGCGCCGCCCAGGCGGTCGACGCGCGCATGCTGGACGACGTGCGCGCGCTCGGCCTGGGCGGCACATGGGCGGGCAGCGACCGCATCGTCGTCGCGATCAACGAACTGCCCGGCGCCGACGTGCTGGTGCGCGCCGCCAAGCGCGTCGCCGACGGCCTGCGCGGGCCGTGGACCGCCGTGTTCATTGAAACGCCGCGCGCGGCCCATTTCACCGACGCGCAGCATGGCCGCGTCGCCGCCGCCATGACGCTGGCGACGCAGCTCGGCGCGTCGGTCGCGACGGTGCCGGCGGCGAACGTGGTGGACGGCCTCCAATCCTTCCTCGCCGACGCGCGCGCCACGCAGCTGGTGCTCGGCAAGTCGCGTCGCTCGCGCTGGTTCGAGCTGCGCCACGGCTCGGTCGTGGATCGCCTGATCCGCGACACGCCCGACGTTGCCGTGCATGTCCTGCCCGTCCCCGCCGACGATCCCAAGGCGCAGCACCTGCGGCGTCGCCCGGCCCGGTGGGGCACGCCCGCCGGCTATGCGATCACGACGGCGCTGGTGGCGGGCGTGACCGTCGTCGCCAGCGCGCTGTTCCATGTGCTCGACCTCGGCAACGTGGCGCTCCTCTACCTGCTGCCGGTGATGGCGGCGGCGAGCCTGTTCGGCCTGCGGACGGGCCTCTACGCGGGCATCGCCTCCAGCCTCGCCTACAACTTCTTCTTCCTGCCGCCGACCGGCACGCTGACGGTCAGCAATCCGGAGAACCTCATCTCGGTCGTGGTGCTGCTCGGCATCGCGGTCGCCACCAGCCAGCTGACCGCGCGCGTGCGGGCGCAGGCCGATCTCGCCGCGGCGAGTGCGCGCACCAATGCGACGCTGGCGGGCTTCCTGCGCCAGATAGCCGGGATCAACGACCCCGACTTGGCGGCGCAGATGATCTGCGACGACGTCCGCCGCCTGCTTGACGTGCAGGTCGTGCTGCTTGGTCCGGCGGGCGGTGCGAACCTCGCCATGCTGGCGGCGAGCGACCCGGACTACCGCCTCGACACAGTCGACAATGCCGCGGCGAGCTGGGCGTTCGACACGGGCAGCCCGGCGGGCAAGGGCTCGGGCACGCTTGCCGCCTCCGAATGGCTGTTCCAGCCGTTGAAGGCGGGCGACCGCGTGCTCGGCGTCCTGGGCGTGGCCAGCGACAAGGTCGGCAATCCGGTGCGCGCCGACCAGCTGCCGCTGCTCAGCAGCCTTATCGACCAGTCGGCGCTGGTGCTCGAACGGCTGCGCCTGCAGGTGGAGATGCGGGACGTGGACGTGGTCCGCACGCGCGATCGCCTGCGCGCGGCGCTGTTGTCGTCGGTCAGCCACGACCTGCGCACGCCCTTGACCGCCGTGATCGCCGCGGCGGGGCAGCTCCATCATGGCGCCACGCCCGACCTGATCGCCACGATCGAGAACGAGGCGCAGCGCCTCAACCGCTTCGTCGCCAACCTGCTCGACATGGCCCGCGTCGAGGCCGGCGCGCTCAAGCTCGCGATCGAGGCGATCGACCTCAGCGACGCGGTCACGGGCGCCGCGCACGACGCGCGCCGCGCGCTAGAAGGCCACGATGTCCGGCTGGACGTGCCCCCCGACCTGCCGCTGATCCGCGCCGATCCGCAGCTGCTCCACCACTGCCTCCTGAACCTGCTCGACAATGCCGGCCGCTATGGCGATCCCGGCACGGAGATCGTGATCGAGGGCCGGTCACGCTTCGGCGAGCTGCGGCTGGCCGTGCTCGACCATGGCCCCGGCCTGCCGCCGGGCCGCGAGGGCGAGGTGTTCGAGACCTTCCGGCGGCTGGAGGGCTCCGACCGCGCGGTCGGCGGCACGGGCCTGGGCCTTGCCATCGTCAAGGCGTTCGCCGAGGCGATGGGCATGCTGGTCGAGGCCGCGAACCGCCCGGACGGCACGGGGGCGGCCTTCACGCTGGTTGTTCCGTCCGGCCTCGTGGTCCGCGATCTGCCGACCGAAGGCGTCGCCTGACCATGCCCGGCAAGATCCTGGTCGTGGATGACGACGCCGCCATCCGCCGCCTGCTGCGCACCACGCTGAACCGCGCCGATTACGCCGTCGTCGAGGCGGCGGACGCGCGAAGCGCGCTGCGGCAGGCGGCGGTTGAGCATCCGGACGCCGTCCTGCTCGATCTCGGCCTGCCCGACCGCGACGGCCTCAGCATCATTCCCCTGCTGCGGGCGCAGGGCGAGGCCGTCATCCTGGTCGTGTCGGCGCGCGACGCGGTGGACGAGAAGGTCGCCGCGCTCGATCTCGGCGCCGATGATTTCGTGACCAAGCCGTTCGACACGGACGAGCTGCTCGCCCGGCTGCGCGTCGCCTTGCGCCACCGGGCGCAGTCCGAGACGGCGCCCCGCATCGTCCGCCGCGGCGACATCAGCATCGACCTCGACCGGCGCGTGGTCACCCGTGGCGGGGAGGAATTGCACCTCACCCGCAAGGAGCATGAGGTGCTGGCCATGCTCGCCCGCCACGCCGGCCGCGTGGTGACGCACGAGCGCGTGCTCGCCGCCTGCTGGGGCGCCGGCGAGGATCCCCGCGTCGAATATCTCCGCATCGTCATCCGCAACCTGCGCCAGAAGCTGGAAGCGCCGGGCCCGGTGGGCAGCGTAATCGCCAACGAGCTGGGTGTGGGCTATCGCCTCCGTCCGGAGTCATAGCGCCGACTGCCGGCTCCATGCCGCAGTATGCGAACGGCCGGAAGCGCCCTCGCCGCCGGCGATAGCCGGGTGCCGGCGCGGGCAAGACCGGGCTTGCGCGGGATGGGAGGGAGGCGCACATTGATCGCACCCGCGGCAAGCGGGACATGCGGAGAGCGGCGATGTTGTGGGGCGTGTTCGACCATGTGGATGCGGACGGCCGCGCGCCGGGCGAACTCTACCGCAACCGGCTGCTGCTGGCCGACGCGCTCGACCGGCTGGGGGCGCATGCCTATTTCGTGGCGGAGCATCACGGCACGCCGCTCGGCCTTGCTCCCTCGCCCAACCTGCTGCTGGCGGCGATCGCGCCGCGCACGACGCGGCTGCGGCTGGGCGCGCTGCTGACGATCGCGCCGCTCCACCACCCCGTCCGCGTCGCGGAGGAGGCGTGCATGCTCGACCACCTGTCCGGCGGCCGGCTCCAGCTCGGCCTCGGCAAGGGTGCCGTGTTCCTGGAGCACCGGCTGTACGGCGTGGAGCCCGACAGCGTCTCCTCCCGCTACGAGGAGGCGCGCGACATCGTGATGCGCGCGTTGACGACCGGCGAGGTCGATCACCGCGGCGAGCATTTCCACGTGCCGGGCCTGCGCATGGTGCTCCAACCCGCGCAACGGCCGCACCCACCCTTGTGGTACGGCCTCGGCAGCCCGTCGTCCGCGACGTGGGCGGCGGAGGCGGGCATCAACTGCGTGTGCCTGAAGCCCGCCGCCGCCGCGGCCGAGCTGTTCGACCTGTTCCGCGCGCATCGCCGCATGACGGGCGCGGCCGGGCCCGAGCCGCTGCTCGGCGTCAACCGCCATGTCGTCGTGGGGCCAAGCGACGCGCGCGCGCGGGCGGTGGCGGACGCGGCTTTTCCCGCCTGGCGCGCCTCCTTCGAGCATTTGTGGAAGGCGCACGGCATGGCGCTGCCGATGCGCTTCCCCGAGACCTGGGCGCAGCTGGAGGCGGCGGGCGTCGGCATCGCCGGATCGGCCGCCACCGTGCGCGACTATTTCGCCGACCAGCGGGCCGTTGCGGGCGCCACCTTCGCCGGTTGCCAGATCCTGTTCGGCACCATGCCGCTCGCCGATGCGATCGGCACGGCGGAGCGGCTTGCGCACGAGGTAATGCCGGCGCTGGCGGCGGCGGAGGTCAGCCGGCCGGCAGCCGCAGCCTGACCAGCAGGCCGCCCAGGTCCTCGCTCTCCTCCATGCTCACGTCGCCGCCATAGATCGCCGCCACGTCGCGCACGATGGCGAGGCCCAGGCCCGTGCCCGGCTTGCCCGTGTCCAGCCGGGCGCCGCGTTCGAACAGCAGGCCGCGCTCGGTCGCGGGAATGCCCGGACCGTCATCCTCCACCTGCACCTCCACGAACTCGCCATCGGGCTCCACCGTCACGAACACGCGGCCGCCACCATATTTGGCGGCATTCTCGATCAGGTTGCCCAGCATCTCGTCCAGATCCTGCCGCTCGGCGCGTACGGTGGCGTTCTTGTCGCCGGCAATGTCGATCGTCACCTGCGGGTAGAGCCGCGTCACCGCGCGCTCCACCGCCTCCAGCGCGGGCCGCACCTCCGCCAGGCTCTGCCCCGCCGCGCGCCGCCCCACCGCGCGCGCGCGGGCGAGATGGTGGTCGACCTGGCGGCGCATGGTGCCGGCCTCCCGGATCACCGCGCGGCACAGGTCCGGGCTGTTGGCGGTCGCCTCGTTCATGATCACGGTGAGCGGCGTCTTGAGCGCGTGGGCGAGGTTGCCGGCATGCGTGCGCGCCTCCTCCGCCTGGCGCTCATTGTGGGCGAGGAGGTCGTTCAGTTCCTCCACCATGGGCGCGATCTCGACCGGCAGCCGCTCGTCGATCCGCGCGGCGCGGCCCGCGCGCACCGCCGCCATCTGCCGCCTGACCTTGCGCAGCGGCCACAGCCCGAACGTCGCCTGCAGCGCCGACATGATGATGAGGCCGAGGCCCAGCAGCGCGAACGAGCGCACCAGGGTGCGCCGCAGCAGTGCGATCTGCTCGTCCAGGCCCGCGCGCGCCTGCGCCACCTGGAAGCGCCAGACCACGGGCGATCCCGGCAGCCTGACGTCGCGCTCCATCACCCGCAGCTTCTCGCCGTAGAATTCCGTGCTGTTGTAGATGTGCAGCCCCGGCGCGGGCGTACCCGGCACCGCCAGCACGCGGTCCCACAGCGAGCGCGAACGGAACGGGTCCTGGCCTCCGCCCGATACCTGGTAATAGGCGCCCGACATCGGCTCCACGAAGCGCTGGTCGCCGAGCGGGCGGTTGAAGCGCACCTCGCCGACCGGATCGATCTCGGCCGAGGCGATCATCGCGCCGAGCGAGAATTGCAGCTGCGCGTCGAAATTGCGCGTCACGGCCGCGTTCAGCACGCGGTCGAGCGCCCAGCCGCCGCCCACCAGCAGCAGCAGGATCCAGAGCGCGGCGATGCCGAACAGCCGGCGGGTGAGCGAGCCCGTTGTCCGCTTGCCAACGCGCGGCGGGTCGCCCGGCTCGCCGCTGACCACCAGCGGTCGGCCGAACAGCAGGCGCACCATGTTCGCCGGCACTTCAAGCCAGCGCGGCGGCGCCCGGCGGGGCTCCGCCGCGGCCACGCTCAGGCGGGCTCCTCGAGGCTGTAACCCAGGCCCCGGATGGTGGTGATCACGTCCGCGCCCAGTTTCTTGCGGATGCGCGTCACGAACACCTCGATCGTGTTGGAATCGCGATCGAAATCCTGGTCGTAGATATGCTCGATCAGCTCGGTGCGGCTCACCACCTTGCCCTTGTGGTGCATCAGATAGGAAAGGAGCTTATATTCCTGCGCGGTGAGCTTCACCGGCTCGCCCGCCTTGGTGACGCGGCCCGATCGCGTATCGAGCCGGATGTCGCCCGCGAGCAGCTCGGACGAGGCATTGCCCGCCGCACGCCGTATGAGCGCGCGCAGCCGTGCGATCAGCTCCTCCGTCTGGAACGGCTTGGCGAGGTAATCGTCCGCGCCCGCGTCCAGCCCCGCCACCTTGTCCGACCAGCTGTCGCGCGCCGTCAGCACGAGGACGGGCATGTCCTTGCCTTCCTTGCGCCAGCGGTCGAGCACGGTCAGCCCGTCAATCTCGGGCAGGCCGAGGTCGAGCACCACCGCGTCGTAATTCTCGGTGGAGCCGAGATAATGGCCGTCCTCGCCGTCCGTCGCGAGGTCGATCGCATACCCCGCCCCTTCCAGCGTCGCGCGCAGCTGGCGGCCCAGATTGGGTTCGTCCTCCACGATCAGCACGCGCATGGGGTCATCCTCCTGTTCGGGCGCGGCATGGGCCGGCTTGGGCCCGTGCGCAAGTTCTAGCGGTCGGAGCGGCCCAGCACCGCTCCCGTGCGGCCGTCCACGTCCAGCCAGATCACCGACCCGCCGCGCATGAACTTCAGCCGGTAGGTGCCGTTGGCCGCATCGAATTCGGGGCCGAGATAGTCGGCGCCCGCCATGCGCGGCACCACGCGCTCCTCTATCTGGCGGAGCGGCATCACCTGCCCCGCGCGCCGCGCCGCCAGCGCCGCATCCTGGTCGCGATAGGGCTGCCCCGCTCCCGGCCCCGTCGCCAGCAGCAGCACGCCGAGGAAAAGGCCGCTCATGATCATCGCGTCTGCCTATCACGCCAAAGGTTTGAATAGCGACTGAATGTATCCTGCCCGGCAAGGTCATGCCCGCCTGCGCGCCCGGCCGCCGCCATCCTCGCAAGGGCGCCACGCCGCGGGGCTGGCGCGCCCGCCCGCGCTCGCCTACCTCGCGCGCCATGCCTGCACCCATCCTGTCCTGGGAAGATCTCGGCCTCGTCCAAGGGTCGGGCTGGCTGTTCCAGGGCCTCGACCTCCACGTCGCCCCGCGCGACCGGCTGGCGCTGATCGGCCGCAACGGCGCCGGCAAGACCACCTTGCTCAAGCTGCTCGCCGGCCACGTCGACGCCGACCGCGGCCGGCGCACGATCGTGCCCGGCACGCGCGTGGTGCTGCTGGAGCAGGAGCCGGCGATGGCGGGCCATGCCACCCTGCGCGACTTCGCGCTTGGCGGGAACGACGCGCCCGAGCCGCATCAGGTGGAGGCGATCGCCGACCAGCTCGGCCTCGACCTCGCGCGCGAGGCGGCGACCGCCAGCGGCGGCGAGCGGCGCCGCGCCGCCATCGCCCGCGCGCTGGCGCAGGAGCCCGACGTGCTGCTGCTGGACGAGCCCACCAACCATCTCGATCTCCACGCGATCGAATGGCTGGAGGCGTGGCTCGGCCGCTTCACGGGCGCGTTCGTCGTCATCAGCCACGACCGCACCTTTCTCGCGCGGCTGACCAGGAGCACGCTGTGGCTCGACCGCGGGGGCCTGCGCCGCGCGGAGGTCGGCTTCGGCGGCTTCGAGGCGTGGACCGAACAGGTCTATGCCGAGGAGACGCGCGCGGCGGAAAAGCTCGACGCCAAGCTCAAGCTCGAACTGCACTGGCTCCAGCGCGGCGTCACCGCGCGCCGCAAGCGCAACCAGGGCCGGCTCGCCAAGCTCGGCGAGATGCGCGAGGCTCGCGCCGCCATGATCGGACCGCAGGGCACCGCCCGCATCGCCGTCGCCGCAGACGACGCCAAGACCAAGGTGGTCATCGACGTCGACAAGGTGTGGAAGCGCTACGGCGAGCGCACCGTTATCCGCGACCTCACATTTCGCGTCACGCGCGGCGACCGCATCGGCATCGTCGGCGCGAACGGCGCCGGCAAGACCACGCTGCTTAAGCTGCTCACGGGCGAACTGCCGCCGGACGAGGGGCAGGTGAAGCTCGCCAAGACGCTGACGGGCATCGTCATCGACCAGCAGCGCTCGCTGATGGCGCCGGAGAAGCGCATCCGCGACGTGCTGGCCGACGGCGGCGACTGGATCGAGGTCCGCGGCGTCAAGAAGCATATTCAAGGCTATCTCAAGGAGTTCCTGTTCGATCCTTCCATGACGGATGCGCGCGTCGGCACGCTGTCGGGCGGCGAGCGCTCGCGCCTGCTGCTCGCACGCGAGTTCGCGCGGGAAGCCAACCTCCTCGTGCTGGACGAGCCCACCAACGACCTCGACCTCGAAACGCTCGACCTCTTGCAGGAGGTGATTGCTGATTATGAGGGCACGGTGCTGATCGTCAGCCACGACCGCGACTTCCTCGACCGCACGGTGACGGTGACGCTCGGGCTCGACGGCACGGGCAAGGTCGACGTGGTGGCCGGCGGCTACGAGGATTGGGCGCGCCGTCGCGTCCAGCCCAAGGCCGATCCCGTCAAGGCGTCACCCTTCCCCGGCCGCCCGGCCGCCGCCCGCTCCAAGCTCAGCTACAAGGACCAGCGCGACCTCGACCGCCTGCCCGCCGAGATCGACGAGATGATGACCGCCATCGCCCGCAACGAGGCGGCACTCGCCGACCCCGACCTCTACGCCCGCGACCCCGCCCGCTTCGACGGCCTGATGCTCGCGCTGGAAACCGCGCGGCGGCGCAAGGAGGAAGCGGAACTGCGATGGCTGGAACTTGCCGAACTGGCGGAGACGCTGGCGGGGTGAAGAGGAGAAGAGATCGTGGCTAAGCCAAGCTTGGGCGCGTTGTGGTCGGCGTTCCCCGATCATGATCGCTATCCGACGATGAAGGACCTCTACACGTGGCTCGGCGGGGAGCCGGCAGACCGGATCGATGCGCGTGGCTTCGGCCCGAACGGCAATACCTGCGCCAGCCGGCTAAGCGTTGCCTTCAATAAAGGTGGGGCACCGATCGACCGAGCAGTGGCGAAGGCGGTTCAAGCCGAAACGCTGCGCGCGGCTGATGGATTGCACATCATCTTCCGCGTGAAGGAGTTCAAGGCGTATCTGCTGCACAGCCTTGGTCGCCCGACCTCCGACGACACCACGCCGTTCGACAGCGACTTCCGCACCAAGCAGGGCATCATCGCCTTCTCCGTCAATTGGCGGAACGCGACGGGGCACATCGCGCTGTTCAACCGCGGCACCTATGGGAGCAACACGACAACTACGCGACGTTCGTGGACGGACCGTCCCATACCTCCAAGGGCCAGTTCTGGGAGCTTCCGTGATGCGCACTCTTTTGGTCGCGGCTATCTTGCTGCCGGCGTCGAGCGCCGTCGCCCGCACGCCCCTGCAACGGGACGTGGAAGGTTTTGCGGTCGCCTCGTGCCTGGCGCAGCAATCCCCGAACGATCTGAAGCGGCAGGGTGAGGGCTGGGCACAGATCATCATCGAGCGAGGTCACGGCAGCCCCAAGCCGCTCGATGCACTGGATCATGTGGTTCGGACGGAGGCGCAACGCGCACCACCCTACATCAACCGCGACGAAGCCAACCCGACCAAAGGCGTGCCGATGCCCGTGGCCTTCTGTGCCGAACTCATCGACAGGCCGGCAGTGCGTGCGGCGTTGGTGCGGACGATGGCCGCGCTAGCGCCCGCCTATCGCCGGCGCTGACGGCGAGGGAGCACGGGTCGCCGTCAGGGAAGGGGGACCAGCTTAGGCCCGCCCCGCTCGCAGCGCCGCACCGCCCACGAATGGGGCGGTGCCCGCGAACAGCAGGCTGGTTGCCGCCAGCAGCTTCCATGCAGCCGCTGCCTCCACGCCCAGCGTGCCCGCGCCGAAGATCAACAGCGGCACGGCGAGCGGCAGCATGAGGAGCGGGGCCACCGCGCCCGCGCCGCGCAGGCCCGCGGTCAGCGCTGCGGTGACGAGGCCCAAGGCGGCGAGTCCCGGCGTGCCGAGCAGCAGGCCCAGCTCCAGCCGGGCGAGGCCCATGCGGTCGAGGCCGAGCAGCGCCGCGGCGGGCAGGCTCGCCAGCATCAAGGGCGGCCCGAAACCCAGCCAGTGGCCGGCAAGCTTGGCCGCCGCCACCAGCTCGGGCGAAAGGCCGCGCACCGCCAGCTGGTCGAGCACGCCCGCGTGGAGGTCGGGCGCCACCAGCCGCTCCACCGGCAGCAGCGCCGCAAGCAGCGCCGCCATCCACAAGGCGCCGCCGCCGACGCGGCCGAGCAAAGCCGCGTCCGATCCGACCGCGAACGGAAAAAGCGTGGCGGCGAGCAGGTAGAAGACGACGGGCAGCCACAGCCCGCCGCCCGCCGCCCCCAGCCGCAGCTCGCGCGCGACGAGCAGCGTCAACGCGCTCACAGCCGCACCTCGCGCGCGTCCGCCAAGCCGATCGGCACGTGGCTTGCCGCCAGCACGATGCCGCCCGCGGCGCGATGCGCCGCCATGGCGGCGGCGAGGCGGTCGAGCGCGGCCGCGTCCAGCCCGTTGGCGGGCTCGTCCAGCAGCCACACCGCCGCGCCGCCCGCCACCACGCGCGCCAGCCCCGCGCGGCGGCGCTGGCCGGTGGACAGCAGCCGCACGGGCACATCCGCCAACAGGTCGAGCCCCATTGCCGCCAGCCCCGCCGCGACCGCCGCCGCGCCCGCCCCGTCCAGCCGCGCCCACAGCGCCAGCGCGCGCGCCAGCGGCAGGTCGCGGTCGAGCGCCGCCGTCTCCGCGTCGAGCGCGATCCGTCCCGTCACCTCCACGCGGCCCGCCGCAGGCGCGAGCAGGCCCGCGCAGATGCGGAGCAGGCTGGACTTGCCGGCGCCGTTCGGCCCCGTCGCCACCGCCGCCTCCCCCGGCCCCAGGCGCAGGTCCAGCCCCGCGAACAGCAGCCGGTCCCCGCGCACGCAGGAAATCCGCGACAGGACGAGTTGCGCGGGCGCGGATTTGCTGGTGTTCACGGGAATGTCGCATAAGGGCACGGCCGGCGCTCGGCCAGCCGAGGGAGGGATGGGCGATGCGGGTGACGCGGTTGAGCGAGGCGGAGCGGACGGACGCGCTCGCCCGGCTGGGCGAATGGCGGCACGATCCCGAACGCGACGCCATCACCCGCCGCTTCCGCTTCGCCGATTTCGGCGCGGCGTTCGGCTTCATGACGCGGGTGGCGCTGATAGCGGAGCGGATGGATCATCATCCCGAATGGTTCAACGTCTACGACCGCGTCGACATCCTGCTCACCACGCATGATTGCGGCGGCCTGAGCGCGCGCGACGTGGCGTTGGCAGAGGCGATCGACGCGCTTGCCGCATAGGAAGGGCATGGACGACTGCCCGCGGCTGGAGTTCCGCCAGGCGACGCGCCGCTTCGACGGCATCTCGGCGGTGGACCATGTCAGCCTCGCGGTGGCGGCCGGCGCGTTCGTGGCGCTGGTGGGCGCGTCGGGATCGGGCAAGTCGACGCTCTTGCGGCTGGTCAACCGGCTGGACGCGTGCGACGCGGGCTGCGTCGCGATCGATGGGCGCGACGTGCTGGGCATGGATCTCGTGCAGCTGCGCCGCCGCGTCGGCTACGTCTTCCAGCATGTCGGCCTGTTTCCGCACATGAACGTGGCGGAGAACATCGCGGTGCCGGCGCGGCTGGCGGGCGGCCCGCCGCCCGACATCGCCGCGGCGCTCGCGCGCGTTGAGCTGTCGCCCGCTTATGCCGGCCGCATGCCCGCCCAGCTTTCGGGCGGCGAACGCCAGCGGGTGGGCGTGGCGCGTGCGCTGGCGGGCGAGGGCAATTTGCTCTTGATGGACGAGCCGTTCGGCGCGCTCGATCCCGTGACCCGCGACGCGATCGGCCGCACGCTGCGCCGCCTGCACGGCGCGCTCGGCCTGACGGTGGTGATGGTGACGCACGACATGGGCGAGGCGCTGCTGCTCGCGGATCGCGTGCTGGTGATGGCGGGCGGGCGCATCGTCGCCGACGCTACCCCGCGCGAGATGCTGGCCGGCACGGCCGGGCCGGAGGCGGACGCGCTGGTGCGCGTGCCCCGCGACCAGGCCGCGCGGCTGGCGGAACTCGCGCGGTGACGGAGGCGCTGGCCGGGCTGCCGCCGCTCGTCGCAGCGCACGTGCTGCTGTCGGCGGCGGCGCTGGCGCTGGCGCTGGCGGTGGGCCTGCCGCTCGGGCTCCTCGCCGCGCGCCGGCCGCGGCTCGCCGCCGTGGTGCTGGGCTTTGCCGGCCTGGTGCAGACCATCCCCGGCCTCGCGCTGCTGGCCTTGTTCTACCCGCTGCTGCTGGCGCTGTCGGCGCTGGTCGGCGGCTGGCTGCCGGCGCTCGGCTTCCTGCCCGCCTTGCTGGCGCTGGCGCTCTATGCGCTGCTGCCGATCCTGCGCAACGTGGTGGCGGGCGTGCGCGGCATCGACCCCGCCGTGGCCCAGGCGGCGGACGGCCTCGGCATGACGCCGTGGCAGCGGCTGCGGCTGGTGGAGGCGCCGCTCGCCGCCCCCGTCGCCATGGCCGGCATCCGCACGGCGGCGGTGTGGACGGTGGGCGCGGCGACGCTCGCCACCACCGTCGGCCAGCCGAGCCTCGGCAACCCGATCTTCGCCGGGCTGCAGACCGAACGCTGGACGCTGGTGCTGGCGGGCTGCCTCGCCTCGGCGGCCCTTGCGCTGGTCGCGGACGGGCTGCTGGCGGCGATCGAGCGCGCGGTGGCGGCGCGCCGGCCGCGGGCCGCCTGGGCTGCGGCGGCGCTGCTGGCGGCGGGCGTACTGGCCTCGCTCGCGCCCGCGCTCCGGCCGGGAGAGCGCGTGGTCACGGTCGGCGCCAAGAACTTCTCCGAACAGTTCGTCCTCGCGCGCCTGATCGGGCGGCGGCTGGAGGCGGCGGGCTTTCATGTCCGCTATCGCGAGGGGTTGGGCTCGGCCGTCGCCTTCCAGGCGCTCGCGCATGGCGATGTCGACGTCTATGTCGACTATGCCGGCACGCTGTGGACGGGCGCGATGGGCCGGCGCGACAGGGTGGCGGCGCCCGCGCTGCTGCCCGCGATCGCGCGCTGGATGGCGGCCGGGCCGCGTACCGGCCTCCTCGGCGCGCTCGGGTTCGAGAATGCCTATGCGCTGGCGATGCGGCCGGGCGCGGGCGTCGCCACGCTGGCCGACCTCGCCGCCCGGGCACCCGCGCTGACGCTCGGCGCCGACCTCGAATTCCTCAGCCGGCCCGAA
>Ga0325400_1001621_pt1 | contig 18801 bp, 15 predicted proteins | sample PopdelMetagenome_2_FD_205662 | JGI IMG/M metagenome (GOLD analysis project Ga0325400, IMG submission 205662) | Populus deltoides microbial communities from Bellville, Georgia, United States - Xylem-PdKOR-R1 | ecosystem: Host-associated > Plants > Phyllosphere > Stem > Wood/Secondary xylem...
ATGCATCTATCCTACCAAACAAGGTGAGCACCTCTTCCCTCCCTCAACAGTATACACCCCATCCACTCTCCTTCATTTCCACCCTAATGAACATAGTGAATGGTCAAAATACCTAGAATATGTCATCACTACTATTGCACTGGTATAAAATTTTCCACATTTTCCTGAACTTGTCCCTCTGGTTTCCTAACAGATAAATTTCCTTTGTTCCTTTGAAATTGGTTTGAAAGTGTATGCATGTTTACCGCAGATGTTGTTCAGTTTCACTAACAAGAACTATAGGCAAATTTAGTCAGGATGTTCATATGCAAAATAGGTTAATTTCATCAAACTTTAATATGACATGTGATTTTATCCTTTTGGCCACATGAATTGCAAGCTATGATAAAGCACATGGATTCAAAAAAGTCAGCACAAAGGAGATTTAAGGAACATCTTTTATAAGCTGTGAGGAGGAAGTGGATTGATAGGATGGTATCAGGAACCATGAGCTGACATATTTGAAAGCTCTACGACAAGCAAGTGCTGAGTTGTATAAATTAACCCAACATCTTGACTACTAATCTCAAACTGAATGCAGTTAATATGAATAAAGCATTGAACAGCAGCAAAGTAAGAGATCACCTTTTGCTGACATTGTACCTCCAGTGACACACCCAGCAACAACCGTATTAGTGGTGTCATGTTTTGCCCGGGCCTAAAAACAATCAACAAATTAAACTCCTACGGATTTTTAAATTTCAAAGGTACATAAAAATCAATGTTTTTATTAATAAAGTCTCCTTGGTATACTACCTTCTCAGTGACACACTCAGCAGCTGAGAAAACCAAGCCCATAATTGCAAACGTTTTACAAGAACTCCAACTCCTCCGTCCCATTTGCTTCGCAGTATAAATAAATTGCTGCCTTCCTGTCATCTCATCTTGCATGATGGGATTATCCAATGCACCTAGAAACAGTCCCATGAACAACCCCAGCCCACCTCCTACAAATAAACATTTCCATTACACAAAACACATTATCATATTACTTGAAACCACAGATTTGAAAAAACTCTACTTTTATTGAAGGTGAAGTTTCTAAAAGGATGATTCCTTCCCCTTATTAGGCTATCTTTCAAGCTCAAATGTACAACTAAACCTTTTGGTGGTATGGAGTCAAATGATAAAAAATTCATTTGTAATGGATAGTACTACGGAAACCAGATATAACAGTTCAGTTGTTCCTTGATTGGATCATTAGCAAAAAAATGAATTTTTGTAACAGAGTAATAGGTTCTCCAAGCCCCTTGAAAATTCATCCTAGAGTCGCCCCGCCGACTGGAAAACTTAGGGGAGCTCCTGTGTCAATCACCACTGTTGAATTCAAAGCTACGGTGCAAACTCAATTATTTCCTAATAATTGCTATACTACCGAAAGTATCTCGACCCAATCAATCATAAAGCCACCCAAAAAAATTAAAATTTCTCATTCAGAGGCTAGAATTGTTAGATATTCAATTCATCTATTAACACTATAACCACTATAACTATATAAGAGCTGATTATCGAAAGCACGAACAAAACAAAACCCATTAATTTCAATGTCTTGAAAAAACAAGAAGGAAGGTAATTTAATCAACCAATCCTCACCCATGACTCCACTAGCAACACTGCGAACAGCACAGTTATTCCAAACGTCTTGGGCACGAACCTCTTCTATTGTAGGCATTCTAAAAGGTTGAATTTGCGTGGGTGTTTCTCCATCTTTTGAAGTCGAAGAAGAAGAAGCAGCACCGCCATTATTATTGGATTCACTTCCTGGATTCTCATTGCTAGCCATAGATAAAAATCATACAAACAAGAACCCACCAAAGTGAAAAAAAAAAATAAAGGCTAAAAAATAATTAAAATTTATATATCATGGAGGTTAAAATGGGTTTGGGGCTTAGCGGCCATTTAATGAACGGTGTTGCGTTCAGCTGAGGTTTTAGGGAAGCCACAGGAAGAGGAAAGTTCCGAGGTTTATTCGTTGACTGCAAGAAGTTGCTTAGGTGTATACCTTGTGTGAGGTTGTAAGTCACCGTCAGGCGTGCTTTAGCAAAATGACTTTCGATTGGAATATTTCTGTTTCGTGGTAAAAAAAAAAAAAAAAAAAAAACCTCGACAATATATTTATCAGATCCAATTTGAAAGTTGATCTAGATAAGAAGCTAGGCATTGAGTTATATACATGGAAGTGGATTAACCTAAATTAATTAAAAAAAATTAAAAATATTTAAAATTTTAATATTTTATATAAAAAATTAAAAAACAATCTATATAAATATATAAACATAAATTATATATATTATAAATAATAAAGTATAAAAATTTATTTCAAAATATTTTTTATCGTACATTGAATGCAATGTTAGGATATTATCCTTCTAAGTTTAAGTATTTAAACTAAAAATATTTTTTATCCCCTATTAAAAAATATATAATTTTTTTCTTGTGAACATAGAGTATATATGTATTAAAAGACTTCAAATCCCATATTGAAAAAATAAAACATTCTTTTAGTATTTATATAGTGAACTTTGAAAATGTTTAATAACCAACTAAAAAATATTAAAAAAAAAGTCTTTGATAGAAAGAAAAAACACATTTGAAAAAAAAAAAGGTCTCAACCGTGTTTTGTCGGGTCGTCCGGGTCACGGGTCAACCAGATTTTGTTAGGTTTTTGCTTATCCTGATCCTTTATCTTACTTGGACCGGTCCAGCCACCAAATCAACCCACCATGCTAATTCAAGTTTGGTACCTATGCTCGACAGTGTGCCACAACCCCAATTTTTTTAAACAGATATTAAAACCACAAACCAATTTTACTTATATTAAGGTAATATCAACTATTAATTAATTAACCTGTTTACCTGATGGATGGATCAGTGTATTTTCAAATTTTTATTTTTAGCCTAATTACATATTTGATAGAGACAAAAACATGGTGATAAGCTGCTATATTTAAATTTGGCAAAATGTTAAGTCTAATAAAGATCTGGCTTGCTTTCAAGTTTAATATTTTTTTCGTTCAGCTATGCACTGAGTCTAGGTATATATGGATCTGGTTGTCAGACCTGATATTCTTAGAATCAATTGTGTGCTAAGCCCAAACAGACATAAATCTAGCAAGCCATAAGACCTAACATTCTTGAGGTCAATTACATACTAAGCTTAGGTACGTATACGTCTGGCAAATGGTCAGACCCAGTATTATAGGGTTCAGCTACGTGTTGAACCCAAACAGATATAGATCTGCCAAGCTGTCAAACCCAACATCCTTGATCTAGTTACGCGTTGAGCCCAAATAAACATGAGTATGATAATCCACCAAACCTAGACCCATCACCTTTGAACTTGGCAACTTTCCAAATCCAATTAGGTATGAGCCTCGAGATCATTATAGCCCCAATGTTTGCTTATGAGGTTTTGTTTGTTCATTCTTATGGCTCTTTATATAAAAAAGTTAAGAGTTAAGAATAATTATTTCTTCATGTCTCTATATATATAAAAGTCTTATAAAAATCTATCATGTTTTCATCAACATTAATATCGTGTAAGTGATGTCTCTTTATTAATATTATATTAAAAATATTTTTATTTTATTTTTTTTATCTTGTATAAGGGTTGTCCACCTTTTTTTCAAAAGCAAAAAACAAAAACAAATGACTCGTTTTAAATAAAACTAGTATATTGGTCTCCGCTCTGCAGTGGGTCAATATAAGTTTTTTAAAAATATTAAAAGTATAGAGAATGTTTTAAGCCTATTGAGTCTAGCGGTCATGCCAGACCCAAGCAACTTGGGGTTGTCGGTCATGCTAGACCCAAGCGACTTGAGCTTGGCTGAAATGCCAGACTCAAAAGCCATGGGTCTAGAGGTCATGCCATACTCTAGTTCTTGGGGTGTGGACATGTCAATCACCCTCGGCGTGACCTTATTACTATTTTTCCAATAGTAATACTTAATAATTATATAAATAATATTAATAATAATGAAAAGAATAACAACAACAAGTCAACAATAATAATTTCACCCTTCAAATCAAATCTATGGTTTTTCTTCAATAGTAATAATAATTTTTTTTCAAATTTAATAATAATAATAATATAAAGAATAATAATGATAATGATAAACCTATGTTCATTGGATATAACATTTCTTTCCAGACCCAAGTTACTTGGGTATGACATGCCCTGCAAGACCTAAGTTTTTTGGGTCTGGTACCCCTGTCTGACCCTAGTTCATGGGATGTGGCTGTGTCAACCTTAAGTGTGACCTTATCATGTGTCAAACCCCCATGATGCGAATTCGGCAGCGCGCAACGACTTGTGTAAGTCATTGGTTCGACTTGGCACGATTTGAAACTTGGACGATGGAATGTTCAAGGCATGTGAGTGACTCAACAGATGACACAGCAAGAGCTGGCAGATGAGGCTGTCAAGTGGGTATACAGAACGTGGGTAGTGGCAGTTATGGATATCCAAGATTATGGGATCATGGGGCTGAACATGGGGGCTGACCAGGGGTTGCTCTCAACCCACTAAGATCATGTGGGATCATGAGGCTGAACATGGGGGCTGACCAGGGGTTGCTCTCAACCCACTAAGATCATGGAAGATCATGGGGGAAAACTTTCTCACTACTTGGTAGATAATGAGGCCGCTATGTTCGTGGGTGAACATGGGTGAGATAGTGTCCCACTACTTCCTTAAAAGTAGGAATGAGGGGTGTGCCTTGTAAATGCTTGTCTATAAATACTTGTTGTAGCTCTTGGTTGAGGGGCCGACATATATGGTCATGTAGCAGCATGCGTGGGGAATGTTCAGCATGTAGGGGCATACAAGAACATATAGAGCACTAGTTAGAGATAGTTTGGTGTAGCATGCAATCTTTGTGCATAGCACACATACAGATTTGTGTATAGTTTCCTTTGTTTATGAGATCAATAAAGGTTGGGAAAGAGTTCCTGTAAAACTTGTTGTGTACTTTGATTCTTATTTTACTTGTGTATTCCGCTTGCTTAGTTACTAGGTAAACATGAGTGGGATTGGCGAGGGAAGACTGAGTCTAGTGAGGCACTAGGCTGTCGCACGGGTTTATTCGCGTAGCGAAAAATAACCCTGTGACAATTTTTTCAAATTTATCAATAATTGTATAAATAACATTGACAATAATAAAAACAACAACAATTTTTAATTTTACCCTTCGAATCAAATGTATAGTTTTTCTTAAATAGTAATGACATATTTTTTTTCAAATTTAATAATAATAATAATAACAATAAGACCCATGTTTTCTTAGGTATGACATCCATTATAGACCCAAGTAACTTAAGTTTGTTGGAACCAGACCTAAATTTCTTGGGTATGACATCTATTGTCAGACCCAATTAATATGGGCTTGATGCCCCTACCAGACCCATGATGCATGAGTCTGACAGTCTTTCTAGACTCAAGGCACTAGGATTTGGCAATCATGCTTAACCCGAGCGTCCGAGGTCTAGCTGCCTTGCTAAACCCGAGTACTTGGGGTTTAGTAGACATGTTTGACCCTAGTGCCAGATGTCTAACAGCCATGATATTTTTACTTTTCAAATCAAATCTATGATTTTTCTTCAATATTAATAATATTTTGTTTTCAATAATAATAATAATGATAATGATAAGACCTACGTTCCTTAGGTATGACATCCCCTTTCAGACCCAAGTAACGTGGGTACAACGTCCCTGCTAAACCTTAGCTCCTGAGGTTTAGTTGTGCCACACCCAAGTTTCTAGCCTTTGACTGAGCTAGACTTAAGTTCCTTGGATATAACATCACCTTCCAGACTCAAGTTACTTTGATCTATTGGTGCCAGACCTATATTCTTTGGCCAGACCCAATTAACATGGATTTGACGCCCCTACTAGACCCATGACGCTTGGGTCTGCCAACATTTTTAGACCCAAGATGTTGGGGGTTTGGAAACCATGCTTGACCCGAGCGCTCTGGGTTTGACAGACATGCTTGACTTTAGTATCAGGTGTTTGACAATCATGTCATGCCTCAGCACCTGGGGTTTGGCAACCTTGCCATGCCCCAATGCCTGCTGTTGCCCTAAGACGCTTGGGTGTGGCAATGAAATGAAAACGATAAAAATGCCTCTACATGTAGCATTGTTTTTGTTGAAACCTAAGAATAATTTCGTATTTGAATTGTTTCAATAAAATGAAAAGATGGTGAATCCCCTCAACAGAAACATATATTTCCTTTCTCCTAAGAGGTATGAATGTATCTTTACTATTTTTTTTTAAAAAGACAAGAGAAGCCCCCAACCTAAAGGTAATATTTTTGTGTCTTGAAGGGTTATTCAATATCTATACTGTAGCCTAAAAAACCTAAACAAATTATTACGTTCCGAATCATTTTTTCAATACCAAATGTATCTCATGAAAAAAACAATCTCACTCTAACCGCACGATTAACAAGTTTCTTTAATAAGAATAATTATATCATCATATTGTTCTAATCCACCATAATCCGTATCTTGATAAATAATAATAAAAAGTAAACAGTGAAACACTAATATCCTCCGAATATTGTATAATATCACGCCTAGCGTCGCTAAAATCCGCAATCTTGTAGGTTCTTCAATCAAATGAGATAAGATATCACTTTATTCTAAAACGTTTAAAATAATATAATAATAACTCTTTTAGTTAGAGAAAAAAACATGCACTCCTAGACTTCAAAACCTTGACGTTTCATGCATTAATTATTCAAGCTACGACACAAAACTTACGAGTACATGAATTAAAAAACATATATTAACATTTAAAAGAATATATATATATATATATATCTAATTTGCCACCTGATGTGACCATTGAAGAACTGAGAGAGCTTTTTTGCGGCATTGGACAAGTAATTCCGTACCTTTTCCCTAACAAGTAATATCCAATAACAAGCTTTGGTTTTTGTAAATTTTTTTAGTTTAATCAATCAAATCTGATTAATCAGACCAATCCGCCCATCCAACGAGCAAGCGGTAACATTTTCTGTAGCAGTTAAATCAAATTAATCATTCGAATCAGCACTTGCCACTTGTACATCTCCCAGTCGGTGAATACAAAAAGTGAAAACATTAAATTAGTCCTCAGCATATCCATCCATTTCTATTAGTATTTCGAGTTTTTTATTTTATGAAATAAAAGAACCCATTTTTTTAATGTAATTTGACGTTTCGTATCAACAAGTCACTGGAGAGTTTAAATAATGGGCACTAAATTGAGGAATCTAATTGTTTAAGTACTAATGTGTAAATAAGGAAAATCCATAGTACGTAGTCGAGGAAAATATCTGCGTCTCAAGAGTCAAGTCAAGGCCAGACCCTATATAATCAAGTTACACTCACAGAAACACAATAGATAATATCGTTACCCTAATCTCTCTGTCTACACCGCGTCTCGGTGAGAAACAAAGCAAGAACCGAAAGAAACGAAAATTCAATAAAAAGGAGCTATACAGGAACTAGGTCATGTCTGGTATGTATGGTCAAGACGGTGATTCTGGTCCTCCGTCTTACGGCGGCGGAGGTGGATATGGAGGTTACGGGGGCGATGGTGGCGGACGTGATGGATATGGTGGTCGAGGTGGTGGTGGAGGCGGGGGAAGAGGCGGAGGAGGAGGAGGATATGGTGGTCCTTCGCAAAGTCGAGGTAATTAATTAATTAAATGTTTTTTTATTAGTTTTAACCGATAATTGTCAGGGTCTTGAGATCCGTTCTTGTGATTTTGAGTGTTTAATTGTTAATTGTTATTGGATCTGATCTGTAGGAGGTGGATACCAAGGAGGAGATCGGGGAGGCAGAGGAGGCGGCGGAAGAGGTGGTGGCCGAGGTGGAAGCGGCAGGGAAGGTGATTGGCCTTGCCCTAAACCAGGGTAATCTCTCTGATCTGTGATTTAGTTAGGTTTTAGTGCTTTTTTATGACTAATAATTGAAAATCATAATATTTAAAATTCAATTGCTGTGTTATAGCATGTGTGAGATTTTGTAATGGAAACTGGTATATATGTGGATGTAGTTGTGGGAATTTGAACTTTGCAAGAAGAGTTGCTTGTAATAAATGCGGTACTCCTGCTCCTGCTGCTGGCCAAAATGATCGCAGTGATGGTGATGGTGGTTATAGAGGAGGAAGTGGTGGAGGATATGGTGGTAATAGAGGAGGAAGAGGTGGTGATAGTTATGATGGTAATAGAAGTAGTAATTATAACGATGGAAGCAGAGGAGGTGGTTATGATAATAGAAGTGGGAATAGAGGTGGGTCTTACAGTGGTAATCAAGGAAGAGATGATAGTGGATACAATCAAGCTCCACCACCATCTCTCCCTTCATATGGTGGTGGTGGAGGTAATTATCCACCGGCTCCGAACTTGTATGGTGGGAATGCTAACTACGGAATGGAAGCAGTTCCTCCACCTACAAGCTATACTGGTGGACCCACATCATACCCTCCATCTTATGGTGGTCCTGCTAGTGGTTATGGGGGTGATGCTACAGGTGAGGTGAGGAGTGGTGGACGAGGTGGTCAATCTGGTGGGTATGAAGGTGGACGTGGTGGTGGCGGTTCTCGAAATCAGGGAGGTAGTGGTTATGGGGCTGCTCCTGCTGATGCCCCGGCTAAAATTAAGCAGTGCGATGATAATTGTGGCGATACTTGTGACAATGCAAGAATATATATATCTAATTTGCCACCTGATGTGACCGTTGAAGAACTGAGAGAACTTTTTGGCGGCATTGGACAAGTAATTCCATACCTTTTCTTTTGATTGATATTTATGAATTTCGGATTGGGGAATTGTGCTGAAGATGCATGTTGTTTGGCAGAAAATTTTGATTGTATCTACAACATAATTGCCTGTGTCTGTAAATGACATTTAACTGCTGTGATTGAGTTAGTTATTTTTCTTCTTTATCTAATTACCGTTAAATTTTATGAGTTTTATCTTTCAAGGGGTGTGCATTCTGATTTTTACCCAAAATGAATGAAAACAAATTATTCAATGCCATTGTTTCTAGGAAAGAATTTCAATTTAGTGTTGCTTTTGTAATAGCTTTTCTTTTGGTGTGGGGAATTATGCTCCTAGACCTCATGTGCTATTTTCATAGTGCTTACCAAACTTCATTATATAAAACTCCATCTCTTGTACCTATGCGAAAAATCCTTGAAGTTCATTCCCTTGATATAGTGTTGAAGGATTTCTTAAAGGACAAAATTTGGAGATGCCCAAAATTGCTTGTGTATTATGCCTTTGTTGTGCTTAAAGTGCTCAAATTAATGTGAAAACTGTGTCATTGCAGGTTGGAAGGATTAAGCAGAAGCGGGGCTATAAAGATCAATGGCCCTGGAATATAAAGATATACACTGATGAGAATGGAAACAACAAAGGTGATGCCTGTTTGGCATATGAAGACCCATCTGCTGCTCACTCTGCTGGCGGTTTTTACAACAGTATTGATCATGCAACTGTTTCTCAGTTTTTATTTAGTACTGTATTCTTAAATAAGTTACCTGGTAAATGCTGTGGAGAACTTTTGTTTTACTTTGTATTTTTGTGTTGGTTTTCCAGATTATGATTTCAGGGGCTATAAAATCAATGTTGCAATGGCAGAAAAGTCAGCTCCGAGGCAACCTGCACATGACCATGGGTATCTCCACTAACTATACTGCCTCTGTTTTGACTAGCAAAAGTTCTTTTGAGCTGTGATTTGCGGAGGCTCTGAGGCGTGTCCCTATTATTTCTAATCCAAGTGGTGGTACTTTGAAATTGCACATGCATTTTTATTTCTTATTGGGGTTTCTATACATTCCCAGGGTTTATCTAGCTCTTTTAACTCGTCATTTCCCTGTAAATAGTAATAAAACAAAACTGATAATGTTCAACATGCTTACCACATGGATAGGAAGGTTTAATGCCTTGCGATACTTCGAAGTTTATATTGTGTTTGTTGAACCGTTAACTACAATTAGCAATAGCAATCTAGGTGGAATCTATTGAGTTGACCTATTTTAATAGGCCTTAGTGTCAGCTTGTACATATCAACTAGTTTCTGTCAATTATTTACTCTTCTTTAGAAGTTTTCTCCTTCTTTTCCTGGTTAAATATTCAGTGCTCCCTTTTTTGAGCTTTTAAATGGGATTATGAAACAAAACAAAGCTGAAATAATAGTAGTGAAATTAGCTTCGGCCCTTCAAAGTTATAAACAACTTGTTTGGTAGTTACTTCTCTGTTATCTTTTAGATTTTCATTTCTGTGATCTCAGCTATAACTCTTTGAAATTCTGACGTTGTAAACCTTAAAAAATTGACTATCTTTTCTTCTTCGTTTTGTTTTTGGTTGGGGGGCCTTCCATTTGACACATTTTTTATTGCAACAACAATGCCCCCAGGTCATTAAAACCCATATATATATATATATTTATTAAGTATTCATTTGCACCTGGTGCTTTATTTGTATGCATAATGTATTTCTGTATTGACTCTTTGATGCTTTTCGTATTCGGCACATATAGGATTAAATTTTTAATTAAATAAATCTTTTAGCTCTTATTATGGCTGTGAACTGCAAAGTTTGTCATGTTTGTCAACAGTTTATTTTCAAATAGGTTGAGAGTTTGAAAGCTTGTTTTTTTGGAAGTGGTTTATATTAGCTTTTCTTTTATTGAATTTGTATCTATTTTAGCATTTCACAAGTACTTTCCCCAATGCTAGAACAAATTTTTAATTATGACATCTCATTTTGTTAAATGTAATGTGGCATGTAGTAGTGGTTGTGTAGAGGCTGCAATTTTTAATTATTCACCGTGTAACAGTGGTGGTAGAGGTGGCTATGGTGGTGGAGGTCGACGCAGGGATAATTACAGAGATGGTGGGAATTCTGGTCCAGACAGGCATCAACATGGTGGAAATCGATCACGTCCTTACTGAGAGTGTCATCTGAGCTGTTTATGTACTAAGAATTATGATCTGAGGGATTTAATTATATTCCTTTTCCTGGGGTTGTTCTTGAACTGGAGACTAAGAGGTAGGTTGTTCACTTGCACTGAGCAATACCCCTTTTTCTCCTTTACTTGTTTATCTGTTGGTACCTGGAGGGGTTTCTGCTTTAGGCATCGGATTGATTTAATTGTGTGAATGTTTTTATAGAGGCAAGTGGATAATCTCCAAATTGCTTGCTGCTAAGGTAGGTTGATATTTTCAGGTGAGTCGCACCTCTTTCAAAATCACGATTTATACTTGTTTTAGGATGCACATCGTGGTGCATTATAGAACTACCTTTTTAATGTGGCATGGGAATTTGGATTTGGTGCATGCATCCGCCCTAGCTAACATGGCAAATAAGTTAAAAAACGATTGATGATTGAAGAGCACTTCAAGCCTGGTTTGTCATACCGGTTGGTAGATAGCAATTCCACAACATTCTGTTTTGTAGCCTTTCCCCCTTTTTCTGCACTAGTTTGTTGTTGGTAGTTTATACTTTACATACAAAATAGAATTAGACAATGTTCAAAATCTGGTCGGGGTGGTAGTACCATGAAGGAGAATCCCATTTCTATTCATGTATTTTTGTTAACTTCCAGAGTTAAACTAGGTTTTTCACCTAAATCTTTTTATGCTTGAAAGAATATGCTCACGTGTATGTAGAAATTACTTGCATTATTGTTTCGCATCTGCCTTTTTTCTCTCTCCATATATTGTATTTCATAGGGATATATATTAGCGGTTAGTAAGAGCACAATATCACCTCAAACAAACCATGAACATGTTGATTTCAAGATCTCAAAGGGCTAGAATCTATGAAAATTTTCTTGCAAGTTGGTTATAGTAGTTGTATATAGGAATGCTTGGTTAGATGCACTTTGTATCTTGTTTCTATAACACGAGAGATCATCGAATAATTTCTGGGTCTCTTGGGTCCGCCAGTGTTCGAGAGAGCAAATCAGTTCCGACTGACCACATGCCATCAAAGGGTGGCGTCCTGCATCTTGAAACTGTTCATCTCTAGTGTCTCGGCTTCCAAATCGTTAACCTGCAGTAACATGGAAGCCGCTCGAATTCTGCAAAGAAACTCCCTGTTTTTGGTGTGTGGGGCCGCTGGTGGCTTGTTATTGAGACAATTGCCATTGTTTATCTGAGACAAAATTGACTGCTTCGTTAGTGTTCCCACGCGACCTCTGGCAATCGGATATCTTTGCTGTTCCTGGCATTAGTCTTCTACCATTCGGTGTTTCACAAAGCAAAAGTTTAGGCGGTATTAGACATTTTTATTGCATTGCAAGTAGATTGACTGGTTTGGAGTTGTGTTTCATTGACAAATTGTTGTTATTCATGTAAAACTAATGTGGTTCCAAATCATGTTGTATAGATTTTGGGTGAGTTGATTTATTTGTTGCTTTTGTTATGCGAAGTGGATTCTCGAATCGTAATCGAATGGTTGTGAAGTCCAAAATGACAATAAATTATAACACTGCAAATATATTTGATCAGCTGGTTGTAAACCGTTGGATGTAGCGCTACTCTAGGAATTCAAACCGTAGTTGCACGTTTTCAATGCGCAAATTTGGTCCTGTTTGTTTTATCCAATCATGTTTTTTAAAATTTTTGAATTTTTTTTAGATTTATTTTTTTGGATTATTTTTAAAAATATTATTTTTATGTATTTTTAATTAAAAAATATTTTAAAAAATAAATTTTACTGAGGCAAAAAATAGGATTTTTCGTGGTTTTAGTTTCTCATTAATTACCATTAGATTATTTCAAATAACATGTTAGGTTTCACTTTAAAAAACAATATAGTATTTAAATTTTGAAGTTAATGTACACTTAAAAATAGTGTTGGAATTAAAATAATGAATTTGATTATATAAAAAAGTAGCTCTTTTATATATACCAATCACCTGATTAACGGTTAACAGTCAAATCTAGATCTTACTCTGGATGAGAAGATATTTATACGAGCTTGAAAGTTTTTACTATATAATATTTTAACTCGATTTGATTTGATAAAGATAAAGACTATTCACACGAGTTTGAAAGTTTTAACCATGTGAGATCTTAACTTGATTTGATTTGATGAAGATAAAGATTATTTACACGACCTCAAAATCTTTAACCATGTGAGATCTTAACTTGATTTTATTTGATGAAAATGAAAGTATTTACACAAGCCTAAAAGTTTTAATTGTATGAAATCTTAACTTGATTTGATTTAATGAAGAAAAGGATCGCAATCCTTTATTTCTTGGTTTGATTTGATGAAAGAAAAAACTTTAATAATTTTCTTTCTTGATAGACTTGAATTTCTTTTAAAAAAACTTCAAAATGTTTGTACTTGGTCTTATCTCTTTTTCTTTTTCTTCTCTCTCTCTTTTTATTTTCTGTCTTATGTGTCTTCTCTGCTTGTATGCTTTATGCTTCTTTTCTTGTTTTTTTTTTTATTTTTAATTTGGTGGTTTTATTATGTATTTATAGACAGATGAGATGCAATTTACTTTAAATATTTTTTATCTAAAGAATGTCTTAGAAAAATTGATGTGAAAAATACTTAAAATATTCTTAGTTAGAAGGATATTAATGTAAAAATGATAAAATGTATTTAAATTGAGTTTTTTAAATTTAATTTGAGCCCAAACTCAACAAATTTAATTTAGATTCAAACTTCAATAAATTTAATTTATTTTGTTATAAAAAACTTGAGTAATGAGTTGGACTTGTAGAAATTTTAACATTTACAAATGCTCCTCAAGATTAATTTACTTTTACAATTTCAGTGCACTAATTAAATTTATCTTGAATTTTTGTTAATGAAAATGAGCAATAGTTCATGTGGATTTTGTATGGACCAACCTGCAGCCTCACCATACATGGAAGCAAATTCTCATATTTTTTATCTTTCAATGTTAGCACGTGAAACCTAACATGTTTCAATGGTGTCATCAACAAGAACACCAGAACTGTCAAATTTTATACACGCCACAAACTGTTAAATGCAACGATAGTTCTCTGAAGGGTTTCAGATGAGCTAGAATACCTTGTAACTTTTAACTTTAGCATGGACGCAACCTCCTCTGTTATCCTTGGTTTCTGAGCAGAAGCTGCTTCTATTACTTCCGTAGCTAATTCTACGTCCAACCCAGACAAAAATCTTTAACTCTGGATATATTTTTTCATGCCCAATCTTGTCTATAGTGGATCTCGACGAAGGCTTTCACTAGCAGTTGTAAATTTACGCTCTAAATTGACCGTCACCCACAGCTTGGACAACAACTTGTTGATGATCAAGATTGTTAAAAGAACCATTGAACATTAGTTCTGTAACAAGTAATTCATCTCCTGTGTCTATTAAAGCAGATTGCTCTTCCCTTTAGCTGGACTATACTGAAAGTGTTTGAATAGAAAGTGTGTATGAGAGGAAACGAGATAGAAAGAAGAAGAGAAAATACAGAAACTGTTGTTTTGAATTAATTTGAAAGGAATGAATAATTCTGATTGCATACATTCCATGCAATCGTTACACATATTTATTAAAAAATAGAATAACAATATTCCAAACTTATAGCATGAAATCATGCAATGATCTGTTAACATCAAAATAGAAAAACTAACTCCTAGAGACTAGGACAGTGGATTATTATTAGCATGATAATTAGAAATAACAGAAACCAAAAAATTCATTCACAACTCCTCCTTTGACAGCTTTAGCAAGCAAACTTCAACACTCCTCCTTGCTTGAGAAGCTGCAAACTCCAATCCTTTGTCTTAGAAACTCAAACCTGTTTACTGGAAGTGGTTTAGTAAACAGATCAGCCAATTGATTTTCAGACTTGCAATAAATCAATTTAACTTCACCATTTTTCTGCACCTCACGCAAGAAATAAAGCTTGATATTGAAATGTTTAGTTTTTCCATGAAAAACTGGATTGTGAGATATTGCAATAGCTGCTTGATTGTCAACTGAGATTTCAGTTGCTTCTTCTTCTTCCATCTGTAAATCACGTAACAATTTTTGTAACCACAATGCTTGATTCACTGCAGCTGTGGCTGCAATGAACTCTGCTTCTGCAGTAGATTGAGCCACAATATCTTGCTTCTTAGATGACCATGAAAATATAGCAGATCCTAGATTAAAACAGAACCCAGAGGTACTTCTCATGTCATCAATAGATCCTCCCCAATCACTGTCAGAAAAACCATGTAGTTTAAAATCCTGGCACTTCACAAATTTAACCCCAAAACTGCATGTTCCTTTGATGTATCTCAGAATTCTTTTAGCTGCTCTCATATGAATTTCGGTTGGACAATGCATGAACCGAGATAACAGACTTGTTGCATGAAGTATGTCAGGTCGAGTTGCTGTTAAATACAGCAAGCATCCAATCAAACTTCTGAATTTTTCTTCATCTACTCTGGCAGTGCCATCTTCTTTGCTGAATTTATCCTTTTGATTCATAGGAGTAGCTGTTGGCTTGCAATTATCCATCTGAAATTTCTTCAGGATTTCCCTTGAATACTTCTTCTGGCAAATGAAAATTTCTTCTATGTTTTGCATAATTTCCATTCCCAGAAAAAACTTCATGAGACCAAGGTCGGTCATTTCAAATACTTGCATCATATTTAGCTTGAATTCTGCAACCTGCTCTGTGTTGCTTCCTGTTACCAAGAGATTATCAACATAAAGAGATATTATAAGCACATCATCATTGAATCTCTTCACATAAAGAGTTGCTTCTGACAAGCTCTTCTGAAATCCAGAACCTGTCAAATAATCATCAATTCTCCCATACCAAGCTCTAGGTGCTTGTTTCAAGCCATAGAGAGCTTTCTTTAGAAGATAAACTTTGTCTTCTTTTCCTTGATTCACAAAACCAGCAGGTTGCTCAACATAAATTTCTTCTTGTAGAATGCCATTCAAGAAAGCTGATTTAACATCTAACTGGAAGACTTTCCAGTTTCTGTGTGCAGCAACAGCAAGCAAGAATCGTATGGTGTCCATCCTTGCTACAGGTGCAAACGTTTCTGAATAATCAACACCATAAATCTGAGCATACCCCTTAACAACCAACCTGGCTTTATACTTGTTGATTGTACTGTCTGCATTCAATTTAGTTCTGAAAATCCACTTCACGCCAATGACATTTTTGCTTGGTGGTCTGTCAACAAGCTCCCATGTGCAATTCTTCTCAATCATGCATATTTCCTCCTGCATTGCCTTTTGCCATTTTGGATTGTGTTTGGCTTCTTCATAGCCTTCTGGTTCACAAATAGCTACATTGCTCCTTTGATAAATGTCATCAAGGGATCGTGTGCCTCTGAATGGTGAATCATCAAATAATTCATCCTGCAACAAATCAGCAGTAACTCTTCTTTGTGAATCATCAATTGATTCATCCTGCAATAAACCTGACAGCTGCTCATTTCTTTGTGAATCACCCCAGTCCCATTGTTTTTCTTCATGGAAATGCACATCTCTTGTAATAACCATCTTCTGAGTTTGAGGATGATAAACTTTGTAGGCTTTAGATACATCACTGTAGCCAACAAAGATTCCTTGCATTGCCTTCTTGTCAAGCTTGTCCCTTTTTATCTGTGGAATATGAACAAAACAAATGCTGCCAAAGATCTTAAGAAAACTTAGTGAAGGTTTGTTGTCATACCAAACTTCAAAAGGAGTCTTTTCTTCAAGTAGTTTTGTTGGAAGTTGATTTTGAAGGAAGACAGCTGTGTTGGCTGCTTCTGCCCAAAACATTTTTGGCAAATTCTTTTCATGCAGCATGCATCTCACCATCTCCATAATGTATCGATTTCTTCTTTCACTAACTCCATTTTGTTCTGGAGTATAGGGGGCAGTGAATTGATGTTCAATGCCAGCTTCTTCACAGTAGAGATTGAATTCTGATGAAGTGTATTCTGTTCCATTGTCTGACCGAATGGACTGAATTTTGCATCTGCTTTTGTTCTCCACATTCTTCTTGAATCGCCAAAAAATTCCAGCCACTTCTGACTTAAATTTCATGAAGAAAATCCAGCACATTCTGGTGAAATCATCAATAAAAAGTATATAATATCTGCTACCTTTTATTGAAGGTGTGCTCATTGGACCAGCAACATCTGTATGAATCAACTGAAGTTTCTGATTAGATCTCCATGTTGACTTTGGAAATGGTTTCCTGTTTTGCTTACCAAATTGACAAGCATTACAATTTGGCAGCAAATCAGAAAATGAAGGCACTCCTCTTACTGCTTCATGTTGATCATCCGTTGTTGATGACAGTGACCCAGCCTCTTATGCCATACTTCCATGTCATTTAGTTTGATAGGAAAGGCTGTGTGTTCCTCCTCGAACGGTAAAAATGAAAAACTTTTGCCTCTCATTTTGGCTTGCAATATTTTTTGTCCAGCAGCATCAAAAATATAGCAAGATTGATTTTCAAAAACCACTTTCATGCCTTTCTCTATTAATTGTCCAACACTCAATAAATTCTGATCTATATCAGGTACATAAAGAACATCAGAAATCGTTTTTATACCTGAGTTAGTTGTGATGGCAATTGTTCCTTTTCCCTTTGCTGCTATACAATCACCATTTCCAATTCTGACTTTTGCAACTTCAGTAGTTTGCAAATTTCTGAAGAGACTCTTGTCAAAAGACATGTGATTTGTGCATCCACTGTCAATTAACCAGTGATCTGAGGAAGTTTGGACTGAAAAACATGTAGCTACAAACATTTGATCTTCATCATCTTGACTAGCAACCTGAGCATCTTCATCCTGTTTCTGAAATCTTGTTCTGCAGATGATTGCTTCATGTCCCATTTGATGACATTTACTGCACCTTGCATCAGGTCTTTTCCAGCACTTGAAAGGTGGATGACCTAACTTGTTGCAGTGTTGACATGGTGGAAAGTTTCTCTTAAGAGATTTTCCTCTGTTCTGGAATTGATTGACAGTAGTCTTACTACTGTTTGACACCTGATTCTTCTTGAAGAATTTCTTCTTATCAGAATCGGAATATTTTGCTTGTAAAGCTCCTTCAGGAACTTGATCTTGCCTCATAAGTCGTCGTTGCTCTTGAGACTGCAAAGCATTTATCAATTCTGCCAAGGTAATCTTTGACAGATCCTTTGTATTCTCCAAGGTGGTTATGAATGCTTCATAACGTTCAGGCACAGTTACAAGTATTTTCTCTACAATTCTGCAATCAGAGAATAGTGTGCCTAGTAATCTTACCTTGTTGACAATTCCCAGTAATTTGTCTGAATACTCTTTGATGGTTTCAGAATCTTTCATCCTTTGTAGTTCAAATTCTCTTATTAGATTAAGACTTTGCATGCCACGAATTCTGTCATCTCCTGCATACTCCTTCTTTAAATAATCCTATACATCTTTCGCTGATTTAAGAGACATGATCCTTGTGAATATTGTTGTTGAAATAGCTGCAAATAGACAAGCCTTTGCTTTCGATTTTCTTGTTTTTCTCTCTTTATGATTCTTGATCTGAGCTACTGTTGGATTATTTGGTAAAGGATAGACTTCATAGTCTTCTTCAATAGCTTCCCAAAGATCCATCGCCTCCAAATAAGTCTCCATTTTTACAGCCCATAATTGATAATTTTCTCCATCAAAGATTGGAGAAGAAATGTGAGAGAAACTTGTTTCAGCCTCCATTACAGGTCCCTTTAAGAATTGGCTCTGATACCAATTGAAAGTGTTTGAATAGAAAGTGTGTATGAGAGGAAAC
>Ga0325400_1001622_pt1 | contig 18798 bp, 16 predicted proteins | sample PopdelMetagenome_2_FD_205662 | JGI IMG/M metagenome (GOLD analysis project Ga0325400, IMG submission 205662) | Populus deltoides microbial communities from Bellville, Georgia, United States - Xylem-PdKOR-R1 | ecosystem: Host-associated > Plants > Phyllosphere > Stem > Wood/Secondary xylem...
CCCGTGGCTACTATATTAATGTTGTGGGTCTAAATAATATGCAAGCTTGTCCGTCCTACATGGATTGTAATAATTTCTAGTAACATCATGGACTGCCCAGCTCTGGAAACTTTCGCATGGAGTGGCTTGTGCATATGATTCGATCAGTTCCAAACTAAGGTGGAGAGAGGAAAAGAAACCACGGGCAAGTTCTTGCTTTTTTGGTTGACAGTCGAGGTTCCCTAGTATCAATTTTCATGGATCGAGGCTTACCTGATCGGATTCTCGATCTTGAGATGATAACATAAAACCACTTATGATCTAACCCAACACCGTACGTGAGCCCCCATTAATTAACATCCATTATATATTGTCACCAGACATGCCCCATTCAGGGAGGGTATGCCGATGTATGGAGGAAAAACTTTCTTGTACAAGAAATAAAAAAATGAAAACGAGGACCTGAAAGGAAAAGTATAACATCTACATTCAATTCAAAATAGGAAAAAGGAAAGAAGAGACACCAGCCGTAATTGACCGGATGAACATACCTCGTGAGCACGAACGCCCTGCGTCGAAGTGGCATCACATCTACATAGGCGACAGAATCAGAAAAGGTAAAAAACTTGAAAAATTAGTGGTTAAAGGAAACAATTTCCATGATAGGAAGGGAAAACAAGAATGACTGAAATTTCATCCCTTCTCCTTTCTATTATCAACAAATACAAAGAATAAAGTAGGGGTTAATGTACAAAATAATCTATTTCCAACTGGCCCACCTCTAAAACACCAAGTAAACATCATGATTTACATCTTTGTTCTAAAAAGAATCGATACCCTAAAATTATCTATCAAACCACCACCACCACCACACCTTTTAATGACCCCCTTGGCATAGTACCCTATCTAAATTTCTAGTATCATCCCTCTTAAAAACTTTTGACTCTTTGAGAGGAGGGAGGGTCTACAAAAAAAAAAAAAAAAAATCCACACAACACCTTCTCCATAGCAGACATTTGGGTTTTACAAAATATCTGCTTCACATGATTTGGGTAACAAAGTCTAAAGACTGCAGAAGAAACATGTTCCCTTGTGTCAATGAGCAACAAAACCATGTGTTTGTGTACAACTGTGTATGAAGCATGCGTATGGCAATTCTTCAAATCAAAATCTTCTGCAGGTGTAATTCAGTCCCCAAAGCAAAGCAGAGCAACAAGCAAAGACATTGGAACTATTTGACACGAAATTCATGCCTGAAAACCGTCAGATTTTGAGTAAATTTATCCCTGTTCTTTGAATCCAAGCTTCGAGTAACATCTGCCATCAGTTTATCAAAACAAAGGGCAAGCCGCTGATGTTGATCCACAGGCTGCAGGATGACGCAAAGAAAGTGTCAGCAGAGGGATGGCATTTTAGAAACAGGAGGCAGCATAATAGATGATAGAAAAGCACCATTAATTTACAGTAGTTTCAACTGTTCAAGTCCAACCCCCACAACTAAATGCAGCCTCCTATTTACTCCTAATAGCTTACTCTGGGATTGCATGAATTTTGTGAAACTAAAATGCCATGCAAACCGTGCTGTTCTTTTCCAGTTACGAATATAATATGAAATGACATGACTGTCTACAATTTGACCATCAACACCTGGTGGTCACCAGAAACTATGAACAGTTATGGCTGACAGGTAATCATTGGTCAAAAAGATTTATCATAACCTCTGGACAGGAGTAATATGAGGGGGTTTACCAGCTGCTAAGCCCTATATCAAACATTAACAGAATATGCACCAAAGCAAACTACTAACTAAAGTGTCAGGCACAAATCCTCTCCATTGCCGCTACTTTTGGGGACAGTTTTCAGTATAAATTTGACCTGTCATAAATTACATTTACATGATAGCAGAGTTACTTGGAATTTAATTCCCTGTCAACTTGTTTACCTGCCCAGAATTTATTTTTGTTGTATAAGGTTATGGGGTTTCTTTATTTGTATTTGATCAGTAAGGGGGCTAGGAGACGGGCCATTGGTTATGGGTCAGGTGTTTACTTGTGTGCGAGAAGTAACTCTAGCTTCGATACATTATTTTAGTTCCACCCACATAGAGTTAACAAGCTATAATAAAACACAGTATAGCTATAACAAATACAAACTTGAACCAAAATGACTATCTATTTAAAATAGAGAAATGATATTTGACAAGAAAAAAGAAGATTCAGTTTTCAAGAAGATTGTGAGCCATTAGATGGTGATCTTAATTTGGGACCCGGTGGCGGGTCCTACTAATCTAATGACTTGTATGTGTTTTTGAAACTTATTCTCTTCAAAATAATAGTTGTATAACCAGGTAGACACTAACTACAATTTTTTAAAAATTAAGAGAAAACATCTTCATGACAATAAGTGCAGTAAATATTTCACCTGTGAAGCCAAGATTTGAGCTTTCAAATCGGAGAATATCTGCAAAGTGACAGTGCTTATCTCAGACACATATTAAAAAGAAAGGACAGTACAAACTCTGTAACTAAACAAGCAACTCAAAGGAAGATCCAAAGTCATCCAAATCAAATATATGAATCGCCACAACCATGTTAACTTCCTATTGTCAAATAATAAGCAAACATAAAATAAAAGTTGTAACTCAAAGAAACTGAGTTTAGAGAAGACAACTATCAACAACAGCATAAGGCTTTGCCATAGACTATTACCTGCTCACTAATGATAGTTAAGCTCAGCATGGGTCTGCTAAGACTCCACTGGTTGCCACAGTCCTCAAATAAAACAATCTCAAACAGAGTCTTCAGTATCTGCAAATACAAGGAAACTATTCAAGTTACCCAAGTGTACAACATGCAAAAACAACAGCATGAAAATAAAATCTAAAACTGCACAAAATTAAGCAAATAAGAAGAAAGCTCCAAAAGACAAAGCATGTTATATGAATTCTATATTTGGTGCCAGAAGACATGGTCAATAATAAAAAAAATGTGATTTGATTTCACATCAAAACATGCAAAAAGGAGCTCGCACTGAACAGCCATTGAAATATAACAGATGATTCAGCTTACAAGAGATGTCAAATATAGGATGTTTATCACTTGAATAAGCAACTGATAAGAACTCCGTTAGCAAATAATAAAAATTAATTAACTGATGCACACATCATTTGCTAAGGTCAAAACACCAACACAGTAACAACCAAGCAAGAGCAGTAAGAGATTCAACAGCCTGAGAGTCATTTAATTCTGGTGCATGAGTAACAATTACCAGGGAATTAAGTAAAAAAGCAATAGGAAAAAAAAGGAACTGTTTATTCTGTAAAAGTAATGAAGAAGAACAATCGAAAGAAAGTGGCTTTCTGAAACTTTTTTTTTTTAAACATACAATATCAAGATCTCAGAATGAGTTGTCCACTGTTAAATTAAAGAAAAAAATATTAACACAAGGTAATAATTCAGATCGGCATTTTCTCTGACTTATCCTTTATTTCCACCCTTCCTTGCTTCCAAACAAGGGTTAGTAGTTAACCATCCATCCTCTTTCTGTCCTTACACCTCGTCACAACAAACTCTCATAAAAGAAGGAAAAGAAAATTATAGCTTCTAAGGTCTTGCACGATCAACATCTAAAATATTTCTCGCTGAGAAAAGAAATACTCAAAAATCAACATACAATATAATGATCTCAGAGTGAGTTATCCCCTGTTACATTAAAGAAAAAATAGCAACACAGTAATAAGTCAGATCCACATTTTCTCTGACTTATCCTTTATTTCCACTGTTCCTTAGTTAACCATCCATCCTCTTTCTGTCATTATACCTCGTCACAGCAAACTCTCATAACAGAAGGAAAGGAAAATTATAGCTTCTAAGGTCTTGCACAATCGACATCTAAAATATTTCTTGCTGAGAAAAGAAAAACTCAAAAATCAAAATAAAAAAAATCACCATATACAGATAAGTGAAAAATCTTTGGCAGGCAGGCAGGGCACCACACCATCAAGTACACTACAGAAAAAAAAACTTATGCCAGACTTGTTTAGCCACACAAGACTTGAAAATAATGTTATGGAGGGGTACTGTAATAAAGAATAGCCTGACTAACCTCTGGAAACAAATTGGGGCAGTCTGCAATATGACGAGCAAGATTAATTGCAGTGGGTGAAGTGGGTACCTCCCCCATTGTGATGTTGTTGAAGTAATAAGCAGCCAAATTGTCGACAGCAGATGCACACTGAAAAGTTCAGTTTTTTAGCTTAAATGCAGGGAATCAGCAGAATAAATCAAATATACATGGTGTCACATTCTGATACGCCAGGAGTGTTGGCATGTCATATCGCCATGCATAAATGACAGGGTAAGCTAGTGAGAGGAGTGATGCCATCTGCAGTATTGGCATGACATACCTGTGATGAGATATTCGTATCCAGACCTTTAAGACCTGATTCCAGGGAACCAGCAATATGCATGAAGGTGTTTGTATCCAGATTCAATACGAAAACAATGTGACTGCTGAATAGAACCTCCAAGAATGCAAAGTATGCCCTTGTTAGCTGCAAGGAAATGCCAAATACATGAACTTACCATTAGAAGTGGAAAAATAGAATAGCAGGCAAAATTGACAAGAGAATCAACCAAACACCTAATGGTAAGCTAAAAATCAAGCATCAGCCAAAATAAGGATAATAAGAATAAAATTCTGATAACAAAAAATCAAATCTGAAAAATTTTTGAAAAAGAAAGAACGCAAGTGCAGACATGTGCATACAAGCACAGTAGAGCCATGCTAGCAGGTTTCTAGGAACAACACCTGTAAGAAGGAAAACCTAAGGATCAAGCAAAGGGTTCTTAGGAGTTACACACCTAAGATGGATTCCATCACAACACTAAAAGCATAATTGCTGGGAAATTCTTTCATGAACCCTTTCTAAAAACAAAGCACTAAAGGCTTCATAAACTAAATGTACTCCTCACAAAGCCATGTCATAGTTGCATACCTAATCCAACAACAATCCAAGACTCCTAAACAAAATAATGTTACCACTCCTGTTTAGAATACGAAGACCCAGAAAACAACAAGTTTTAGGACAGATAATAAAAAATAAAAATAACACCTTGGAATTCCAGCCAACATGGAAATTACCCTATCTTTGAAAAATTACATAAAAATACAAGAATTTTGCTTGAATTGTTGTCTGCATCAACCACGGAGGTGCTGAACAATCACCAAGTACAAAAGGTAAAATAAGGCACCCGGTTGATCCACATTGTCATCTAAATTTGCAAAATATTTTAGTGTGTGCAAGAAATGTCTGGTTCTAATCTGATCATAAAACAATGAGAATATTGAAGAAGAGTGATCTGTGATCCAATCCTAACTTTGTGCAAGAAATATTCTAATCCAATCGGATTAAAACTTAGAATACTTAAAGCCAGAAATGCGCAGATTCAACTCTACATCACAGATTCCTAATTTTGCCGCAAACACCCTGACCTCAGAAAGTCTAAAATAACCAAAATGACAACCACAGCTTCACACAACAGCTTCCACAAAAAATATATTCATGAAACAAAGCAGCAAATAAGTTCAACTGCAAATGGCATATATAAAATTGATTCACCTTTCCTATCTACCAACAGTCACAATCTTAACCAGGCAACTTCTCACTGGCCAAAAAATTGAAAGAGAATTAGTTCCATTACTGTCCAATTCTTCTTAGCGAGATTTTTCAATAGCATCTCTTTCCATCAAGAACATTTTATAAAACTCTTGGACTCCCAAACCAGCACCCATCTAAATACCTTATAAAACTCTTGGACTCCCGAACCAGCACCCATCTAAATACCCATTCCGATAAGTTTAACCCTTTCTATGAATCTCTATTGACGCATTCCAAACATATGGGACTTACCAAAATATCCCACTTAACTAGCGCCATAACTCCCCACTGGACAAAAAAAGAGAACCAGGAATTGAACATTTGGTGGTAATTTGCCACACCAAGAATTGTATCAGAAAAGAGTGAAAAAGCATTACCCACAAGAAAGCTCGCATTAAGCATAAAGTCACAATCCTTCCTAACAAATTTCCACACCCACACGTCATAAGGCTCTCTTAATTCCTATGAATTCCAAAAAATGCTCCTCCCTGTATTTGACTTGAATAACCTTTCTCCAGATATGATACCTCTCCAACATAAATCTTCAGATCTGTTTTCATAATTGACTCATCAAAGGCATGAGAATTTGATTCCCAGCCCTCCTGTACTAACAGAAAAACTAACAGGTCCATTTTGCCAAATGACCTTTTAATCGTTATACTACATTTATTCAAAGTAACCTACCTTAGGTCCTTTCCTACCTTCTTTGCTAGAATAATGAACAGTGGATGGCAGATGTAAATACACAAAACTAGAAAGCATGCTCTTGATAGGTATCAGCCTCGCTTCCCTTAAAAAAGATAATCCCTCCACCAACCTGCTAACTTCTCAAACCTCTAAATAATGAGATCCCAGGTAGTTTAAAAACCTTCGAAGTTTGGATATTCATCCCATGGGGAAGAACAAGATAATCCCTCCATGGATAGCAACAGCCACTAACCTTGCATCAATATGTTAGCCAATATGTTCCAGGGAGCCCCACCAACTAAGAGAATCATCTCAATCTTAACTAAATTAACCACCTCTACAACCAGATAAATATGCCAAAACAAGGCGTGCTTAAAATGTAGTGTAATAGAACCCCCAAGTCCTTAACAGAAAAGGACATGCAAACACACAAGCACGTGTACATACAAAACTAAACCTTGCAGGGTAACAAAAACAAGCAAACACAAATCAATAAACTAATAGGGAATGTGGAGGAATACATGATGCAGGAAAACATCAATGGAGTGTGACTAGCAGCCAAGAAGTCCTACATACCTTTCGAAATGCCAATATATCAGCAAGAGGAATTGAGAGTGTCATCTTTAGAGCAATATCAAGTGCATCAGAGAGTGCTCTATCACCATACAGTTCAAAGACACCAAAGTTGACATAGTTTCCAGCGAGAGCTGCCAATAAGTGGCAAACACAAGAACATCAACACATTATATATATATATATATATATTTGGAAGGTTGCGGTTCAGTGAATATTCAGCCAGTAAGGAAACAAATGAACAGCAAAAAGTCATCAATTAACTCAACTTACTGCCATCCCTACCATTCAAATATAAGAAATACACATTTGCAACAAAGAATATAAATTACAAATGCCACAAAACAACATAAAAATGAATCAAACTTAATAAAAATTACTGTCTCATTAGACATCTAGGGAAAACAGATGGGTAGCAGTTTGATAATAAGAGAAGTTCTTTTCAAGCAAATAAATAAAGTGCTAGACAGTAGACATTTGTATTTTTTCTAAGTAAACGTCTTCAGGCGTGAGCATGCACAATTCTTCAGCCCAATGTACCTTGACAACTTCTCTAAGAATAGTTTGTATATAAAAATTCATCACGTAAATATAAAATACCAGCAACAAACTCAATGCAAAAGGTAAGTAAACAAAATTCAAGCAACCTTCATCAATCACAGCATACAAATCCACCAATTAACAATAATAAGAGGGTCATATGTTAACCTCTTGAGAGAATGGTTAGGCAAATCCATATCCCCTTGTATTTGTAGCCATATATGTCAGCAACATTTGGAAGAGATAAAATCCTCGTTCCATAGGCTACAATTAATTTGCTGACTTCCCGGAAAAGAAGAATGCCATTAGGAGATGATGAATCAAAAGTTAAACGTTGGGCCTTGTTCAACACAAATTCAGCCATGAATTTTAATAAAGGGGTTGTCACCTGCAGCACCAAATCAAATAATGACATTTCTATATAGGAAACAATGAAATCAGACTAACAATCTATAATATGTGGATAAGATAGGCAAAGTCACATTTCATTTGCTCTCTTCCTGCACCTTATTGCAAGAGATAAAGTAGTCAGTGGTTCCAGAACATATTACAAATTTGACTAAAAAATTGCATGGAAGATGCCACAAACGGTTTCATTAGAAGATTCTAAACAAGGTTCTTTAAGTTGAGAATTAGATAAATCATGATAAAAAAAATGTCACCTAAGATGTCGAATCTCTCTCATATTCCATACCTCTGGTGTGTCTGTCCAATGTGAGATGCCTTTCAAGAGAAGCGGCATGTGAGCAGGATACAGCCAATCAAATAAAAGCCCATATGTTCTTCGACTGAGATAGCAGAAGAAAGGACATGAAACCTAACTGTTCATCAATCATAGACATCATACCTAAAATATATACCAACCTATTTGTGGCCATAGCAATTCCTCTAAGATCCCTCATTAACCCAATTAGTGCATACTTCACCGCATCAGTCCGAAACATCGAATCAGGAGTTGTTTCCAACCTTAAAAAAACCTAAAACACAATAAACATTATTTAGGTAATTAATGAAATTCTAGGAAAAAAGCTTTTTCATTCCGAGGAATTGACAAGATTCTAGAAACATTTTTTTACAAGGGGGTCAGGAGAGTACTTGCAAAAGTGGTTCCATCGAAGACTTGAATTTCACTGGGCTATCCTCCATAAATATTAACCAGCCAATAGTATAATAGAAGGTTGTTCTGCTACGAGAGCTTCTATATTCTTCTAAGAAGGGAAAATGTTCCCTCTAAAAATTCAAAAGAATATTTAATATTAATAACAAATTAAAAGAAGAATGATTAAGCGAACAATCTGTGTCAGATCTGGAATTACAGTATGGTTGGCAACTATAAATTTGATAGCATCCAGTTTCAGAAGCAGCTTTCCAGTCATATACCTAAACAAAAAGGGTAATAAAAATAAATAAGTGAAGAATGCTCGGTCAGACAACCAATCACTGTTGATGAAAATAAACTAACTTTGTCAAAACATAACAACTAACACTACTACTTTCAGCCAAACAAGGAAGCAGTATACTAACCCGGATGCCAGCTCCAAGAATAAGCTTAATGTATGATTAATGACCTCCTCACTCTAAATCAAGCATAAACAAAGGCATGAAAAAAAAACAAAACAAAACAAAACTTTCTGAAAAACAGAATGAACACAAATCAAGGAAAAATCCAAAATGAAGCATTCACCTCTGTATAACACTTTAAATTTGTAGCTATTTTTGAAACAATCACATTCAATAGTAGTAGATGATCACTGAGTCCAAGAAGTTCAGACAAACGAGCATATAGCTGCTGCAGCACAGAGAAAAAGACTTGAGAATATTGACAAGTGCAAAGCTTGTAACAAAGACAAATAAGAACCCCATTACCTTAGATGAGTGCACAGCCTGATCGCCAACATAAGACTTACGGAAATGCTGAAAGAAGGTAAGAATCGCTCGATCAAGTCTTTGCTTGCTTAATTCACCATATCTCTGTTAAATACAAGGGTAATGAGCAAACCAACAAAACCAATGCCAAGGTTGTTATTAAGAAATCAGTGGAACTTAGTTTGAAGATAATGGAACCAAAAATGCCAAAAATGCATGACCACGGAGATGGTAAGCAAATGTTTTTTTTTAGACCAATGATTTAACAAGGTCTTTCTTCATAGCTTTTTTTTTTTTTTTTTGGGGGGGGGGGGAATACAAAGACCATTCTTCTCTTAACAAAAAAGGAAGGAAAAGGCAAATATGCACCTATGCAAATTGTAGGTGTAACTTCATGCATATATAGTAACTGCAGTTACAAACAAAACCTTAGGCAGATCAAGTGTTAATGATAAATTGATAACCAAGAGGATAGACATGACAGCATATTAAACATCTCATGGAATCTCCCTACGTTAAACTAGAGTGAAAAAGCAAAATAAAGTATCAACTTTGAGCACAGTAATGAACAGTACAATATTGTACTAAGTTCCATAAAATAAGTGGTGAGCCATGTTATACATATTCCATGGTGACCCCAAGCCTGTCTGAGAATATTTGAAAAAGAAAGAATCCTATCTCCCAACTGGGTAAAGATGCCAAAGTGAGGAATTCTATAATGATATTACAATAACCCATCACCCCATATGCCCATACCACATGACAGCAAACAATTAACAAATTGAAATGCAAGCAACAAGTTGCCAATAATGACACATTTTAACCCTCCAATAAACTAAAGCATAAATCTGTAGCTTGAAATCTCTACAATGAAGAAACGAGAAAATTTCAGCCTCCAAAACCAACCATGGCAGGACAGTTTTGACAATGAGCAAACATAAAAGATCATTTCTGGCATGTGGAAAAGCAATTAACTTAAATACAATGAAGATGATGTAATGACCCTATTATTAGGCAAAAGGTCAAAAGTGACAGATTCAAGTCAAACCAAGAAGGGTGCCAGGCAAGGTTTAATGAACTTCAGGAAGAGACTACCAAGGGCTTGTAAGAAGAGTTGATGATTGTCGGTATATTAGTGGTTTTATTCACGTCTTGCTGGAGTTGCTTTTTGACACCAAAATATTGGTCTTTGAAATAAGTCTACTAAAATGTGCCTCAAAGCAATTGTATAGAAGCAAAATATGAGAATGGGTCAATGCATCATTCTGTTCAAATCTTATTTTTTAGCTTCTAGTGAGTAGTTCACTTTTTTTAAAACCAAAAGTGAGCTGTATCTGTTTTTTTTTTAAAAAAAAGGGTTAAAAACAAGTCAATATCAAATGATACAGTATTTTTCCAAAATCCATCCTTTCAATGTGTCGATCTGCTGGTTTGTGAGATGATATGCCCAGTACACCTATGCTGCAGAACCTAGCAATGTCAACGTCCATGAAACTACTCGGTTTTGATTCAGCAATAATTTTTAGAACCAGAAGATAAGATGTAGACCACATTGCTTCTAACATACATGAAACTTTAAATCAACACAAATACAAATAACAATAACAAAGTGTACTCCCTTGCATCTCAGAAGCAAAGCTCCAACCAACTTGATCGATTTTTTTACATGCACAAACTATAAAAGGACTAATAAATTGAATAGTAAAAATTAGATTTGTAAATTAATAAATATACATTAGAGTGATTCAAACACGAAAATGGTGTGTGAATGCTGTGTGAATAAACCAATATTTGAATAGATAACATGATGCAACAATCATTAAAGATTGTGTATCAATGCTGTGCTAATGCATAAACAAAAGACTCTCATATGCTGTTTAAACAGAAAACGAGAAGAAAAACAATTTTACACTACATTCCATTTCATATTACAGTTCATTATTGTTGGTATACCTGGCTATGTAGCCCACTGTCAGTAACATTTATTAATTGCAAAACACGAGCTGAAAGTTCTGCATCAAGCACTTCTTGCGACTCCACGCTGCATGAGATACACAGCAAATACATTGGTAATTGCAAATACATATGTATGTTATTCCAATCACAAATTGCAAAATATATAGATATCTATATATGACAAGAAAAAAGAAAAACAGAATTACCTACAGCCAGTAGATTGTTTAATTTTAAGAATAGCAGCAATGATATGAACAATCCAAGAAAGTTTTGCCTCAATAACAGCAAGTTCATTGTTATCAGCAGTCTGTAGCCGTGCTCTTTCCTGTATAAGCCATTCAAAAATAATGTTTAAGATTATTTATCATGTTAAGTTCCAAAAATAGTCAACATTCCAAGAATATCTCATCCAATACACTTATCGTACGGTGTATGATTGCAGAATAGGCTCCATTGTGTTTATTATATAAAAACTGCTGCTTTGATACTGCAAAAATGAATGGGTAGAAATAATCATAACAAACCCCTAGCCTTGATTGGCTGATAAGATCAAGAGATTCGCACACATGCAATTCATGAAACTAAAATTAATTTTATCTGGAACTTCAAAACCAAGAAAACTCCAGGCTGGATAACTGACAGGGAGGCCATCACATATCATATATAGAAACTTCAAACCAGACCTGAAATCTGCAAAGATAAGGAAAGCAATCTAGCTGGTCTTGAAGAAGCTCAACATTGTCTAATGGATCTTCATCGTCAGTGAATCCAGCCTGCAGAAAAAAGAGCAGCAAACAGGAACTCAACATTTTATGTAGAATTTTAAGAAGAATCAGAATATCAATCCTAGAAACAAGCAGACCTGCACAGAGTTAAATCTTGATGTTATAAAGCCCTCAGTAATTTTGGGCACAAACTCATCAAGCAAACTAGGTGCCTCGCCCTTCAAGTATGGTACAGATGTCACCAATCTGGACCACAACCCTAGAAGATAATATACACTGCTGCTGGCCCACTGGTAAGACATAAACTTAATCAGCAGATAAGTTGCAAAATGTGTAGTATGGATTCTAAGCATAATGTTTCAGGCACATGAGCAAGGAATAATTATGGTTGCAAGGAACAGGCATCCCGTTGTTAAACATAGATGCAGTTATATATAATGAAGGCCAGGTATGACTAGTTTTTTAAACACTTCAGGCAATAAACACTGACCCACCTGCCAAGACTGCAAAGACTTTAAAGTGAATTCTGCCACCAACTGTATCCAATCACTGTAGCCTTCCACGTTCACAAGCTCTGACAACTGCAGTAAATTTTATGTGTTTCAAAAGGAGTCAGGTTTATGGAATGAACATAATTAAAAAGCATCATGCAAAACTATGAACATATGCCAGCAAATCCATCCCATGCACATGCACAAGTATGCAGCTATACAATATCAATTGGCAGTCTCTACAGACAAGTGAGTGTGTCCACGCGAACAAACCTATAAGTTGAAGACCAATAGCATGGGAAAATGCAGAACAAGAAAACAAAACATAGGACAAGAGACTGATTTAAAAAATGTGATAATACAATAAATTACCTGATAATTCACTCTGAAACGTCCAAGAAGACGACAATACTCATGATAATTATCATGATCAGCAAGACCTAATAACAACAATATCACGCCACAATCAGTGAAAGAGAAGCAAACTGGGGGGATGGACAACACGTGTAAAATTTGAGATAAGAAATTGGCTAGCTGATGGCTACAAAAACAGAATTAAGGTTTAGAGAAACCAGCACAACTAAATTACCACATTCGTGTACCATTTACACACCTGAATTGACATTTTGATTCCTGGGACTCAAAATCCCTTTAGAATTAAAAGTGAAAGCAGTAAAAGACAACAGAACTGTTTAACAAGTATTCACTAAGCACAATTAAAATCTAAAGACAAACAGATTGAAAACACTTAATACCAACATAGTTACAGAAATTCCTCTCAAGAAGTCCACATGCCATTTAAAGCATGCTTTAACTGGGAACTAATACAAATTCACATCATAATTCATATAGGTTTGTCTAAGTTTGCGCATGCAATGACCAAATAGTGGCTAAACCTTTAACTGATGCGATCCAAGCAACACCAAGAGATCCGTTAGAGGTTATGGTTGGTGCAGTGAAAAGACTTAGGGCTAAGAGGTTCAAAGAAACTTTCAATAGACTTCTTCAATGGGGGTGAACTTCAAGAAAATATTAAATAATAAAAAACAAGCCTTGATTAATTTAATTCATGTTCAAGAAGGATTTGCAGGTGGGCATGCCGACATTACAAAAAGATTGGAATAAGAAGATTCAAATTTGTCAGTTTTAACCTTTCGCTATTGTTTTGGTCATAATTAGAGCTACAAAAGGAATTTTAATGTGATTCTAGATGCATTGGAAAATAGACATCCATATCTTTCTAGTGATATATGGCACGCTTTCTAATTCATTATGACGGGAGAAACATGCATTTTAAGTTGAGCTTCGATTCTGCCAGCAAATTATGAAAACAACTTTAGACTTGTTTAAATTAGTTGGGCTATAACTTTAGTTCTCTAAGACAGGTTCTTGTTGAATCAAGTTGCAAACCATTCAAATTTGATTTTAGCGTATCTTGGAAGGTGTCCGCATCATTACCAATGGCCAATTTTCCACACTAAAACTTATTCTCAACAATGACGAGAGGGAAAAAAAAAATAGAAACCCACACAGAAATGCATGGATTTATATTTGAATTTTTTAAAGATAAAACAAAATTATATTGCAATATCCTCCAAATAAATACAAAATCTTAGTGGAGAATAAGAAACACTCCAAAGAGAAGACACCACAAAAAAAGAGGAGGTAACAGCAAAGAAACCAAAACCAACAAAATAATAAGAAATCCTCCAAAGAGAAGACACCAAAACAAAAAAAAAAAAAAAAGGAGGTAACAGCAAAGAAACCAAAACCAACAAAATGAATGTGCATTATATTTGAATAACCATTTGGTAAAATTACATGATTATACTAAAAGGAAAAGGAAGAAGGTAACATCACCTCGTCCTGTTTGTAGAATTTCCTTGGTTCCTGTCATCAAATGGGCCAAAAACTTGGAACGGGCAGCATCATTTGTGAACAAAGAGCGTCGTACTGATGCTAATCGAACCAAGCATTCCAGAGCCTAGAAACAAAACCAATAAGAACCCAGAGCAATGAGGAGTAAAGCAGCAAACAAACACCTAAATCCACATCTCAAAGAGTGACAGCATCTTTCAGTTTATTTACATCCAACATTTTTTTTTTATCATTTGAAGTGTAAAATACCATTAAAAAAAGCACTATAAGTACCACTACTATATAGAATGAGATGAACTGCATGCAAAAACTCCAATATGCACCATGTACAAAGTTACAAAAGTACTAAACGATCAGCATGGTTAAGATGTCCTCCTAATTAGCAAAATTTGTAATGTTTGCCAACAATTTATAGGCTTAAGACCAAACATTAAGCAAAGATTCTTCCCTCAGAACTCATTTGCTTCCCTAAGCAAAAAAAATAAAATTACTAAAGAAGGATGCATTATTAGCATGGGAAGAATGCACAAGATGAGATAAAAATAAGAGATCCTCCAAAGTAACAAAGAAGATCAAGAAACCAAACTCAATATAGAATAGACACCAATCCTGCTGAATACTAGCAAGAACAGCACCCTTGAAAGCCCCTAAAAGATGCAAGGAACATAACTAATCCTTAAATTCTAGCATGCTGATAACAGATGAAGCCGCGCCATAAAATCTTCCTCCAAGACACAAAGGAAGTCAACAAATCCGCCATCCTACTCAGAATTCACCTCAAAACCAAATAATATAATTTCTTCCACAAAAATAGCCAACATACAAACCCAAATATCATTTTTGTGTAGAACTAAAAAAATTGACAAGACCTCCATGCATTTAACTCCACCATGACCCGCAAGAAACCCATAGCTCTACACACCAAGACCCGAAAGATCCTAACATACAAACATTAACAAATTCAAGATCTTCCTCACAAAGATTGATTCAATGTACCAAGATTTTAAACTTTTAGCATAGACTACTAGCTAAAAAGAACGATGCTAATGCATAATGAAGCAGGTAAGGAAGAATATTACAGGAGCTTTACAGATCACGGTCAATACTCTAACAATGAATCATAAAAATTTATAGCACGTGGATCATAGGAAAAGAAGCAGCACACCAACTGACCTCTTTTGAACGAGGAGATGTTGTAATGGCATAATAATCAAAAAAGATCTGCAAAGTTGATGGATCCTCTAAAACAGGCCTCCAGGACGACGGTATCTACAGAATTACCATATATTTGCTTGTAACAATCCAATCCATAAACAGCATATATAGCACATTCTAGTGTTATGTAATTACAATTTAAAAAATCATACAGTACTAGAATAAGTAATCAAAACCTGAATGGTACCAAACTCCTCTGAACTTTCATCAATTGATGTCCCAACAAAATCAAAAGATAAACATTTTAGCGAAAGAGAAAGTGCCAACTCTTGCAATCGACTCGTAACTGTACCAGACATAATGCAAAATATCAGAATGACTAATAAAGAAATTAGCTACAACTGGCACACAGTTTATTGGTGGGTGGGCATAGGAAACATTAAACCATTACCGTCATTTTTCAGTTGACTCAATGATGTTAAAGAAATTTGGAATATTTGAAAAAGCGACTGGTCCCTAAAGGAGCAAGCTACCCTTCGATGATTTGTTGAAGGCAAACCTGAATTTGGCTGAGAATTTGCACAATAAGAAATACACAAGCAAATATCAGTAATCAGACAACATCACAATGATGGTGGTGGTGGTGGTGGTGGTGGTGGTGAACAATACTAACAATGAAAACAACAGCTAAGTGATAGAAAAGAGAGGACGTACAAGGAAAAGGTTCATATTCAAACTGCAAAAGTAAGATATTTATGTCTTGCTCTAGTGGTGAAGCTGATCTATGAAAACCATCACATAGCATATTGTAGAAAGGAGTTTTACAAGGAATAAACGGGTGAGATTTTCTAAGGAAACTGTTAAGTAATAGAAATAAGAACTACAATAAAACTCTAAGGTTGGAGATGTCAGGTCTTTCATTCACTTCAGTATATATGAGGTTTATTGGTTATCTACATACAATGCAATATTAAATATAAGTACTTGAAATGACAACATTCACTTGTCCCCAAAACAATGATGTATAGAGTGTTTTAAAGTCGAAATGTAGTCGCGTTACTCCATTTTTTTAACCAAGTGGATGAAGCATGAAGCCCCACTTTGAAGCGTGATGCAAGATACTAAAACTTACCCTCATGTTTCTTCTTCTACCTTTTCTTTTCATTCTTTCTTTCTTTTCTTTCTTTCTTTCTTTTCTTTGTTTTTTTGAGAACCTTACCCTCATATTTTTATTAAAGATGTTGGAGGCTTAAAAGCTTATGGGGCCTCCTCATATCCAATGAATCGTTAAACCGTAGGAAATCATCCCGAGAACAAGAAGTAATTTTATTTTTTTAGCACAAGAAAACAGCTAGAATCATAGTATTGAGAAACTTTGAAAAAGCGCTAGAAACTAACCTGGTTCATTTCAGACACAAGTTGATTCAGTATCTTCAAACCAATTTCATAGTGCTCCTTAGATGCCTGTTTAAAGAAGAGAAGTAAATAATAATTACAGCAATGACAATGATAAATGTTTCCACACACACCTCATCAATAACAGTGTGCTTCGAGAAGCCATAATCAATAACTGCAGGTAACCAGAAAGAAAGTTGCGCGTAATATAGAACAAAAGAATCAATATAAAGTATAAGAAAAACAGTAATGGAACACTTTAAAATCTTCATAAACTGCATGTAGAGCTTAGTTTGCTAGATAGAAAAGTGGCACCTGGCAATTCAGGGGTCAATGCTAATTAAGAAGGAAAAGACAGTCCAATATGGGATAGGATGAGAAGAACATATTTAAAACAGCAAAGCCATGTGCATTATTAACCATAAGTACGACTTAAGCTTGCAATTAGAAAAAAAAATCAATCAACTTCATCTGATATTTATTCTTCATTTTTGCCATAATTCTGAAGATGGCCATTTGGACTAGCGCAATGAAATTTTTAAAAAAAATTCAGGGCAGGAACTACACTTTAACATGAGCAGGCCATAGGAACCTCCAAAATTTTAAAAACTTTACAGTTTTGTCCTTACAAATTAAAAACTTTTTAATTATATAAAAGTTGAGGTTGATCTCATAAAAAATACAAAATTTGATTTAGTCTTAAATCACATTCCAATTTAGGAGCAAAGACATTAACAGTAACAAGACCTCATCAAGATAAAGCTACGAATTGCTTTACCATCTAATACTCCCATAACAAGTACACACCAAAATTCAAAAAGGAAAAAAATAAAATACAACAACAAAAAACTTGTATAGGTATCATCCACCCCCCGAGCATTCCCCAAGAATATAAAAATAGCCATATTGGCTCAAGAAATATGTATCGCATACTGAAAACATGGAAACAAAATAATTGTTTTATCTTAAATTGCTTTCCCATTTTAGGAGCGAAGTTATCCTTAGCAGCGGCAACTTGGTGACGTAAAGCTACAAAATGGTTTTGCTAAAAATTTGCCAATTTAGGAGCAAAGAAATTATCGTTGCAACGCGACAGCAAGGGTAAAGCTACAAGTTGGTTTTGCTTATACATGCCAACTTAGTAGCAAGGAAATCATCGGGGCAACACATCGACAAGGGTAAAGCTACGAGCTGGTTTGGAATAATTCTTGACAACTCAGTAGCAAAGAAATTATCATAGCAACACATCGACAAGGGTAAAGCTACGAGCTGGTTTGGAATAATTCTTGACAACTCAGTAGCAAAGAAATTATTACATTCCGATTTAGGAGCAAAGAAATTATCATAGCAACACCTCGGAAAGGCCAAAGCTACGAGCTGGTTTTTCTTATTACATTCCAATTTAGGAGCAAAGAAATTATCAGAGCAACACCTCGGAAAGGCCAAAGCTACGAGCTGGTTTTGCTTCTTTAATACTACCAAAAGGAGTAACTATGCATCAAAATTCAAAAAGCAACCAAAATTAAATATACCTATGAAGAATTCACATCAGTACCATCGACGCCTCTAGCACTTCACAAAAATATAATAATAATAACCATATATGAAACCTTTAAGATCCATGAAACACGTGGGCACGAAATAACACGCAGAAATGCACAACACAAGAAACATCCAACCTGACTCAAGAAATCAGTAGCCTCCTTGACCACTTCTCTAAATCTATCATCATCAAACCATCCAAACTTCGTAACACGACAGAGAAGTTGAATCAAAGACGCATTAACAAACTGTGGTAACGGTCCTCTCGTAGCCAAATAGTTAATCAAGTAATTCCCTGCCACAAAACAAACACACAAAAAAATCAGTACACCACGAAATCAATTAAAAAAAA
>Ga0325400_1001623_pt1 | contig 18797 bp, 7 predicted proteins | sample PopdelMetagenome_2_FD_205662 | JGI IMG/M metagenome (GOLD analysis project Ga0325400, IMG submission 205662) | Populus deltoides microbial communities from Bellville, Georgia, United States - Xylem-PdKOR-R1 | ecosystem: Host-associated > Plants > Phyllosphere > Stem > Wood/Secondary xylem...
ATAAATAAATAAATAAATAAATAAAATACATGATGGAATTTGAGTTATAAAACACAAAGCAGTGGAATTCGTATTAATAAAGAAAAATTACAGGAAATGGCCTCTCGCTATATTCAAATCAGGATGCTTATGCTACAGTACTGTTGGCTGGATAAATAAAAACATTTCAACGCAAAAAAAAAGCTTTCCACCAGCAAGAAAAATCTCCATAGCAAAGAATATGTCCCTATATATTAAAAAAGAAGTTAACGCTAACTCAAGACGGTATCGTTTGGAAAAGCGGTGCAAATTATGTTTTTAGAAAAATTTAAATTTTTTTTTGTTAAAAATTAATTTTTTTATGTATTTTTTGGATCGTTTTAATGCACTGATCTCAAAAATAATTTTTAAAAATAAAAAAAAATATCATTTTGATGCATTTCGGCACGAAAAGCACTTTGAAAAGCAACCGCAACCACACTATAAATTAATATAAATGTACATATATATTAAAAAATTCATTTAAAGTAAATAAAAAAATAAAATTTAATTTAATTTTTTAAAAAAATATTTTTAAAATATAAAAAACAAACGGTTTCTAGAACTTAACAATTCAAAGGTTTCAATTTTTTCAGATATTGGGCTAGATCTGACAATTATGTTACGGACTCTTCATTGGCATGTAACTTGGGCTGCTATACAATTTCCTTGTGATCTGTCCTGTTATTGGGCTTCGTTGCATCTCAACGTTGAACAGTAAAGAACCTACTAACAAAGCAATTTTTATCTGTTTTTTTTTTTTTTTTTTTACCTAATATCCTCTCACCCTCTTAAAAAATAGAATAATCTTATTTGAAGTTTATAATTATTTATTTAAATAAATATATTTTTTTGAGAATCGAACTTATATTCTCATTTTTCAAAAATATAGTGATGCTTTAACCATTAGATCAACACTTTATTAATAACTATTTTAATTTTATGATAATACTTAATTTACTATTAACTAAAAAATACAGACTTTTTTTTTTTAAAAAAGAAGAACATACATGCCCCAGAAAAATAGAAGTGGTTGTTTTTTATTTGCTTTTAAAATTGTTATTTTAAATGTTTTTATTTAAAAAAACATTAAACTAATATTTTTTCAAGATTTTTTTTATAATTTTAATATATTGATATAAAAAAATAGATAAAAAAAACCTGAAAAACATCACTTCAATATATTTTAAATTAAAAAATTATTTTTTAAAAAATACAATGTACACACTTACTATATATGTAAATTTATTTTAAGCTAATTAAATTTCAAACCCATTAAATCTCAATTAATTTTTAATCAATTCCTTATGGCACAAATAAAAACCAACAAGGAAAATAAGCGAATGAAACTACGAAAATGGATTGAAAAGATTTGAGCAATCATCTCAAATCCAAATCCGGGAAAGAAATTCTTCATCATTCGAATAATTTGAATGCAAATGATTTATCCAAAACCCAATTAAAGAAAAAAAAACTGTTCTTGGTATAGGAATAATTAAAGACAAAAGGTTACTCGTAGTGTACGAATTCTTATACAAAAATGGCTTTGACTGTTGGAAAAAAAAAGTATCATCACATTACAAAAAATATTAGAACATCAAAGTTAATGGCTTCAAGCAATACAATCAGCTGGAAATAAAAATCCAGCTGCTGTCTTTTTGCGCATGTCTCCATCAAGAAATCCCAAGTAAAATTTACTATACAAGTAGTTGTGTGTTCTCGTGAGGCCTGAGGGATCCAAAACCACCAAACCTGCAAGTGTAGCTAACCTTTTATGGCTGCTAGGTGGAGTAGCATTCTGGTTGCCATCTAGGTTTGGTGAGCTGTGGAGTCATAATCCTTGCCATCCAAGCATTCACACACCTTCAATATTAGGAGTACTGCTGTACCGTCCCTTAATTCTTACTCTTCAAATATTTCACGTTAGTGTTATTGAAACTCGGTAGATTTCATAGGTTGATTTGTCACTTGATTAAATTCATAAAAGAATTCTAAAAAAAAATTGATTTTATTTAAAAAAATCAACATGATTAAGATCTAAGATAAGATTAATCTCAATTTATGAAAGTTGATTTATTTAACCCCAATTGTTATAAGAATTAGTTTGGTCTGACGAGTTAATTTTTAATTTTATGTTTGTAAATCTAGGATTTGACTTGAACCAACTTAGTAAAAATCAAGAATTTTTTTCAAAATAAAATTATTTCATGATTTGTTTTTTTATTTTTAAATTTCAGATTGATATAGATGAATCCACTTGACCTAATTAAGTTGATTTTTGGTAAATTTATTTATAACTATGTTAGAAATATTTAAGAAAAATCCATTAAAATCAAAGTTATAAAACTTAGTTTAGCGCTATTATTTGATATAAAATTAGAGTTATTAGTTGGGATGATAAACTCGAGTTAGCCGATAACAATCAAAAGAATATTATTTTTTAAAAAATTATCAAATCAATTCTTATTTAATCTTAACTAAAACTATAGGTTTTATGAGATCAACTCTCTAAATCTCAATTGGCATGAAACTCAGTGCAGCTCCCTTAGATCTTGACCGGGTTTAAATAACATTAGTTAAATAAAAAAATGAAATTCCAAAAAAGACCTCAATGATAAGTTGTGAAAAAAGAAGAAGAAATATCACTCCTTATGGGATGATAAAAGAAAAGCTTCTATTGACACGGGGGCACAACCGTGACAAACCAAAGGAGTCTCCAAATTTATAAGTCTCGCTTCCTCGATCTATCTCTTTATGCATCTGTGTCTGTGAGATACAGTTAGAGAAAGAAAATGGAGAAGAAACTAGTGCCTTGTTTGGTAGTCTCTATTTTGATATTTTGCAGTGTGACCCATGTTAGATCAGATGCATCTGATCATCGTTACAAAGTAGGAGAGGATGTCCCTCTTTATGTCAACAAGGTTGGACCGTTTCACAATCCCAGGTAATCCAATTTTCTTCAATTTTAGAATTCAATTCTTGCAGTTTTAATGTTGTAAATTCCTGGGGTGCCTTCAAGTTTGAGGCTTTTTTTTATGATCTGGGAAGATGGGATTTGTGGGATTTGGATTGGAAATGAAATTGTGAAGTTGAGTTTTGGAGAATTTGATTTTAGCATTTAAGGTTCTGATTCTGAAGAACTCCCCCTCTTTTTTTTTGCTCTTATTTGTGTTTTTTTCTTTGATTTTCGTGGATCTAAACTAATGTGGAACTGGATCGGTGATTTGGTTTCCTGTAAAGGAAGATTAAATATTGGAACTTGAACATGGTAAAGAGATGAGTTAGTTACTAATGAAGTTGGGAATCTCGTATGGCTTAATGATTATACTTGGAGTTGATTAAGTGGGCCATCTTATGCTGAGGTTAGTGGCATTTTGGAAATGAAATTGTTTGATTTGGATAGAGAAATCTGTAAGCAGGAAGAAGCAGCCAATAGAAGACTGGAACAATGTCTAGAGATTCAGGAGGTGTTCCTTTCTCTTGTGGTTTCTTGTGAGCTAGAAAAGTTCAGGAATTTTAGAGGATTTTTACTTTTATTTCGTGGATGCTGAACTTGGATCTACATTCTCAGATCTTTTCAGCAATGAGAAAACCATCATTCTTATTTAAAATTATTTTAGTCTAAGTTCATGTGTGCTGTGCGTATCTTGCATGGATTTAGAAGTCTTGGCTGGCAGCAAACTGGATTAGTTTGAATTAGATAGGAAACTTGTTTAGTGCTTGAGACATTCTCAATCTTCTGTTATTATATTGAGATTTTAACAGTTCCTCTATAAATATCATATTATTTTCCCTAGTCATGATTATCTGATGTTATCTCCTTCTAACAGTGAAACATACCGCTATTTTGATCTTCCTTTCTGTTCATCAGGTATGTGTCAATCTTTATTATTATTCCAGCTCTCAATGCTTCTGTTTCTACTGTGGAAGTTTACTGATGATGTTTAATACAGGTCCGACAAAGGACAAGAAGGAAGCCCTTGGTGAAGTGTTGAATGGTGATCGTCTAGTCACTGCCCCATACAAACTTGACTTTTTAAATGACAAAGACTCTGAAATTGCTTGCAGAAAGAGGTTGACAAAGGAGCAAGTTGCTCAGTTCCGGGAAGTTGTTTCCAAGGACTACTACTTCCAAATGTATTATGACGACTTGCCCATTTGGGGTTTCTTAGGGAAAGTTGACAAGGAAAGAAAAAATGACCCAAGCGAATACAAATATTACCTCTTTAAACATCTTCACTTTACCATCTTTTACAACAAGGATCGTGTCATTGAGATCACTGCACAATCTGATCTTAACAATGTTGTGGACCTGACTGAAGATAAGGAAGTTGATGTGGAGTTTATGTACTCAGTTAAATGGAAGGAAACAGAAATTCCATTTGAGAAAAGGATGGAGAAGTATTCGCAGTCTTCTTCACTGCCTCATCACTTGGAAATTCATTGGTTTTCCATTATTAACTCATGTGTGACAGTTCTCCTCTTGACTGGTTTTCTTGCCACAATTCTCATGCGAGTCCTGAAGAACGATTTTGTCAAGTAAGAAGAACATGTCAATGACTGAGTTATTAAAACATGTCTGCTTATGCTGCTTAAACTGTGTCATTTTCTTATTTTCTGATTCCCCATTTGTAATAGGTATGCTCATGATGAGGAGTCAGCTGAAGACCAAGAAGAGACTGGGTGGAAGTACATCCATGGTGATGTATTTAGATATCCAAAGTATAAGTCTTTGCTTGCAGCAGCAGTTGGCTCTGGCACCCAGCTGTTTACCCTGTAAGTTCAACTTCAAAGCTGTGCTTTTGTTGGTTTTGTCTCAAATCCATTTTTTTGAATTATTCTGTTGCTTAGCAGTCTGCTAACTTTGCTTATATATGTGCATTGGCAGCACAATTTTCATTTTCGTGCTTGCACTAGTTGGTGTCTTTTATCCTTATAATCGTGGAGCTCTATTTACTGCACTGGTTGTCATATATGCTCTGACAGCTGGGATTGCAGGCTACACTGCAGCCTCTTTCTTTTGCCAACTGGAAGGAACAAATTGGGTTAGTGGTTTTTTAATTCCTATTTTACTGCCTTGGCATGTATCATTCCCGGGCATGTCCTTGACACTTGTTATAGCTGTATTTTTTTTTTTTTAAGGTTAATGTCTTCTCATTCAATTTCACTACACTACACTACAATGTTTCTTTAGAATGTGTGTGTTTTGGGATAAATGTTTTGTGAAATTTGGTTTAAGCATTGCCAAAGGGGGTGAAAATGACCTAATGCTTGCAAACTGTTTTCCCCATTCATCATATCTGAACCAACTGGATGCTATAAAAAGCAAGCTTTCCTAGAGAAAGAAAAGAGTGGACTTGAAAGTTGATGGTGTACTGCTACCTGAAAGCTTGCATTAAATTTCAAATGTGATTTTTAAAAGTCTTTAAAAATGAGATCAACACTTCAGAGTCACTGTTAGATATATCAGTTTACATGCACTGAAACTAAGTAATGCTAGACACGGATATGACTGCAATTCATTATTTTATGTTGGTTGTCTTTCTGAAAACTAGCACCTTTTGTATTCATTTGTTTAATGATATTGATGGTAATTAGTCATTGTTGTAATGATGTATTTTTTGTTTGTTTGCATTGGGATCGTTGGTCCTTGTAGTCCTATTCTGTATTATTGCAACATCTCTAGCTCTACTCTAGAAACTACCATTCAAATTTCGAGACGTTATCCTTGACAGATTTGGAATTTTGTTGTTGCAGGTCAGGAACTTGTTGCTAACTGGAGCCCTGTTTTGTGGTCCTCTGTTTCTCACCTTTTGCTTTCTTAATACTGTTGCAATTGCATATAGTGCCACTGCAGCATTGCCATTTGGAACAATAGTGGTGATATTTCTTATTTGGGCTCTGGTAACAACACCATTGCTGGTACTGGGTGGGATTGCAGGGAAGAATAGCAAGGCTGAGTTTCAGGCTCCCGTCCGCACCACTAAATATCCCAGAGAGATTCCTCAGTTGCCTTGGTATCGGAAAACACTTCCTCAGATGGCCATGGCAGGATTCTTGCCTTTCAGTGCAATATATATTGAACTTTACTACATATTTGCCAGTGTTTGGGGTCACAGGATCTACACCATTTACAGCATCTTGTTCATTGTCTTCATCATTCTCTTGATTGTCACTGCTTTTATAACAGTGGCGTTGACATATTTCCAACTTGCTGCTGAAGACCATGAGTGGTGGTGGAGGTATTTTTTGCTATTAGATTGATATAAAGTTAACACGTCTGAGGTTTTTTATTCATTTCCAATCATTATTATCTCAAAAAATATACACGTTCAGCCACAGAAAAAACATTCTTTAATGTTTTTTTCAAAATTTGAGTTAAATTTTGGATTTTTTTTTTATTATGTTTCTCACTCTTGAGATCTAAATTGCTGGAAATATGCAAGTCATAACGTGAATTTTGGCTTTATGCCCTCTCCAAGCTTGCTTCCTTTTATCCTCAGCATGTACTTGTATTTTCTGTAAGATGTCATGCTTTAAAACGATACTTGATTGCCTGATACATGTTTCTAGACACTCACATTTATATATTTGGTGTTTCATAGGTCTTTCCTCTGTGGTGGATCAACTGGCCTGTTCATTTATGGCTATTGCTTGTATTACTACTATGCCAGATCAGATATGTCCGGCTTCATGCAAACCTCATTTTTCTTTGGCTACATGGCCTGTGTTTGTTACGGTTTCTTCCTCATGCTTGGCAGTATTGGGTTCCGTGCTTCCTTGTTCTTTGTCCGCCACATCTACCGTTCAATCAAGTGCGAGTAGGAAGTCATATGGTCTTCCTTATGTTCAGTGAGTAGGCTGCCATCCTTTCTTTGAATACACTTAATTGAAGGCAACTCTGCGTGTTTGTATTGATGAAGGTGGTCTTATAATGTGCCATGTTACAGGAGAAGCCACAGTTGGCTGGGAAAACTTGTTCTGGGATCGCAGGAGCTTTATGCTACTCTTGGAGGATGATGGCACGTTCCATGGAGGACTTCTGTAATAACCTTTTTTTTATAGGAGAGGAACATGTAGGGCTTTAGAATGCTGTTAAAGAATTTGCAGTGCTTCAATGTGAGATAATCCATCATTTTGAATGTATTCTATCACTGTTAGAAGCCGTAGAGTTTGTGTTACTGGTAGCAGTACTTCGAAAATTCTTGTCTCCACAATTTATTATAGTTGCAAAATACATGCTTTATCATTTATTCTCTCAATAGGCTGGACTAGAAAACTTGAGTATGAGGGTCGTCTGTTTTGTCCTTTGTTCTAGGGGAAACATGGCTGTTCATTTTTCTAATTTCACTATTTTTGTTTCAATTTAATGATCCAAATTAGCTGAGAAGAAAAATCAAGGTAGCATCTGGATGTAATCAAAAGAGATGAATGAAGGTCGTGGAGACTGAGAGGACATGTGATGTAGATGGAACCATAACAGGAAAATAACAAGCCCAGAATGACAGAAGTTAGGCCGAATTAGGGTTAAACACAAACTCTAAAATTTTATTTTATTTCTCAATTAATAAGTCTGCTAAAGAAGTTTGTAGTGCTTTTTATAGGTTAGAAAAATCGATATGGACTGGGAAACAAAAGTCGGAATCCTTAGATACAAAGAAAAATAGCATAAAATCTTAAATAAATAATAAAAACAAAAATATTTAGAAAAAATAACAAAATTAGCCTAGCATTGATAGGTCACCCAAAGACTTTGTATATGAAAACTGCTTGTAAATCTAAGTTTGATTGAACGGGTCAAATTTCTTGTTATCATAGTTTTAAATTATTATTCTAATTAAATCTTTTTTTTTAATCTAAACTTGTTTCAATACTTGATAAAAACATATATTAGATCAGTTACATGGTATATTTGCATCAAAATGTTTTCCTGTGTTTTTTTTTTAATTATAAAAAATTATTTTAAAACTAAACATAATTATTTTATGTTTTAGCAGACTTTTCAACATAAATTTCTCAAGATTGTCAATTTTCTTCGATTATTGCAGTTCTCTTTTGCCTATTTTAGTAGGATAAAGACTTTTGATATTATGTTAATGAAAGCTTTGGTCAAAGGGACAGATCACCATTTGATGGTGATTGAGGCAAATACATTATCCTTTTTTCTTTTTTCTTTTTTTTGCGAGGCAAACTCAGGGTAAAATGGGGTATGGCAATTAAAGCAAGCCTTTTCTTTTATTTTATTTTTTTCCCCTGGTTTTCTTGGTCCGTTCTAAGACCAACAAAAACACTGCAATAAGATTTAAACATAGCATCAACTTCTATTTATTTGTAAAAGAAAATTATTTTTTATTTAGAAAATTAAAAAGAAGATAAAAAAAATTACCTAAGCAAATATAATTACTTATTACAACATTTAAGTTTTGCTATTAGATTTGAATTTAATTGATTATTTTTATTATTTTAATCAAATTTAATAATACATTATAGATAACATATTCGAGTCTTATAAAATCAACGAGTTATTTTTATTATTTTATTCAAATTTAATAATATATTATTAATCAATGATATAAATTATATATCATAGATTTAACGAGTTGAATTGTATATTAATAAAACATTTAAATTATAATTTTAAAAACAAAAAGATGTTACTTTTTTATATTAAAAACAAAAACTGGTTCAAAGTAAAACATGTCTCGAATTAAATTCTAGTTCGGCAAATTTATTATTGAATTGCCTTGTTAAATAGAGTTTTATAACTATATTTAACACTAGTCATCAAATAGTTGAATAGTGAGGGGGGAAATTATAAATTGAAATCAGTTTTGACTAATAAACAGGCATCACAGGACATGGATTACGATTCAAATAAAAATAAAAACAGATTAGAAATTAAAAGACTGGATCAAACCTTCATCAAATAGCTACTAACAAGGTCGCTTGCGTTCTTAACACACAAAGTGATTTCTTTCCTTCTTTTTTTAGTCTTTTGACCTGACCTCCATGCTTCAACTACATGGAAAATAGCCATGACAGCCACACCATGGAAAAGATAGCAGATCAAAGTGAAAGCAATGTACCACAGAAGCTAGCACAGACCTCAGAATTAACCACAAGTAGATGGCATGACAATTTCGATATCTAGGGTTGTTGGGTTGTGAAGTTGTAATCCTTGGCATCCAAGCAATCACTCGCCTTCGAAGTTTGGAGTGTTCCTTCCATTTCACTCTTCTTATGTCTATGTTGAGATCTAATCTAAGTGAAGTCAACCTTCTTCTTCATATTCGAAGGATATAATTTATTGCCATGCATTGGAAAGATGGGCCTAGCTTTATTTTATTTTAAATTGATCTCATCATATACTATCAAGTCACAAAGCAAAGATATAACTAGATTATTGATCAATTTTTTTTAATAAAAGAATTTATTCAAGCGTTATTAACATGTTTTCTAATAAAAAAAATTTTAATCATAAACTCAAAATATAATATATATTGGACAACATTTTTTAAAAAAAAAATTGATATGATAATATATTAGATGGAATTGTTTTTTTAAAAAATATTGAGAATACAACATATTAGATTGACTCGGGATAACTTATCAAATTTATAACTTGGGTCATAAGACTGTGATAACCCTATAAAAAAATCAAAATAAATTATGAAGGTCAATTCCTAATCAATCCAATGTTAAAAGGCAAAATTGAAAAATAAAATATTAAATTAAAAAAAAGGAAAAAAATACCCAAGTAAACTCAGGTTAACCTACCAAACTTACAACTTGAGTCATGAGATGAGATAACCCCATAAAAAATAAATCAAAAAAATTAAAAAAATCAATTTCCAACCAAACCTATATTGAAGTATGAAATTGAAAAAAAAATCAATTAAAAAAACAAAAACTAAGTCAACATCAACTAACCTGTTAAACTCGCCATCTAAGTCATAAGATTGGAATAAATTCATAAAAAGAAAATAAAAAAATGTGAAGCTCCATTTCTAACGGATCTAATATTCAAAATTGAAATCGAGAAAAATAAATAATAGGACTATAATAACTCCACTGAAAACAAATTAAAAAAAAATTATGAAACTTAATTCTCAAGCAATATAATATTAAAAGATATAATTAAAAACATAACTAAATAGATCTAAAATTAAATGTTGAAATCGAGAAGAAGAAAAACTAGATTCGTGAGATTAATATATAACCCAACAGAAAATAAATAAATAGAAAATTATAAAACACAATTCCTAAAACAATTAAATATTAAATGATAAAATTAAAAAGAAAAAAAACTAAATAAAAAAAGAACAAGAAGATTGGATTGTTGAAAGGTTAAATTGAAAAAAAAAAGATAAATAGAAAAAGCAAAAAAAAATATGCAAAACACTATTCTAATTAATAATGTTTTGTAGATGTGACTATAGTAATTAGTCATACTTCCTAGTGTTTTGTTAATAAAAAGAGGTGGAATGAGGAATTCATAAATGAGGGTTGAAATAAAATAAATAAATTATCATGATTAATTTCAAAATAAGGGATGCATTAGGATTTTTAGAAAAGTTATTTATTTTCTTAATTGTTTTCTATTTAGTTTATAAAAGTAAGTATTATGCTTAATAATTTTATTTTTTCTTAGTTAGTTTAAAACTTTTATTGTTTTTCCTTTATCTTTGAGTTTTATAGTTTTTTGAGGTTAGTTTTTGGATTTTATATAAGAAGTTGTAAGTCTCTTGGAGAGGTAAACTATTTAAAAACAAATATTCAGTAATAAGATTGCGAGTTAGGGTTTCTTTGTGATCCCTTCTTTTGAGAATTATATGTTTTTTTGTGCTTATTGTATTTTTTGTATTGTTTCCTTTCGTGTCAATTGGTATTAAAGTTCAATGATCCCAATAATTATTTTCTTGTTTGTGCTGGATTAACATAGATGGAAGAGATATTAGAACAAGATATGCTTATATATATATATAAGGGGATGAGGAGGTTCCTCTTGAAAAAAGAAATATTCAAAAACCAGTGATAGGTGACATATTGAAAAATTGAAAGGAGGTGTTTAGGATATAGTGATAGAAAACATATAGAGACAGATTGCAAAATCAACTCGTTTATTGGAGGAGGTGAGGAGCCTGAAAGATCGTGAAGAGAGTGATTGTTGATCCATGTCTAATTTTGAGAACCATTTTAGAGGCTTGAACAGAGAAAACAAATTATTAATCTGGATGAGAATAATTCGTAGTTATCTTGTGAATTGAAATCAAACATCAAATTTTGATGAGAATGTTAAAGGTGATGTTGAAGGATGTGCATCAAATTTGTTCGAGGAGGACTTTAGAATTGATGAGATAAAAGATGATGTTATTGTATTTTGATAGAAGTTGTGAGACATGTTTTCAAATCTTCTCCTAATGCTAAAAATGGTCCCATTATTAGGGAAGCTAAGCATATTGATATGATGTTTTTAGCAAAAAGATCAAGCACGTAAATATTGGAAACTCTTGATTGAATATCCACAAGATCGAGACAAAACACAAATTAAACTCGAGGAGGAGTTTTTTTCAATCTAGAAAGACTGATATGGAATGATTTTTTTTAATTTTTTTTTTTAATTTTTTCATGTTCAGTTTATAATATTAAATATTATGATTAATGATTTTATTTTTTGTAATGTGTTTATGATTTTTATTTCTTTTTCTTTATTTTCAGGTTTTCTATTTTGTTTAGATTATTTTTTGAGTTTATTTAAAGAATTGTAAATCTTTTAGAGGGGTAGATTATTCAAAAAAAAAAAATTTCAATAATAAGATTGTTAATTAGGATTTATGTGTAATTCATTGTTTTGAAATTTTGTGTTTTTGTATTTATTATCTTTTTTTTATATTATTTCTGTATTAGTCAATAAGTTAAAGTTATAAACACTAAAATAAAAAAAATAATTTTTGAGGGATGCTAAATACCAAATTATTTTGAAAAATAAAGACTCTTCGGTATCATTCATGTTTTCAAAAACCAAAATTTAAAACTTTTTTCCCTTTGTTTTTTTTAAATAAAATTTCTATAATTTTGACGAAGCTTGCTGGTTTTGCATTTTAAAAAAAATTAATTAATTTTTTGTTTGAAGATAGAACAAAAAAAACAGTAATATTAAAATAATAGTTGATTATTGTTTTGAAACAGAAAAAATAAAAATAAAAATAAAAAAGACATGTTATTTTATACCTCATGTTTTAATAATGTATAAATTTATTCTAAAAATTATTTATTTTATGTACTTGTTTTTATTTCTCTAATAAAATATGTTTTTATCTTTTTATATTTATTTATTCTATTCTAGTATATTAACAAGATGAAACTCAAATAAAATCAAACAACATCAATTTATGAGTTAAAGCTGAAAATTCTCAAAACTTCTAGGATTGCGCATGGACTTCCAAAGCAAAACCTCGTTTATCGTGGTCATAATTTTTTTTTTCATGAACGCATTTAAAAATAAAAATATATTTTTTTTAATTACTCTCCTAATCTCTTTCTCGTTATTTGAGGAAGGCCTCATTTTTTACACGAACCATTTTAGATTTGTTGGAGCCACAACCCATAAAGTCTCCATCTTTATAAATCTCTCTCCTCTCTCTCTCACCCCATAACTATCTTACTCTCTCTTCTCTTTTTTTGAGTTACAGTAATTGAAAATGGAGAAGAAACTAGTGCCTTGTTTGGTTTCATTTGTTTTGATATTGTGCAGCGTGTCCCATGTTAGATCAGATGCATCTGATCATCGTTACAAAGTTGGAGATGATGTCCCTCTCTATGTTAACAAGGTTGGACCTTTTCACAATCCCAGGTAATCCAATTCTCGATCTTTCTTGCTGTTTTGATTAGGTTAAGGTTATTGGTTTTGTGGGGTGTCTTCAAGTTTGGGACTTTTGATGATTTGGGAAGTTGGGGTATGTGGGATATGGATTAGAAATGGAATTGTGGAGTTGGGTTTTGGAGAATTTGATTTTAGCATTAATGTGTCAGATTCTGTAGAATCCATTTTTTTTTTTGGTTTTATGGATTGTTTTCTTCAATTGTTGTGGATCTGAGCTTATGGGAAGTGGATCTTATGATTTGGTTTCCTAAAAAGGAAGATCAAAGATTGGAACTTGGAGTTTAACATGAAAATGCTGTTGATGTCACTTAGTTGCTAATTAAGTTGGAAATTTAGCATAGCTTAATGGTTGTACAAGCAGTTGGTCTAGTGGATCCCTGGGGAGATAGTTTAGGAAATGCTTAATGGGATTTTGGAATGCAAGCTTTTGGATAGAAACATTTGCAAGTAAGTAGAGTCCGTTAGTTAAAGCCCAGAATAATGTTCAGTGACTAGGTGTTGATTTCTGTTTCTGGTTGTTTCTTGTGAGCTGGAAAAGTTTAAGTATTGGGTTTTCCTTTGTTATTGCTGAACTTGGATCTCAGTTTTAGATCTTTAATCAGTCGCTGGAACTCTTTTTCTGTAATCGTACATGAAATTATGCCGGAACTTAATTGATATCTACTGTGGTCATCTCTAGACTTTTGGTTTTCATTTTGAGACTTCAACTGTGAAAACTTTCGTTAGTATTTTTTTTTATTCATAATTGTTTCATATTGTTTCTTTCTTGTTCATTCTGTCAGTGAAACATACCGCTACTTTGATCTGCCTTTCTGCTCATCAGGTCTGCATCAATTCACATTACTCCTACTATACAGCTTTGTTTTATTGTGGAAGTTTACTGACGATGCTTATTACAGGTCCTACAAAGGACAAGAAAGAAGCCCTTGGTGAAGTGTTGAATGGGGATCGTTTAGTCACTGCCCCATACAAACTTGACTTTTTAAATGACAAAGATTCTGAAGTTGCATGCAAAAACACGCTGACAAAGGAACAAGTTGCTCAGTTCCGAGAAGCAGTTTCCAAGGACTACTACTTCCAAATGTATTATGATGACTTGCCCATTTGGGGTTTGTTAGGGAAAGTTGATAAGGAACGCAAGAATGACCCTAGTGAATACAAATATTACCTGTTTAAGCATCTTCACTTTACCATCTTTTACAATAAGGATCGTGTCATTGAGATCTCTGCACTATCTGATCTGAACAATGTTGTGGACCTTACTGAAGATAAAGAAGTCAATGTGGAGTTCATGTATTCAGTTAAATGGAAGGAAACAGATATAACATTTGAGAAAAGGATGGACAAGTATTCACAATCTTCTTCACTTCCTCATCACTTGGAAATTCATTGGTTCTCAATTATTAACTCATGTGTGACAGTTCTCCTCTTGACTGGTTTTCTTGCCACAATTCTCATGCGAGTCCTGAAGAATGATTTTGTCAAGTGAGAAGAACATTTCAATGAATATGTTATTAAAACATGTCTGCTATGTTGTTTAAACTGTCATTTTCTTATTTTTTGATCTTCCCATTTGTAATAGATATGCTCATGATGAGGAGTCAGCTGAAGACCAAGAAGAGACTGGGTGGAAGTACATCCATGGTGATGTATTTAGATATCCGAAGTATAAGTCTTTGCTTGCAGCAGCAGTTGGCTCTGGCACCCAGCTGTTTACCCTGTAAGTTCAACTTCAAAGCTGTGCTTTTGTTGGTTTTGTCTCATCCATTTATTAAAGTTATTCTGTTGCTTAGCAGTCTGCTAACTTTGCTTACATATGTGCATTGGCAGCACAATTTTCATTTTCGTGCTTGCTCTAGTTGGTGTCTTTTATCCTTATAATCGTGGAGCTCTATTTACTGCACTGGTTGTCATATATGCTCTGACAGCTGGGATTGCAGGCTACACTGCAGCCTCTTTCTTTTGCCAACTGGAAGGAACAAATTGGGTAACTTGTTAAGAATTCCTTTTTCATTGCCTTTTGCACTTATCATTGTCATTGTTTGGTGTGTTCTAGACAATTGTTGTTACTGTGTGTCTAAGGATATTGTAGTTGGTATCAAATTTGGTAAATGGATATATAGGAATTCTCAGTGTTTCTTTGGAATGTGTTTTGCTTTAAGATAAATGCTTGGTGAAAATTGACTTTTGTCAGAATCAATTTGGTTTTGCTATAAACACTTAGTGGAAATTGGCTGAAACATGGAAATGGGGGTCAAAACCACCTTGTGTTTGGATAATGTTTTCCTCTCTTATAATAGCTGAACTAATTGGGATGCGAAAGAGAAGCTTTTCGAGAGAAAGCAGTGAAAGAAAACAATGTGCTTGAAAGTTGGTGTTCTGCTTCCTGAAGGCTTGCACTACACTTGAAAAGCTAACCTGAGAAGACAATAAATTAGAGCTCAACTGTTCACAGTTGCTTCTAATAAATTTCCATACATTGAAACTAAGTAATTGTAGAATTGGATACGAGTGCAATTGACTATTTTGTGCTGGTTGTGGCTTTCTGAAAATTAGCATGGTTTGCATTCATTAGTATTATGATAGTGACGTTAATTGATCATTATTAGAATGATATAATCACTTTTCAGCAGCATTGTTTGAATCCATGATGTCTTATGCTCTATCATTGCTGAACTTCTAGCTACTCTAGAAACTACCATTCAACTCTGAGACATGCTAGGCTAAGAAGTTCTGAAATTCTGGTGTTGCAGGTCAGGAACTTGTTATTAACTGGAGCCCTATTTTGTGGACCCCTGTTTCTCACTTTCTGCTTTCTTAATACCGTTGCAATCACGTATAGTGCCACTGCAGCATTGCCATTTGGAACAATAGTGGTGATATTTCTTATTTGGGCTCTGGTAACAACTCCATTGCTGGTACTGGGTGGGATTGCAGGGAAGAATAGCAAGGCTGAGTTTCAGGCTCCCGTCCGCACCACTAAATATCCCAGAGAGATTCCTCAGTTGCCTTGGTATCGGAAAACACTTCCTCAGATGGCCATGGCAGGATTCTTGCCTTTCAGTGCAATATACATTGAACTTTACTACATATTTGCCAGTGTTTGGGGTCACAGGATCTACACCATATACAGCATCTTGTTCATTGTTTTCATCATTCTCTTGATTGTCACTGCTTTTATAACAGTGGCGTTGACATATTTCCAACTTGCTGCTGAAGACCATGAGTGGTGGTGGAGGTATGTTTTACTTTTTGATAGATATAATTTCATGTGTAAAATGCTAATATCTCTGAGCTTATTGTTTCAATTTTGCATCATTATCAGCACAAATAAAATATCTGGGAAGTTTTGCTCACAAATAACATTCTTTAGTTTTGTTTTTTCGTTTCCAACTTTTTGTGAAATGGTAGCAGATTGTGTTTTTTCATTCTATGTTTTCACTCTTGAGATGTTATTTAAATTACTCGAAATATTCAAGTCACAAAGTAATTTTTTCATCATCGGGTTCCTGTTATGAATTTTCCTGATGTAACGGTCTCCTAGCTTGTTTTTTTTGTCATCCATTGCATGAATTTTCCTTGTGTTTTCTGAAGTGTCTTGTTTTAAAAGGATATCTGGTTGCCTGATTCATAATTCTACACGCTCACCCCTCTGAATTTGGTGTTGGTCAGGTCGTTCCTTTGTGGTGGATCAACTGGATTGTTCATTTATGGTTATTGCTTGTATTACTACTATGCAAGATCAGATATGTCAGGCTTCATGCAAACCTCCTTTTTCTTTGGCTACATGGCCTGTGTTTGCTATGGTTTCTTCCTCATGCTTGGCAGTATTGGGTTCCGTGCCTCCTTGTTTTTTGTCTGGCACATTTACCGTTCAATCAAGTGCGAATAGCAAGCCATATCATCTTCAGTATGTTCAATGGGTACGCACACGCTCCTGTCGATTCTGTTAACTAGCTTAATTGTTGAGATCTACACGGTTGTATCCATGAAAGTAATCATATAGTATCTCTCATGTTACAGGTGAAGCAGCAGTTGGCTGGGAAATCTGCTCCTGGATTGATGGAGTTCAATGTCACAACTTTTGAGAATGCTGGCACATCACATGTAGGACTTTTAAGATCTTTTATAGGAAGGGAATCAAGGGATTGTGTAGGACTTTAGAATGCAGTTAATGATTTGTAAGCACAAGCTGTCTGTTTGGAGTCAATTGTAAGCTACCGCCGTTATTTAACAGAAAACAAGTGCCCCATTGTCGGCAATGGCGAGTCTCAGACAATTACAGCTATGGTGCCGATACATAATGGTAACGGCCGTTATTGTAAAAATAACTGGTCAATAACGGACTACTCACTCATATGATTGTTGTCTTCGCATTTTGGTTTCAAGTTTCACACTTCACCTCTTCTGATAGTTATAATATAGTGCTTAATGCTTATATGACATTTAACTAATGAATCCTTATTATCTTACATGTAAAAACGTTAAGGAATTTATATCCTCAAGGAAAATTGCGATGACCCTACAACCAACAACAGCGAAAGCTACCGAAATTTGGTAGCCAGACGTGCTTAGTACTCTCAGTAACGACGGTTTTTGCATGGTCAAGGCATTATTTAAAATTGCTAGAGATACAATCTCTTGAATAGAAAGGTATTCCCTTGCAAAGATTCATGGAATTTACATCCTCAAAGAGGAAAATTGTGCTGGGTCAGAAACCACTGACAAAAGAAAACATATTCGAAATATGACCAAGAATGTTCTCTTGCGTATTTAATATAACAAGTTAAATTGGAAATTATCTGAGTTTTTCTGAAACAATTGTACACATGAAACTTAAAAGATAGATTGGGGCTAATGTGCACGCAGCCCTACAGCTCAACAACACGCACTCAAGTGCTTCCATGAATATCTTCTGCGGAAATCTGGAACTATGACTAGAGAAAGGGGGGGAAGTTTATAATGGCGAACATTTTCTTGATTCAAACAGAAATTTGGCCTGGCTGAAGACCTCATTGATACAGCTGATGTGACAGCCACTGAAGCTACTGTTTGAAGATTGAAATACCTACCTCCAAGTGGAACCACCGAGTCTAAAAACCTCTTCACCATCATTATCCCTCCGAGGAACCCTTTCCAGGCCAGCATCCCCTTTCTGATCACTAAGATCACCATAAAGATCTTTGAGCTTAGCCAGATTGCTAGGCGCAGATGTCTTATCCTTGTTTCCATCCCTTTGAGTTGGATGGCGATCAAATGGTGATGCGCCAGCTTGCGAGCTTCGGCTCCTGCTCCTGCTCCTGCTTCGACTGCGGCTTCTATAAGAACTACTTTCTCTATAATGCCTACTTCTGTCACGGCTGCTCTGTTCAGAATCCCTTCTGCTTTCCCTATCAGTGTACCTGGAACTTCTATCATAATCATACCTTCTGTATCTATCCCTTTCCCGATCCCTGTCTCTGTCCCGACTCTGATCCCAATCCCTTTCACGATCCCGGTCCCTTTCTCTCCTGATCCCTATCCCGAACCCTGTCCCTCTCTCTATCCCGATCATGGTATTGGTCCCTTTCCCTACCCCTATCATGATCCCGATCTGAATATTCTTTATCAGAATATTCACGACTCTGGCCGAGTCGACTTCGTGAATCATCACTGGTTCTGTCATAGGAGGGGGAAGGTATTGTGCGACGAACAGGAGACGAATCCCTGGTTGATGCACGATGAGGAGCACGCTGACCAAAAGAGACTGAAAGTGCTGCCTTCACAGATGGTGGCCGGCGTGCCGTATCATCAGATCCACGACGGTTTCCATCCCCTGTCGAACCAGAGATTTTTGTTGGTAGCTTCAACTTCTCCAGATTCGATGTGATCTGCCGCATGACAGGAACAGGAATAC
>Ga0325400_1001626_pt1 | contig 18783 bp, 11 predicted proteins | sample PopdelMetagenome_2_FD_205662 | JGI IMG/M metagenome (GOLD analysis project Ga0325400, IMG submission 205662) | Populus deltoides microbial communities from Bellville, Georgia, United States - Xylem-PdKOR-R1 | ecosystem: Host-associated > Plants > Phyllosphere > Stem > Wood/Secondary xylem...
TCTCATGGACCCATCTAGTAGAAAAAACAAAAAAACCCTTGATAGCAATGGTCTCATGGACCATATCACTGGCCTATATATATCGTGGAAAAAATGCAAATGGCAATAGTCTCACATACCCATCTTACACTGTAAATTTCTATCCATCTTACGTGATGACCGTGTTACAAAAAATAAACTGATAAGAACTATAGAAAGAAAAGAAAAAAGAAAAAAGAAGCAAATTGACAATAGTCTCACAAACTCATCTTACACTGCAAATTCCTATCCCCATGTTACTTGTTGATTGTGTTACAAAAAATAAACTGATAAGTACTTTAGAAAGAACAAAAAAAAAAGACTTATTATGATGACAATGATATGAAGTATTTTACAAATATTATCATTTGTTGTTCATTTTATCAACGATACTGTTTAATTTTACCATCGCCATCAAAATTAAAGCATAATTTTCCACACGTTATTTCCATAAAGAAAGTGGCAAGTCTTCCATATCCATCATCGTCATGCAAAGTGAGCTTCCTAGCGGTAACCTTTTATTCATGTTTTTTTTTAAAAAAAAAAAACTGACATGGGGTAACTTTATAAGAAGAATACAAGTTCTCAGTTAATTAGTTTTATGCAATTCATTTTTTTTTTCCTACCATGCAGTTTTAATCAGCATTATTAAATTAAATTCAAGATATCTAAAACTAACTTGATTTATATTTAAAAAAACTCAAGTGAAAATTGACTCAATCAAACTTAATTAACTAAATAAATCAACTCATAACTTAATCAATTCAATCAAAACCTAATTTATTAAACTACGTAATATATTTTGAATTTAATATTAATAATTATAACTTTAAGTTTATTTAGTTAATAAAAACTGTTATACATATGTTCCCTCATCTTTCTCTCATTATTGTTTTTTCTTGTACTATTTTTGGGGCATGCTTTGTCTATCTTTCTTTTTCTTTTTGTCTCTCATGAATACTTATAAAACTTATACAGGTTATTGGTTGAGTGATTAAATTTAAAATAATATTATTTTAAGATATATATTTTTTAAAAAATTATAACAACATCATTAATTTTAAAAGATAAATTTGATAGATACAAAGTTGATCTACCATATTGATATAGTTTCATCAGGCCGACTTTCACTTAATTTAACAATAAAACTTGATTTGAGTTAAATTCTAAAATCTTCAGATTCTTAAGTTGACCCGTGAGGTTCTAGCGGGTTTAATAACACTTCTAACGTCTCTGAATCCATCAAAATTCCTCTTCAATTTTCTCAAACAAACAATTAAATCCCCAATTAAATAAAAGTAAGTAATGTAATAGTTAAAAAGAATTAAATAATATGAATTGATATAGTTAAAATTAATATATGAATTAATTCGAGAATTAACTTAAATTGAGCTTTAAATTAAATTTAATATGAATTGATATAGTTAAAATTAATTGATTTAAGAAGAGCAACCATAACATTATTACATAATCAAAATCTAGTTTTGCTTTATTTTTTTTTCTAAATAATATCATTGTAATTTAAAAAAATTCATAAAATAATACTGTTTTAAGTTGACATGATTCAATTCAGATAAAATTACCCACCTCAGGACTAAGCCTTAGGTTATGCCATGGAAATGTTCCAGTTTAATAATTTTGTTATTTCTCCTTTAAACCATAACCCCTCCCTCATCACAGAGGTGAGCAACATTTGATTTTAAGTGAAAAATTAAATTGAACTAAACAATATTATATATATTTTTTCAAATTAAAAATTGAATTTTTTAACAAAAAATTAGTTATTTAGTTTTTGGTTTAGTTTTTAATATTTTCAATTCGGTTTTCATAAAAATCCTAAATTATGGAGTCTATTTTGAAAATTAATTAAATATAAGGACTAAAACATATATATATATATATATATATATATATATATATATAGAGACACACACGCGTGTATTAAAGTATTTAAATACATATTAAAGTAATACTCTAAAACACGTGAGAAAAGTATTATAATTTTTCTCTCATGTTATTGTGGATTGCTACAATATTTTTTTTAATTTTTTTTTAATTTTTTGTTGTTTTTTGCATAAAATTATTTTTGTCGATTTTATTTTTTTAATATCGAGCTGGTTAAAAATATAGTTTTGTAATTTTTTTTAAAACACTGTGAATTACTACAGTATTTCTCTACATAGTTTTTTTTATTATGATTTTTTTCAAATTATTTGTCGATTTTATTTTTTTACTTTTGGTTTTGTTTTTTTTTTCAATTGTTATAGTATTTTTTCTATATGTTTTTTTTTTATACTTTTTTAAATTAATTTTATCAATTTTAAATTCATAATTATAACATTATTAATCATATTTATTTTATAAATCTCGGACATGCCTTCTAGTACATAAGCAAAAAGAAAAAAACAACAACTAAACAAACCAACCCAACACAAATAAAAGAAATCTTGCCGCCTCATACCGTCTTCCTTTACTACTGCTCAGTCACCCCTACTCGCCACGCAACACCCACCAGCCACCACCATCAAAACTTGCAAACTGGCGGTCTCCGTCCACCAGACAAGGGATCGTTCTTTTATACATTATTAAAACAAAAGCCATCCTCTTTGTGCAAGGGGTAGCTGCTGCCTGCTGCTAGTTGTGTTTCTGTGGTGAGGGAAGTTAGTAGAAAATTTTGGTTATAGCCTTAAAATGGGCATCTTCGAACCGTTTAGAGCAATCGGATACATAACAAGCGGCGTTCCCTTCTCCGTTCAAAGACTAGCACTGAAACCTTCGTTACAGTTAGCGTAGGCAAAGCTTTTCAAGTTTACAACTGCGCCAAGCTTACTTTAGTCCTTGCCAGCCCTCAACTCCCTCACAAAATCCGTGCTTTAGCATCTTATCGTGACTTCACCTTCGTTGCCTTTGGAACCCACATTGCCGTCTTCAAGCGCGCCCACCAGGTAAGTTTGGTTTGGAGTTTTAACTTTAAACGGGCTTAATTTGTGAGGCCCAGCTAGGAAATGTATGAATTTTGGTTTTGATTTTGATAGGTGGCGAGGTGGAGTGGGCATCGTGGGAAGGTGAATTGGTTGATGGTATTTGGGGATCATGTGATAAGTGTTGATGTTGAGGGTCATTTGTTTATTTGGGGGTTTAAAGGGGTGGCAGGGGATATTGTGCCGGTTGGGCATATAATGTTGGGGGAGAAGTGTACGCCCACTTGTGTAATGCATCCGGATACTTATTTGAACAAGGTTTTGATTGGGAGTCAGGAGGGGGGTTTGCAGCTTTGGAATGTGAGTACGAAGAAAATGCTGCATGAGTTTAAAGGGTGGGGTTCGTCGGTCAGTAGTTGTGTGTCATCGCCAGCATTGGATGTTGTTGCGGTTGGTTGTGCTGATGGGAAGATTCATGTGCATAATATTCGATATGATGAAGAGGTGGTTACGTTTTCGCATTCCACGCGCGGTGCTGTGACTGCATTGTCTTTCAGTACAGGTGAGTAAGTTATTTTTCTTTAGGTCGGTGATTTGTGTTTAGGAAATAAGGGTTACGTTGTTCTTATAATTCGAATCAAATTTAAAGTTTTTCTCTCTCTGTTTTTTTAGATGGGCAGCCACTTTTAGCTTCAGGAGGTTCTTCTGGTGTTATAAGCATTTGGAATCTGGAGAAAAGAAAACTACAATCAGTTGTAAGAGAGGCTCATGCTAGTTCGATAATTTCATTGCACTTTTTGGCTAATGAGCCTGTGCTGATGAGTTCATCAGCAGACAACTCTATTAAGGTAAGAAGCATTTCAGCCTCTGCTTATGTTTTTAGATTTTGCTTTCTTAATAACGAATAAGTGATCAGTTGATATAAAATTAGTGCAGTTACACATTTCTTTCTTGTTACATTCAATTCATGTTTTTGTTACTTTGATTATGAGGATTGTAAAAGTAAACGATACTACAATAAGTTCTCAGCTTTGCCATATGCTGAGAGTCCTTCTCGTGTTGATTTTAGAGAACGTTTTCATTAGAGTTTTTAGTGTCTATTTGACATGCTTCTACGTGTTTGCTTTGTTCAACACCAAATTCTGATGGACAAGTATTTGGTCATTTCAATTTTTGTTTGCATCACATAGGAATTGTGGGCTCTGTTTTCTTCAGAGCATGAGCTTAAAAAAATGTTGAAACTTGCCAATGATGGTATAGACTGAACAGAACAATGTGCAGCTTAATTTAAAGTGATTGAACAACTATACCTCAAGTCTCCACCTTTTGATGATACAAAGCATCCAAAAGAATCTCAAGAATGGAAGTAGAGATATATTGTACAATTTGTATAGAATGGTCCTAAGGAAGAAACTCAAAAATTCGCAACAAAACAGATACCTAAAGCTATTGCATTGTATTGAATGTTCCCAATGATGACTGTTTCTTTACAGTGGACGATGAAATTTCTTGACCAGCATACTAAAATTTTTAGCTTTTGAATTCCAATCTTTGCTTTGTTTATCCTATGCTCAGACTATACTTTTCCCCCCTTGTAGATGTGGGTTTTTGATACAACTGATGGCGATCCTCAACTTTTACGCTTTAGAAGTGGACACAGTGCTCCTCCACTTTGCATAAGGTAATATGCTTTTCAATGTAACTTTAGGATTGAAATTCTTCTTGCCCAGTTTCTTCTTCAATGTAATTGAATATATGCCCTTTTTTACCAGTTACAGATCTTATATGGTTCTTGTTCTCTACTCATAGTTATTTATCCTCCATTCCCCTTCCTTAGTTTTTGTGTTTATGAATATTAGATGGCTTCTCATCTAATTGAAAACTTTCTACCAACCTTGACTGTGATTTCTAACATTTAACTAGATATGATGTTGTATTCAGTAACTAACTCATGCCATAGCTTATTTTGAAATTCATGTGAAAACTTCCAGCATTTTCTTATGACATCCTCGTGTTCTGAAAATTATTCATCTACCACATGTTCTATGCAAATGGGAGACACATTCTATCTGCTGGTCAGGATCGTGCCTTTCGTCTTTTCTCTGCCATACAGGTTTGATATTTTCCAATATTGAATTAAATTTTCATGTGCTTTATGGATGGTTTCATACAACTGTGAAAGTTCTGTTATGCATTGGAAACCTTAGCTTATATAGCTATCTGATGTTTAATATGATTCAAGTAAATTACGTTGTCTGTATGAGCACCGAGTAGAAGAAAGGAGGTTTTATCTGATTACATGGAAACAATGGAAAAAAAATATATATGTAAAATTTACGTTGTCTTATAATTATGAAAAATATTTTTTTTGTAGTGATTTTATTTAAAGTTTTTGTCAATAGGTCAATATTGGACCAAAAATGAAATTCCATACAACCTTTGTTTCATTTTAGAATCCTTTTAACATTTTACATCCTGACTGAGTAAAAGAAATGAAGTGAAAAATGACTACCATCTTCTCCATAAACCCTGCTCCTGCTACACAGAAATTGCAATTATTGCACATTTGGATGGGCTAGTTCTATTTGTCTAATATTAGTATGGGAATGAGCCTCTTACACTCTCTTGCTAGGTTTATTGTGTTTGCTTCTGCTCAATTTCTGTTTTAACCCTTTTCCTATATATATTTTTTAATTTCTTATTCAATTTTTACTCTGATCAGGACCAACAAAGTAGAGAGCTCTCTCAGCGTCATGTATCCAAACGAGCCAAGAAACTTCGGGTGAAGGTATGATTGGGGGTAATGGTTGGCACTTTTCACTCTATTTTCATCCAATGTAAATGCTGCACCTCAATTTTTGTAAATATGGCTGCTAGCCTATTTTATATATACTCTATCATTCTTGTTCCTGGACACTAAACTGTAAGTGTATTGCATTATTCACATTCTTACATAAGAGGTGTTGGTTTGATGAAAATATCTAGCAGGTATAAGTTTTGGGTCTATGCCTATAAAAGCATTAAATTCCTTAATGTTTTTGAATATATTTTAATATGATGCACCCTACAAGTTTTTTTTTTTAAATGATTCTTCTCATTTTACTTGTGTGCTTCTTGATTATAGATTAGGTTCTCATTTTACTCTGCAAAGTGCTATTCTACTTTGCAAGTAGAACACCGCTGATTTGGTTGCTTAAGATTCTTATTCACTTGATTTCCAGGAGGAAGAACTGAAATTGAAGCCTGTCATTGCCTTTGACTGTGGTATGATCTTTCTCAGAGAGCTCTTCCAATGCTTAAATGTAGATGTTTCTTGCTCTAGGATTTGTGTTCTGAATGACTTGGCCATTTATTAATGCTATAGAGGAGGTGATTGTGCCTATATCCCTTTTTTCAACTACTTTCCTTCAAATCTTTTTACTCACTGCTTCAGTTCTCATCTGTTTTCTTTGTCTATGTTGTGGTGTACTTTTGAAATAACTGGTTTAACAGATTATTGCTATCACACTTCACATTTTCTGAATGATATTCATGCTTCCAAGTTGCCTGATGTGAAATTTCAATTATAGCTGAAATTCGGGAGCGGGATTGGTGCAACGTGGTAACTTGTCATATTGATACTGCACAAGCATATGTGTGGAGGCTTCAAAATTTTGTCATTGGGGAGCATATCCTGAGACCATGCCCAGAAAAGCCAACACCTGTTAAGGTTAGAATTGCAATATACTACCCAAACCATTCATCTTTTTCTTTTTTAATCTTTTTTATTGTTTGTATGTGATGCATTGAACCTTTTTCTTTCGTTAGCAAATGAGATGGATTCATCTTCTTATGAAATCATTGAAAATTTCCTATAGATCAGCTACTTGATTTCACATAAAGTTTTAAGATGTAAATCCTGTTTCAGGGTGAAGGAAATCATTTTGATCTTGACAAATCAACAGGATTTTTTTCAACTTAGAAAAAAAGAAACCTTGATTTTCATTTTTTCATTATTTTTTGTTACTGAGCAATTGGAACAAGATTGAAGGGAAGTCAAGAACGCCTCATCTTTTAGGAATGACAGATGGTTTTGGTTCATGACTGTATTATTATCAGGCTTGCACCATTAGTGCATGTGGCAACTTCGCTATCGTAGGAACAGCAGGTGGTTGGATAGAACGATTCAACCTTCAATCAGGAATTAGCCGAGGAAGTTACCTGGATGTTTCAGAGAGAGGAAGTCATGCCCATGAGGGGGAGGTGGTTGGAGTTGCTTGTGATTCCACAAATACCCTAATGATAAGTGCAGGGTATCATGGAGATGTAAAGGTCAGTGTTCCTTACTATTATTCAAGCTCTTTTATTTTATATTTAGCATTTGAAATTATCACATATGTTATATCCTCTCTAGTGTATAGCTGTTGTTGCACGTTGTGTCACGTTGTGGCTTGTTTGTTGTTTGTAAATGTTTTGTAGGTATCATGTTTCAGGATAAATGTTCTTCTATTTACTTGCCTGCCTTATAGTGCTAGAAAAGATACAAATGAATATTGCTTAGGTTCCATCTAAGTTTTGTTGGAATTTTCATTCCTTGAAAGGGTTGGCTGTGCAGGTTTGGGATTTCAAGGGACGTGCATTAAAATCAAGATGGGAAGTTGGTTGTTCTCTGGTTAAGATTGTTTATCATCGTCTTAATGGTAGTGGTCTCCTTCTGCTGAAAGATTGCAGTTATATACACCCACACACATATTATTTTATTGCTCCTTGGATCATCTTCTAATGACGTTGGTTTGACATGATTTCCAGGTCTGTTGGCTACTGTTGCAGATGATTTGGTTATCCGTTTATTTGATGCCATTGCACTGAGAATGGTTCGTAAATTTGAAGGTCATACTGATCGAATTACAGATTTATGTTTTAGTGAGGATGGGAAATGGCTTTTGTCATCCAGTATGGATGGAACTCTTAGAATTTGGGATGTCATCTTAGCAAGGCAAATAGATGCAGTTCATGTTGAGGTGTCTGTCACAGCATTGTCTTTGTCACCAAATATGGATGTGCTGGCAACTACCCATGTTGATCAAAACGGGGTCTATTTGTGGTACATTCTCAATTGCATGTCTGAAGTTTGGTTTTATGATTTTATCGGCAATTAGTTGGGATACTACTCTATTTAAGGCTCTAGGATGCTCTGTATGGATTTTGTTTCTGAAAGGTGTGGTCTTGAGAAAACTGATCGAAGGAGATGCACTTTTGTATTTAAATAGAAATCAAATATTTAATTGAGATCTTGAAAGTGTTCAGCTGCAATATTTTGTACTTGTACCAAGTAATTTTTTGTTTCATTTTTTTTTCATCGAGGCTGATATTTGTAAACTTTTCAGGGTTAATCAGTCAATGTTCTCCGGAGATTCAAGGATTGATGCTTATGCTAGTGGGAAAGAAGTTGTGAATGTAAAATTGCCATCTTTAATTGCAGTTGAAGGTTCAAATGCTGAGAATGAGGATACTGACAAGTCCATTGTGAAACACTCAGTATCCAAAGAAGCTTCTACTTTTCTAGCTTTCAGTCAGCAAATTCCAGATCTTGTTACTCTCTCCCTGTTGCCTAAAAGCTAATGGCAGAGTTTGATCAACTTAGATATTATAAAGGTTTATTCCCCCTCTATCATAATGTTCCTCTAATGTTGTCATGTGTTATGGCATGCTGAAGTTTCTATTTATCTAATCTTCTCTGCACAACTTCTATTTGTTTTTCTTTTCTTTTAAGTTTGATTTTCCCTCTAAATCAATGATCCACAGGTACGCAATAAACCAATTGAGCCTCCAAAGAAGCCCGAGAAGATTCCTTTCTTCCTGCCTTCAATTCCATCTCTATCTGGAGAAATATTATTTAAGCCCAGTGAGCCAGTGGATGGGGATGATAGTAAACCTGATGAAACGGAGAGTGATAGGAGAAAACTTGACATTCCACCAACTCAATTTTTGGGACTTCTTCAGTCTTCAGAGATGAAAAATTGTGAGCATTCTAGTCCTCCACACAGTTGCACTATACTATCTCATGTGTTATCATTGATGAGCCAGCTGAAAGCTCTTTGATGATTTATGCATGCTGGATAGCCTGGTAACGTTTTAATTGTGTACAAATTTTGCAGTTTCAGCATTCACTGAATATATCAAAGGTCTATCTCCTTCAAATTTGGATATGGAACTTAGAATGTTTCAGATAATAGATGATTATCAGGAAGAACTTGAAACGAGACCTGAGTTTATTTCAATCGAGCTGCTGCTAGACTATTTTATTCATGAGATATCCAGCAGAAACAATTTTGAGTTTGTACAGGCCGTCATAAGATTATTTTTGAAGGTATGGATTCATCATTGTTCATTTGTTCATTTCTCTGCACATTTTCGGGCAATATTTTTACCCATTTTTTCTTTTCCATTGGTTAGAGATAATATTGAGTTGTCACTGAAGAGCACAAAATCTAGAACCATCAAGTTTGTTTTTCCACTCTTATACTAAACTGAAGGAAATAAGCATATAAGAAAAGGGAAAAAGAAAGGGTTATCTCCCAATATTTGCTGGCAATTCTCCGAGAAAGTTGAGAATATTGTTTAACATCTTGCATATTCTTCTGTTCAGATTCATGGCGAAACAATTAGGTGCAATCTAAAATTACAGGACAGGGCAAGGACAAGGCAAGGAAGCTTTTAGAGACTCAATGTTCAGTTTGGCAGGGAGTAGATAAATTGTTCCAAAGTGCTCGATGCATGGTCACGTTCCTTAGCAATTCACAGTTCTAACTGTACTACCACAGTATCAGCTTTTGTCATCTGTGATGTTAACAATTTTGTAGTCAAAAGTTATTTACAGTTTTTTTTTTTCCTTTAACTGTAAATCTGCTGTCCTGGCACACTCTAAATGCTGTCAGGGTCCATAACTTTCTTTCCCTTGATATGTTGTAATGTTGGATGGGAAAGCATAATTGTTTTGTATTCTTCTCAGGCAGCAGAATATTGCCGAGAAAGCACTCCCTCTATATCTAATATTTGTCCCATGATCCGGGACTTCCTTAACTTGACCATAAGTTCAACTTCCCATTGTCTTCAATATTCACTCAATAGAGCAAGTATTATAACATTCCATAAGTATTATGAATAATAGAACAACTAAATTAGTAACAACATAACTCAAGATACATGTTCATTTCCAAAATATAAAAGTATATCTAAAGAGGAGTACAACAAAATTATAAACATTCTAAAAAAAAAACAATTACTTCAAATATATCACCCATGATTAAGTTAGGTAAATATATTTTTGGATACAAAATTATGTTACAAAACAAAATATTTATTCTTTCAAACAAATCATTTGATTAGATAAAAAGATACAAATTCATGAATCTATTACTTGACTCGAAGTTGTGAGGTACCTAAAAATTTAATTTATATCGGTCATGATCAACTTTATACTCAATGATAATTTAATATATATATTTGCATTATCATTTATCAAATAATTTATTCCTTACTATACTCTTATCTTTGCAAATCAATACAATTAGTACCAATTTTGAGGATGTATTAAGATCATCTCTAGCCTAAACCAAATATTTGTTTTATTAATAAATCAACTTGGTTCCTTAATTGTACATTAACCAGGGCACTAATCTCATTACTTAGGGATTTAGCTTTTTATATCACTCGTTAATCATAACACTAATCCCATTAATTAGGAAATTAGTTTCTCCAGTTGCCCATTAATCAGAGCACTAATCCCATTAACTGGGACACTAATTTCGTTAACCAGAGAATTAGTCTCTCAAATCGCCCATTAATAATAAGGCTAATAATCTTATTAACCAGAAAATTAGTTTTCTCTGATTTTATTTTTTATATTTTTTTCAATTAAGAACAAGATACAATTAAAGAAAATTGCGACTAATACTTAGATAATCAATTCGTTATCCAAGCCTTATTTTGGGTTAACTCTCGAGTTGAATTTTAAAATTATGATAATAATTATTTTTATTTTTACATTGACGCAAATAAACCTGGATTAACCCTTTTGCAAAGAATTGAACAAACTTGTTTTATTTTTTTTAATGGGACAAAAATCTCTTAACTAGAATAGTCTTGGATAAGACAAAAATTGATTTTATATTGTTTAAGGGTAAATCAAACAATTACACAAAATTTTTTTCTTATCGAATCCTAATCCATCCTTGTCCAACATCTCAATCACTACCTTGGTATATGGTGCCTCTTGGTATTATATAGCAAGTGTGGTTGCGCCGTTTCAAGGATCTTTTTCCTTACATGTTTAGCAAAACTGCACTTGGCTACAATGAATTACTGATAATTACTTTGGTTCATGCATTTGGCTGGCTGTTTTGGCAGGATAATATTGAGTGATGCAATTTTTATAGAAAATTATATCTCAAAATAATCTTTCCAAGAGAAGAAAAAGAAAAATGTTTTGGCAGCATCATGTTTGTGAATTCTACAACTTATCAAGCTTTCTCTTTATTGAAACAAGATATTTTTGTATTAATCAATGCTTTATTATTCACTAATCTAATTTATTTTAGTTTTCTCATTCTATTCTTACTCTTAACTTGTAACAATTTGATTTATCTTAAACAATTTGAATTTTAATAACTGCAATCATGAAAAGTGACAAATCTCTTTATACTAATGTGTGGAGAAACTCATTAACACATTGCACAAATATTTTAATTTTTTACAGGCAAATCTCTCTCTGTCTTTCACACACTCGGGTGTTGAAACTTAAAACCCTCCATTTCTTTCGGTGGAAAGTATGTGAAAACCAACTCCATTCCCTTGCCTTGTTTGGGCACAGTACTTGTTTTGATTTACGCGTTGTTGATATATTGTAAGGAGAGATTATGGAAAATCTGGAAAGGAAGTGCATTAACAGCCAAATAAAAGGATTTCCATTTTGAGGGAATTAACTTCATCATGAAATTCTTACCGTGGCGAAAACCACACACATACCAAACATATTCGCATCCATCACTCATCAATCAACCCACAAAACTGCTAAAATGCAAAACAAGCAAAATAAATATATATACTGAGTCAAAAACATGGAGTCTTGGAGTGCATGGATTGCGCTTGTAATTTGTGGAGAACCACATGCTTAACTGCGTTTTTAGCTCTACTTTATGCTACGAGATTTCTAAAACACCTCGCCATTCCATTGATAGCATACGTATTCTTTTGACTCACCAATATTACAAGTCATACAAGGGCCTTCTGGAAGTATTCGCCTAGTACAGTCACCACAACGATGAGAATCCCTTTCAGCAATGAAAATATCAAACCAATGGAGTTTACCTGACCATGTCATGCCGCAGAAGTATTGTGTAGTTCCCCAAATATTGGAACAAAAATTCATTGTATAATAACCATCAAAAGGGACTACATGCACGCCAAGGTCGTCATCTCTCGATTTGCATTGGACGGTAAGGTCCAAGCCTGAACCCAACTGGTTTGTAATATTCAAATGTACGTCTGTTCGAAGAAAACAAAACGCATCACAAGTAGTAAAGATTAGTAACACATATGATATTAGCAGAATGAAATGCCTTGTGACAAAGGGATTCATGTCTGTGTGATTCTTTTGTATATTTTGATTTTTGATTTGTTTTTAAGAATGCACGCCTCTTATTTATAGGGCTAGGTTTGCTGTTTCTTGTATATATACTATTGAAAGAGGTTGCCTGTATATAAGCATGGTCAACATGTGAGACCATTTTTTCCATATATTTTCCAACTGTGATTTGGGATCTGATCCGGGTTAGCAACATCTAAGAACAACGTAGTGACACTTAATTAATTTTGATGTTTTTCTATTTATTACTTCTTAATTACCCATGCATGGATGCTTTGTTGATTGCATAGGGACGATTAATTTGGAGGCTATGTTTTTCAGGACTTTATACATGGAAATTAATGTAAGAATATCTTATTTCATATACAGGTTTTGGACAAGGGACCTTCCATAATCAAGAAATCATGATAAAATCTTGTGTTTGTGTGATTAAGATTTCATGCTAGATACAGGCCTTGCAGTTTTCCTTTTTGTTTTTTTTTTTGTCTATTATTATTAATTATAGACAATGGGCAGAATATAATCTTAGATCATATTTCAAATACATATCTTGACCATATAATTGTAATTATTTTCATATATATCTCACAAATGAGATTTTGTTTCCTTGAATTTTAAAATAAATGGATGGAATTACTCCTGTAAAAGCATAGTAACAACTAGTTATCTAATTAATTAATTTAATAGTAGGATATCTGACTAACGGAAAGTATATAGATCAAGGACCACCACGACAAAATTGATAGTTTGAGGACCTAATTGATAATTTATATATAATCAAGGGACTGATACAGTGGTTATCATAGTTAATCCATTTTCCACTTTACCTACCGCATCAATTCTTTCGTCCTTCTCGTCAGGATGGCCACTCTTGCTTCCTTAAACTTCTTCATAACATCAATCTGGAGTTTACTCGTGACATCATACTTTAGGACGTGTTAATAACATACCAATGGAATATAAGAATTAGAAGAAGTCAGACCTGGGCCTTGTGGAGTTATTCTCCAAGTGCAATTACCACAACGCAAAAAATTCCTCTCGAAGATATGAAAACAACAAACCAATGGAATTGAAGTCAAAATCTGTTTAATTTCACGCCAGCAGAGCACCTTCTGTGCAGCAGAAAAATGCAGAAGCATTAGCAGATCAAAATCTCCTTTACGGAAAAAAACTAACAGCTCGCAAGATCTCTGTGAAAGATTGTAGATCGGTTGCTAGCAATAACCCTCTTTTGAGGCTGCTTTTCCTTCGGAAACTGACCTTAGCAAATGAATGCCAAATTAAGATCTTAAACGAGTTAGTTTTAGTGAAAGGAATGCTAAAACAAGTTCATTATTTGTCATTATCTGTGACTCGCAATAAGCAATGGATCATTAAATGACCCCAACAACAGCATCACCCTTTTCAATACAAAGGTTTCCTGTCTCGCGCCTATGTAGGCATGGTATGTAACTGGAAGATTCGAGTTTACTGGGTTTGTTTTCGTGGCAACAGAGGTTTCTTTATGATCTTCATGGTTAGTGATATTTTTGGGCCAACATAATTATATTTTCAGTTTCTTCTACTGTACTATTATATATGATAACCAACACAATCTAGATTATCTGAATTATCGTCATTGCCATTGAAACTTTTTTGATGTGCGTGGACTTTGTTAAATAGAAAGATTAAAAAATTATTAGCATTAGAAAAACTGTTGCTATTATTTTGAAGAAACTAAATTAAATTACAAGAGGAAAAAAAAAGCTCTTAATCAATAAAGTTCATCATCCTCATCCCCACCAGAAGAAGTCACAGCTGGATTTAGACCATCAGCTGATGTCGCCGCCTCCGGAAATTTGAAATCAGAACGAAACCTCTGGATTGTTGCAAGGTTTGAGAAAGACCTGATACTTGAGAATATCAGCATCACTCACCTCCTCCTAGCTCACCTCATGGACACTTCAAAGTGAGAAACCTTAATCTCAGTTATCACTTCATCCATGCTGTCTTCCAGACCCTCGATCTTCCTCCGGATATCCTCTTCGATGTCCTCCCTGATAGCACTGTTAGGATACCACTGTTAGGATACTGGCATGCAAACCCGACAAGATAAAAAGTCTTTTTACTTCTTGATTTGGACCTCCCTTGCCTTTGACTCCCACTGGAGCCACGCTCTGTTGATCTCCCTCTTGACACCAATAATGCCTCTGCTTGGTTTGAACTATTTCTGTCTCCTTTATTTTTGCGCCTATTTTCTTCTTCCAAGATGGCGGCTGCAACATCATCAAAGACTAAATAGTCTGTGAGGATATTATTGGTCAAGTTGATAATGAGCTGATCATATGAATCTGGAAGACTTTGAAGTAGAAGCTCTGCACGTTCACTTTCCTCTATTTGTTGACCCAACGTGGTGAGTTGTGAAAATAGAGTTCTTATTGTGTTGATGTGGTCAGTCACCGCCGTGGTTTCTGCCATTCGAAGGGTATAAAGTCTCCGCTTTAAGAAAATCTTATTGTGCAAAGACTTGGACTCATATAGCTTTGTTAGAGTCTCCCATATCTCCTTAGCTGTTTTCTTCTCCGCTACACTTGATAATACTTCATCGGCTAATGCTAAATGTATGTTAGCAATAGCATTGCCATCCATCTCATTCCATTTTGCATTATCAGTGATCTCTGCGGGCCGATCCCCAATTGCTGCCAAGCAATTGTCTTTCCTTAAGATTGCCTTGATTCTCATTTTCCAGAGTGAGAAATTGCTCCCATTGAACCTTTCAATCTCGTACTTTGCTGCCATTTTATTCACCGTGATCTATTCAGCTATCACCGTTTCACAGATCTGTAACGTATATAGAAATAGTATCGTGTGAATAATACTTCACTAAGTAAGTTCCCAGGAAAGATTGGAGGGGTCACAAACGGTCCCGCTTAAAACCCAATCTCCTTAGACAGAACTTCCTAGACTGTATTTAATCACCGTACTGACTTTCTGTATACGCCAACAATAACGTATGTGAACAGTACCATATGGATGAATAGTGCCGTATAGGTGAATAGTGTCGTAGACGTGAATAGTAACCGTATACACGAATAACTTTTGTGTATTAACAACACCAACCAGAAAGCTCTGATACCACTGCAAGGACTATGGACACCACTTATCTCCACATTGGTATGATATTGTCCACTTTGGGCCTAAGCCCTCATGGATTTGCTCTTGGGCTGGACCCAAAAGGCCTCATACCAATGGAGATATTTGTCTATTCTTATATACCCATGATCCTCCCCACTTCTAGCCAATGTGGGACTTTGGTCGTATACCCAACATTTAGAGCTTCCCCTTCACAGAAGATCTCCGTATCAGGCGCAAGGACGAGAAGAATCCTTAAAGTAAGGCTTCAGGTAGGCATCAAACAGACTACCATTAAGGCCTTCAACTGTGTCATCCAAAGGCAGAATATGAACCCTCTTGCCATACTGCAAATTCGGACATACCTGCACCGAAACCATATCACCAAGCCTGACCCCTTAAGTTTGACCTCACAATCTTATTCATCATAATCTTGGACTGATCGCAGCTATCATCAGCTAGGGCAGTACAAACTGTACCCCTCCTCTTCTTTCCCTTGATCAACAAGTTATCTCTGCGGAAAATATCAAGTTGCTCCGTTAATGTAGCTGGATTGAGTGTGATGACAGAGTTGTCATCGTTAATGACTTCATCAACAAGAAGCCTGCTGGGTGCCTTCTTTCGATCCATGATTGAATAACTAAAACCTCTCTTCCTTTTGTTTGTGCCCGCCTGATCTCTCATAACCCAGAGAACGAGCAAATCTTTTTGAATGAACAATAATGTCGATACCACTGTGTTTATAAACAAGTCTCTAGTCCCTTTTACGTACGCGTTGTTTGTGGAATCAGACAAGTGCTCGGATTTTATAGAAATTATATCTGATTTAGGTTTCCGCTTCTATTCGGTTTCAAGCCCTATATGTTTCTTGTTAGAATTAGGATTTCAAACAAAATTTTAAAACCTGAGTTGGGCCAACATAGATATTTTCAGGGCTTAGCCGATTTTTTTTTTTCTTCTATTTTTTTTATAACCTGGTCTGGGTCAAGTTTTCAGCCAGTTATATCCCGGTCGATCTATCATGCCAATCTAGGTTTTAAAACAATTATCGTTTTTTTTTTCTTTTGCTTATTAAGATTTTTTTTTTAAGAAAAAATAAGCAGGCCATAATATAATTATTGACTGAGGAGTTTTTCTCTGTTCATAGTTAGAGTCGGCTATCCTCAATTAATATAATCCATGGGGCTGTAGGACAACAGTTCCATAATTTCTTACCATTGAAAGGAAAAAATAGAAACGTAATACCTCAATTAATAGTTGGGAAATTGACAAGGAGGGAAAGATATTCATATATTTTACATAGTATACAGGTTCGTCCCTCATCAAAATAATTTCTTAATCCAATATCTATTTTAAAATCATAAATTTTGTTATTCTTTTTTAACTCAAGTACTGAACTTACCAGTAATTTGATTTTGAAAGAAATCATATCAATGACAGGTGTTTAAGCATTCAAAATACTTTTATATTTCAAAACTTGACAATATAAAAGGTTACAGAATTTATTTTGAGGAAACGAAAGTCAACGTAGGAAATATATATATATATTTTTTTTAAAAAAATGAACATTTGAAGCTGAAACCATAATCAATTTCTAAATTTTTTAAATAAAAAAAACTAGAAAACAAGTTTTCTTGAATTTTTCCAACTTTTCAATTTCTGGTCACATATTTTACTTCTTATTTTAATTTATATTTTAATTTAATTTAGTAGAAAAAAAAAAGATAACAAAGAGAAGGAAAACAAACGAAAAAAAAAGAAGATTAAAAATAAAAGAAAAGGAGAAAGATAATGAAAATAAAAGAAGAAAATAAAAGATGCACATGACCTAATTACTAGAGTCTGAATTCATCTTTTATATTGTCAAGTTTTGAAATAGCATAGCATTTCAAGCATAACAAATAATAAAAATCAAGCAAAATAGAGGGATACACACGCGTGCGCACACCCTAGTATTAGAATAATATATACATGTATATATAATATTTTCATTTAATATATAAATATACCTCAAATATATACAAATCTTTTATTTTATATTGAATAATAAATATTTGAAATACTATAAATAAAATATAAATATATAAGTTTTTTATTTGATAAATAATAAACATAATATAGATATAATAGAAACTCAACCCCTAAATACTAATAGCTATAGCTCGATAGCAGACTCCAGTTATGTGGAATTAGAAAGTCCTGCCATTACATATATATGGCAGTCCATTATATTTTGATAACAAGGCATGATGAAAAAAAAAAAACTATTAGGGTGTGCTATCAATGAGCAATTGTCATCTTACGGAGTTGAAATTCTATATATTTTAAAAATAAGATTCCGTACCTCTTCGGAATGGAAGCAGGCTGCTGCCTGGATAAGAGGTTCAGAATACATTGCAACTCCAACATGACTCCGAGGCTTTCTATGAATGGAATCAATCTAGAGGTGTTGAACATCTCTGTTGATGAAGGCACAATTCACGTCAAATTTCCGATTTTCTATTCAAGTAATTGTCGAGGCAAAGAAAGCAATCCAGTTATTGTGAATTTGGAAGGAAGCCCTTTTGTCTACTCAGAAAAATGGAACAGATTTGTTGTGGTGGGTTGTAACAATATTGTCTTGATGACCCAAAATGACTCAATCTATGGTGGGTGCATGTCTATTTGCGATGAGAGCAGCAACTCTTCTAGAAATCATGCGAGTTGCAATGGCATCAACTGCTGCCAGATGAGAATCCCGTCACATCTAATGTCTTTCAATGCAGTATTCAAAGATCTTGATGATGGTCAAGGTAGAGGCAGGGATCAATGCAAGCATGTCTATTTAGTAGAACAAAGATGGTTCCATGATAGGCTCAATAGTTAGTCTTGAGACCCCTTACTCAGTGACAGATATGGACTCTGTGCCTGTGGTGCTGGACTGGATGATAGATTACTGGATATTTGAATCTCTAGAAAGGAATGGATCATTAGCAGATAATAAAACATATCATTGTCAAGTTAACAATTACGATAACATTTCAAGCAATCAGAAATCCATGGTTAAATGTTCTTGCAGCGCTAGTTATCATGGGAATCCTTATCTTCCTGCTGGTTGTCCAGGTAAAC
>Ga0325400_1001630_pt1 | contig 18772 bp, 11 predicted proteins | sample PopdelMetagenome_2_FD_205662 | JGI IMG/M metagenome (GOLD analysis project Ga0325400, IMG submission 205662) | Populus deltoides microbial communities from Bellville, Georgia, United States - Xylem-PdKOR-R1 | ecosystem: Host-associated > Plants > Phyllosphere > Stem > Wood/Secondary xylem...
CTTGTCCCCCATCTCATATTACCTCTATAGCTATGGCTTCTCCCACCATTAATCCTTCTTTTCTTTCATGAAAGCATCAAGACCATTTGATTATGAGTGTTGTTTTGTCCTCCTTCTTTGCTGAACATCTTATGGTTGATTATCATAAATCATTCATCATATGGTGAACACTTGAAAAGGCCCTTGCTTCCTCATCCTATACCAAGATTATCCAGTTTCATGGCACGTTCTAAGAACTACAGAAAAATGATGGCATTATTGGTGTCTATTTAAAAAAGGCAAAGGTACTATTTGATGAATTAGCTGCTGTAGGTAGACCAATCTTCTTAGAGGATTTTAATCTCCATGTGTTTTGGGGTTTGAAAGGTGAGATTAAGGACTTAGTGACCAACCTCTCTTTGAAGGCAAAACCCCTTACTTATATTGATTTTCACAACTACTTGCTCATATTTGAATTTTTCCAGAAGAGCTCCCTTCAACTTGTTAGTTCTGCTATCACAACCCCACTATTTCTGACACCAATTTATCTTTCTTTGAGTTTTTTGCACATCGATAGTGCTCTTAATCATAGGTACACTATTAAAGTTCTCGTGGCAACAATTCCACTCAGAATTGTGGCAGTAGAGGACAATTTTATGGACGATGAATAATAATCATAACAATTACAATCATGGGAATAATAGGTATGGTTCATGATAAAATTTCAACTATAATGCTTATGGTTCAAGTTAGAATTTTAGACAATAAGGTAATTGATTTGGGTAACAAGGTAACTGATTAGTAAAATATCAGTTATGTTATGGTTTTGGACATTTAGCACAATAATGTTCATAATGAACCACTCAAAATTTGCAAGTTAATGTTAATCTAGCATTTAATATAGCCCCTGCATCCACTCTTATTACTTGGTTTCCTGATACAGGTGCAAATCACTAAGTGACACCTGACCTTGCGAGTATGATAAGCTTAGAAATGTATCTTGGTAATGATCAACTGCATGTTAAAGACGATAAGGGAATTGTTATATCAAATATTGATCATTCTAAAATTCATGTATCAAAATGCTTTTTTACCTTATCGAATATATTACATATTCCTTAAATCAAAAAGTCATTGCTATCTGTTCAGAAGTTTTGTCTTGAAAATAATGGATTTATTAATTTCATCATTTTATGTTAAAGACCTAATAACTAAGGAGATGCTTCTTTTCGATCAGAATAGAGATGGTCTTTATGTTAAGTCAAAGTCTTTTGCTACATCTTTTCATTAAGCTTTTTTTATCCGCATATGTTTCTACCTCTACCGATATCTGATGCAATCACCTTAGGCATCCTAGTATGTGAGTTTTGAGTTTATTAGTGTCGAATAAAAAGGTGTTATGTATGTGAAAACAATTTAATTTGAATTGTCTAACATGTCTTTTAGGATAATCGTAGCATCTGTCGTTAAGACTTACATATCACAAAATACTTGCTCCTCTTGAATAGATATTTAATGATGTTTAGGGATCTTCCCGCATTTCATCATTTGATAGTTTTTGTTATTTTGTTATTTTTTTTGGATGCTCAGACAAAGTATATTTAGTTTTTTCCCTTAGTTGACAAGTTTGATGTTTTCAATGTTTTTCAACAATTTCAAGCTCAAGTTGAAAGACAGTTCTTTTCAAAAATTAAATCTATCCAAATATAATGAGGTGGTGAATATATAAAATTGAATACTTATTTTAAAACTATTGGTACTCACCATCGATTTATTTACCTATTGATACGATCAAAAGATTCATGTCTTATCTCAAGTGCAAGAGTGTCAAAGTAATATATAACCTGGCAAGACCGGGGTCGAACCACAGGGAGGTGAACTATATAAATTACAAATAATAAAATGATATTGATGTTGAAGAGAACTTTGAGATGTGATAATGATGAAAAGATTAAACAAGGATAAAACATTTGTCAAGGTTAGAGGATCCACTAATGGTATTTCAAATAAGTATAGTATAAACTCTTTTTTATTACTCAATTGGAAACCACACACAAAGGAGGTTCTAACTGGATAATTTATCATTAATTACTCATTATAAAATATTAACATGATCATATTAATTATCTTATTTAAGTAACACCAATACTTTTAAATATTATCAGGTATTCATGATGCCAACTTGTATTAACAACAAATCAAGTTCCTCTCATAACAACAATGTTGGCCGAAGACTATGAAGGATCAAGCATTTATTGTACTAAGTGTTATACAACATAAATCTAAATTAATCATTTAACAAGCAAGGTATTGAGAGTGAATAAGATGAAAATGATAAGACATGTTAATAGCAAACTTTCTTGGATATAAACATTGAAGTCCATGTTGAGTTTATATTATACTTATTATAACACCATTAGTGAAACTTTTTCACCTTAACATAATAAACTTAGCTAAACATTATGAAGAAGATAAACATAAATAAACTAGATAAGAACATAGTTATTATGAAAAGCATAAACAAGAGATTAATGAAAGCAAAACTTAAACATTACTAAAATACAAAGAAAGAAAGCAAGAATATGATCTTGATCTGAAAACCAAGATGCCTAAATATATGGAAAATGCCTCCTTTTATAGGCTAAAAGTCAGAACTATTGATTTGATGACTAACTATTTAGTTGGTGGCTAACCATTGACTTGGTGGCTGGTTATTGACATTATTGGCTAATTATTTACTTTGTTGGCTGGCCAAAACATCATTTCTAACATCAGAATTGGAGCATGTAGTCTTCATGAAAGTTGTGGTAAATTGTCTCATATTTCCAACAAAAGAATACTGAGCTCATTTGGACTTCTGAAACTCGAGATATGAGCTAAACACTGAACAATGTCTAGGCTGCAGGACAGATTCAAACATCTCTTTTGTTGCTAAGATTTAAACTTGAAAAATGAAGATTTGAATCTTAGACTCTTATGAAAGTTTTAGGCCTATGTCTTAGCTTTCTATCAAGATAAGCCAGACCTGAAGCCAAGGTCTACAACTCCAGTTATGATCTAATAACCGAATGGTGTTCAAGTTTGAATTAAACCATCATCTTTTCTCTAAGCTTAGTCCTCTCTTTGTGTCTTTACTTTCAATAGTTAATCACATCAATCAATCCTTTGAATTGTGAGATATACCTGCATTCAAGATAAACATTTACCATAAATTAAAGATATCTTATATTATCAGACTTGTTATTATAAAACATGTTTTAGTTATAAAATTTAATGATACTTTCGTGCAATATGATGATATAAAACCTTAATGAAAATACACTTTTAATTACTAATCCCTATATTCTTATGAGTAAAATGGCACGATTAAATGTCGATATAGATATATTGTTAAAACTAATCTCACACTTCTTGGTCAACGTAATGCTCCATTAAAATTTTAAAATTATGTGTTTGAAACATTTGTTTATTTCATAAAGTGCATTCCAACTTCTATGTTAAATAACAAAACATCGTTTGAATGTCTTTGTAAGTCTACACATGATTATAGTTTTCTTTGAATTTTTGAGTGCTTTGTTTTTCATTTCTCCATCCATATAATTCTTATAAGTTAGATTTTTTTATCTATTTCTTGTGTTTTTCTTAGCTATATTTCATATCACTTAGGGTATCAATGTGTTAATCTATCTTCCAATCTTCTTTACATTTCTCATCATATTTGGTTTCATGAAAATATTTTCCATTTGAGAACTCCAAACATAAAATTTATTCACATACACTAGCACTCAATACTTTTCTCCCATCTTGACAAACTCTCCCTCTCTCCTAATCAAATTGAAGCTGAAAAATATTATCCCTATTACACCTATTTTAGTGAGCACTAGTCCTGACAATTTATCTTCGCATGTATATTCCTCACTATCTAGGTATAAGTTCAGTCTCTTTATGTCCACATGTCCCTCCTACTTCTTCTGCACTTCCATAACTTGGTTCAGATTTTGGGTTCTTCATTGATATGTTCATCTGATGTTTCATCTCCTAGCTTGAATTTGGTTAATCTCTCTAACTTTTCTGTTTAATGGGTCTCAAACAATGATTCACCTTCTCTTACTCAGGTTCCCCAATAACGTTCAATGGTTCTTCATCTAAGAAAGCCCAAGACAGCGAATCTAACTGTTTGTTTTGTTTCACAAGTGTCCACCTTGCTAGACCAAAAGTCGATTACATTTTAGGAAGCCAAGAAATACATCACATGGAACCATGCCATAAAGAGGAAATGTTTTCTCTCCATTGTAATAATACATGGATTTTAGCCCCTTTGCATTCCTTTATGAATTTTTTTTATTATTGATGGGTGTACACAAGTAAGAGGTGAGCCAATAGTAGTATTAAAAGATACATAGCATGGTTGTTTTCTTGGAAACTTTTAGTCATATGTTTAGCCTACTAGTGTTCTCTTAGCTCTTATTATTGCAGTAAATCAATGTTTTGAAACAAGAATTTAATCTCAATTTTGATCTGCATTTTCTGGTCATGAAGTTTTTTATGGCTATCAATCCAATCTAATTATCATGGAGATCTTATTTATGTTTTTTTAATCAAAATCATTGCTGAAAAATTGTCTTAATCATTTTCTCTCTCCTTCCCTTATCTATCCTTAATTTCTACCACATCTCTTGACTAAATTGTACACAACCAAAAACTAAAAAGATGAAATATAGGAAATGAAATAAAAACATAAAACAACTATAGCTACTATGATGTCCATAAAATTCATCGGAATAACAAACTCACCCTGCATGAATAGTTAATTATGTTTATGTGAAAATTACAGGATAAATAATAAATAATGGTAAAAGACCATTTTATATAGACGGTAAATATATAGTGAGTTATGTACAAGTGAACATTGCACCATGAACAATAAAACTCACTTTGTTTCAGTAAATAGATTAATTAATATTTTATAGGAAAATATGTTATTTTTTATTGTTTGACATACTAATAAAAACTACTTGTAAATAGTTTGACGTTTTGCTAGTATTAGAAATTGAGTTAATATAAAAATTATTAAGTGATGGATTCAATATTTAATAATAAAGATAATTATATACTCTACCAAAACAATACCAATTAGCAATGAAAACATTGATGAAAAATATTTCATCAGGAATTCTCGACGGAAATAATGAAGGAAAATTTGCATCACTAATAATCATAAAATAAATATATTTTTATTCCTCTTATGATATTTTTTTTTTTACTATGTCTTAAGCATAAATAAGCATATTAGGGATTATTTTAGAAGAATCGGTAAATTTTAAGGACTTCATACAATATTTGTTATTGACATAATTGTTTTTCTTTTTTTTGATAGGTGTCGAGCATCCCACTAAAGCTGAAAATTTGACATAGAAACAGTGGGCCTTAAGATCCAAAAAAGGTGTAGATCAAGCCTCTAGCATGCCATGAATGAAAGAATAAAGCTGGGATGATTAGGTATTACAAGAAACCAAGTTAGAAATAAAGTCTAAGTTGCATTAGAGTTGTGACAGCAGTAGAGTCAGTTTTCAATACAAATTCTGAGGGATCTAACCAATCTTAATGACTAAATAAAAAATGAATTAAATAACATTAAGGACTCATAATCAGCAGAAGAATCCTAACATAAGACAGCAGCTAAGGGAGAGAAGCAATTCAAGGAAAAAATAGGAAAGTTTAGGGAGCAGCATTATTGTCCTCTCTGTTTTTTAATTTTACCAGCAGTTATGAACTAAACTTTGGCTTTTAGTTTAGAGGAGTTTTGTTCTATTATTGTTTTAGATTGTGAGAAGAGATATTTCTAACTTTATTTCTGGACTTTCAAGTACTTGCTTTACCTGAATTTGGTATGTTGTTACCCAATTTTTGATCCATGTTTTGATAAATTTTTCAAAAAAATATAAAAATATAAAAATATAAAAAATATAAAAAAATATGGGTTTACATATGGCGATAACATAGAGTATCATGGCTAATATCAAGGAAGCAATATGTCAAGGAGATAATTATTGAATCACATATAATTACTGCAAAATAAAATACCATAGATATATGATTTGATTCGTGCTGGTTATGGAAAGTAATCACTGCAATATAAAATACCATATATATAGGATTTGTTGGTGCTGGTTATTGAAGACAATCTCTACAATAATTATTGCAATATTTCCTTAAATAGCACATGTAGAGATTTTCTATATAAGTGAGTCTCCAGCCATATGCAAAAAGAGGAGAAAAATATTGACAAGGGGTAATTTTTCAGAAAGAAAGAAAACACAAAGAAAAACCTAAACCTATCCTCTCTAGCAAAGAACCCGTAGCCCTTCCCCCCTCTCATCTTTTTTAAAAATGAAGCAGCCACCCCCCTGATTTTTAAAAATAAAACAGAGATCTCTCTTTGGCCACACACTGGTCCCCTTCAACTCTCATCAACACAAACCTTTTTCCCTCACTGGAATCGGCTCCCTCTTTGGTTTACCCATTGCTCTCCCTCTCAGCCATAAGACAACCACCACATACTCCTCTTCTCCATCCAACAGCCCCGCTTACTGCCCCGTGTCTTGCCCTCATCAGAATCTCCCTCTCTCGGCCAAAACCTCCCTTCCCATCTCCACTCCTCTCATTTCCCTTTCCTTTTGAAGTAAACCAGAAGACCCTGACTGCCGCCCCTCTTCTAAAAAAGAAAACTAGAGAAACCCCTGGCTAGATATATAGAACAACCTCGTCTTCTCCTGACTAGAGAATGGGCTGCGCCAACCCCTTCACTCTCCTTTCCTCTCCGCTGCTAACAGCAGCTCATTACGAAGAAGATGGAGAAATAAGAGGGGAGGCCGAAAGACAGTAAAGAAGGAGCAGAAAACCAAGACTCCAAGGGCGTCGATCTTTCGCCATGCTAGCGGAAGACTTTCATCCACCTGTGAATGAGATGATGAGCAGCAATAAGCAAGAGTAGCACAGTAGCAGGGATCCTTCCTCCCAAAGCGGCAAACAGCAGCAGTAACATGACAGCAGTAGGCCGGATCTTCCTTCATGAGCAGCGCCCAGTCGTATCAGCGTCATCGCCTCCACTTCACCTCCAGCCGCTGCCTCGCCAGGTAAGTCTTTCTTTCCCTGTTCTTGTTTTGCATTTACTAAAGCATTTGGGCACTGTGCAAAGGTAAATTAATTACCTTCGCACTGTGCAGTGCATGCGTGAGTAATTCACGCATGCAATCTGCAACAGTGCCCAGCCGGGTCACTGGTTTGGGCCAGTGACCCAGCTAGGCCTGCTGGGTTCAGCCCAGCCACATGGGTCAAGCTGGACCCAGCCTAAAAAACAAAACAAGTAATATCGTTGGTTTTCTCGTGTATTTAGTTTATGGTTTGTTATTTTTTTATATTGTAGAAATACAAATCTGGTATTAAAATACTCGGTTTTTTCCATGAAATATTGCAAATATATATATATATATATATATATATATATATATATATATATATATATATATGTCTGAAAAACAAAAAAAATGTTTTCTTGTGTGTTGCATACGGCCAATACCCTAACATATTTTGAATTTACTCTTTAAAAAAGATATTTGAAGTTTTGAAAAATATGTTTTCACATGGATTTCTTAAACACAATAAAAAAATTTATTATTTTCTTGCATTGCTGGATTTTACAACATGTTTGTAAAACTCCAAAGGGTATTGGCCAATATTCCAAAAAAATACAAAAATCTTATTTTTTGGGGAATTCATCTATTATTCACCGTTAATGTTTGGATAAAGAAACCCCAAAGGGATGAATATCCAAAATATTATTGGAAATAACTTGTTATTATTCACCGTTAATGTTTGGATAAAGAAATCTCAAAGGGATGAATATCCAAAATATTATTGGGAATAACTTGTTATTATTCGTTGTTAATATTTGGATAAAGAAAACCCTAAGTGGTAAATATCCAAAATAATTTTCTAGGGATAATAAGTCATCACACATCCTTGAAAGAAGCCTTGATTATAATCGAGGACATTTCAATTTTTTACTCCACGGTTTACGAGCCGTAAGAGTATAAAAAAACACTAAGGCAAAAATAGGTTTTTAAAGCGCCCTAGATTTCTAAATTTTTGTCCCTCCTACTTGCGATTTACGAGTCGCAAACTCTTGAAACACTTAGGGAAAAATGAGTTTTGAAAGCACATGGAATCTCCTTGGATTTCTATCTTAATAAATTTAGTTTGAATCGAACCTAGGAAAACTGATGGGATTAGAAAACACCAACACCATAGCAATTATAAGCCAAACTAAGTACCAAGCAGATTACCTTAGGTAGGGCGTACTAGGGGTGCTAATACCTTCCCTTTACGCAACCAGTCCCTTGCCTTAGAATCTCTGAAAGACCAGTCAAGGTTCCTAGTGATCATAATACTAGGTGGCGACTCCATTTTACATAAAACAAAAGACCCCGAACCCAATCGAGGATCGCCGCGACGCCGCGCTCCGCTCGTGAGGGTGCGACATGGTATGTAAGCTATTGTTTTCATTCAAGCTTTTTGAATGGTTTCTACGATAAGCATGCTTCTTTTTTTTTTTTGAATTTTTCAATATGTAATTGTTGATTTGGATAAAAAAGGAAGAAAAATAAATGAATTTGGTTGATTTAACTTTTAGGTTAAAAGAATGAGACAAGTAAAAATCGTTAAGCTTTTTAACGATAACTTGGAATACTATGTCATTTTTCGCTCTTAAATCTTGTCACCAAATATAAAAATTGCTTTCAATCTTTAATTTGATTGATGTTAAGGAATTAATTAGGGTTTTTTCTAATTCATTTAATATTTTTCGATCTTCCTTACTTAAATGAATTTTAGTATTTGCTTGAATTAAAAGAATACTTACTTTACTTCGATGATCAATTCGTTGAATGGACAACCTCTTTAAACTATGCATATAAACATTGAATTATGAATGGACAACCTCTTTAAACTGTGAACATAAACACTAAATTATCTTTTACATTTTTTTAATTTTCTTTTGTTTTCTTATTAATCCCTAATCCTTATTTTAGTTTTTTTGTAAGAAGAATTAGAATAATTTCCCTTGGGTTTGACCTTGCTTTCACTATCATGTTACAAAAATCAATTCCTGAAAGAGAGGGAAAAGTCAAAAATAATTTTGGTGCTTTTGACAGCAACCAAGTTTTGTCGCCATTGTTGAGGAAATAGATTTCTTCCTAATTTTCTACACAAACTAACTCATATATGCCAAGATCTTCCCTTATAAGTTCACTAGTATTCAATCTTAAGATTGAAAGAACAACTAATACAAATAGAAAGACCAAAAGACAAGAAGATAGCCCACAAAGTTCAACAAATCTAAGTGCAAATTTAAAAAAAGAACCAAAAGTACAAGTGCCAAATATTAAGGAGATGGACGAACATGGGACATTAAAGGAGTTAGCAATGCCCAACATGAATTAACAACCTTTATGCATTAAATTTTCAAATATTAATGTAGCTTTTGAATTAAAGTTAGGTTTGATTCACTTATTACCTACTTTTCATGGTTTTACAAGTAAGGATCCACATAAAAACTTAAAGGAATTCTATATTGTTTGCTCCACAATGAAGCCGCAAGGAGTGACCAGAGAACAAAGCAAACTTAGAGCTTTCCCATTCTTATTAGTTAAAGGGAAAAGATTGGCTTTTTACCTTCCATCCAGATATATTGCCACGGGGAATGATATGAAAAGGAAGTTTTTGGAAAAGTTCTTTCTAGCTTCAAGAGCAATTACCATACAAAAAGATATCAATGGAATTCATCATAATAACAACGAAACATTGTATGAATATTGGGAGCATTTTGATTAATTATGCACGAGTTGCCCTCATCATCAAAATTTTGATCAATTATTGCTGCAATATTTTTATAAGGGATTATTACTTATGGACTGTAGCATGATTGAAGCTACAAGTGGAGGAGCACTCATAGAAAAGATTCCTGAAAAAGCATGAGACTTAATCTCAAACATGGTAGCCAATTCATAGCAATTTAGAGTTCGTATTGATTTATCTAAAAGAGTTAATGAGGTAGTACATTCTAATATTTAGAAACAACTTTTAGAACTAACAACTCTTGTTAGACAAGTTGCTTCGTGACAGGTTAGACAGGCCATAGTCTGCGGCATTTGCTCTTTCCCAGACCATCCTACTGACATATGCCCCCAATTACAAGATGATGACATGCCTTAGGTTAATGCCATGGGTGGATTTAATAGCCAATAAATGAGATATGACCCATTTTCCAATCAGTATAACCCTAGGTGGAAAGACCGCTCAAACTTGAAATACGGTCAATCCTCAAACCATTAGTCTTTTCAGCTCTATGTCCATGGTAAATCAACCTTTTTCTCCTCAACAATCATCAAGTTTAGGCTTGTCTCTAGAGGATATTGTAAAATCCTTAGCCATTAACACACAAACTATTCAGTCCATAAAATAGAGGCCAACAAAAAAAGGTTACCGTCTCAAGCTAAAATTAATCCCAAGAAAAATGCAAGTGTTAGGACTCCTAGAAGTGGTAAGGAAGTGCAACCAAAGATAGCAACAGCTAGCACCTAACAAAGGAAAGAGAAACTGATTGAACCATTTGATTTGCCAACCAACAAGGTAAGTATAAATTATTCCTTACCAAGTTCTAATATTTAAATCCATCCCCTTTTTTTCTGGTTGGATTGAAAAATAGAAAAATAATGAGATCGAGAATGAAAACTTTGAAACTTTTTAGAAGGTTATGGTGAACATTTCATTGTTGGATGTAATCAAATAAATTCTATGAAATGTTAAATTTCTCAAAGAGTTGTGCACCAACAAAAGAAAGCTGAATATTGATGAGAACATAAGGGTTAGAAAGAACATATTTGTGATCATTCAAATAAAATTGCCTCAAAAGTGTAGGGATCCAAGTATGTTAGCAAAGGATATACTTGATTTTGGAGCATCAATTAATGTCATGCCACTCTCAATTTACAAGGATTTGAATTTAGAACCTTTAAAAGAAACAAGATAGTAATTCAATTAGTAGATAGCTCTAATTCATATCCCGAAGGAATAATTAAGGATGTTCTAGTAAAAGTAAACGAACTAATTTTCCCTACTGATTTTTATATCATTAATATGAATGATGAGTTTGCCTCAAATTCAATAGACATCTTATTAGGAAGATCATTTATGAAAATGGTGCGAACTAAGATCAATGTACACAAAGGTACGTTATCCTTTGAATCTGATTGGGAAATAATGACATTTAATATTTTATATGCAATGAAACATTATGAAGCTTATGAATTTGTCTTTCATATTGATATGAGTGATCTCACTACACAAGAAATTTTTTAGCATAATTTCATGAAAGACGAGGTAAATTTTATTTTGCAACATAGCAAAATTAATAAGGATGCCGAATTTGAAGACAACGAAGAGATTAAGGAGGAAATTATGTCTTTACATTTGTTACATGAATTGCTTGACAACTTAATGACTTTACGTATGTTTACCATTACCTATTTATAATGAAAGAATTCCACCCTCTATGGAAAAGGCCCCAAAGCTGGAACTGAAAACTCTACCAAAGCATATGAAATGTGTGTACTTAGGAGAATGTGAGACATTATCAGTCATCATTACAAATTATCTCATGGCAACAAGAGAAGAACAATTATTAAGGGTCTTAAGAGAACATAAAACAACTATCAGATGGACTTTGACTAATATAAAAGGCATAAGCCGTGCAATTTGCATGCATAGAATTTTGCTGAAAGATGATGCCAAACCTGTAAGAGAGCCTCAATCTAAGCTGAAAGTGGTAATGAAGGAAATTCTGAAGCTAGTTCACCAAGGAATTATCTATCAAATATATGATAGTCAATGGGTAAGTCCAATACATATGGTTCCTAAAAACACTAGTCTCACTACCAATAAACACAATGAGCTTGTTCCTGCAAGAGTTCAAAATGATTACAAAATGTGAATAGATTTCTGAAAATTAAATGCCCACACAAGAAAAGACCATTTTCTGATTTCCTTCATTGATAAGATGTTAAAGAGACTAACATATAAGTCATTTTTTTCTTTCTTTGATGTATTTTTTGGTTATTATCAAATAATTGTATCAAAAAAAAGATCAAGAAAAAACAGTGTTTACTTTTTCATTTGGAACTTTTGCATATAGATGTATACCATTTGGATTGTGCAATGCCTTAGGTACATTTCAACGATGCATGATAAGTATTTTTTTAGTTGATTGAAAATTGCATTGAGGTTTTTATGGATGATTTTACTATTTATAACAGTTTTGTTGATTAATGTTTAAATAACTTAACTAAGGTTTTAAAATGTTGCATCAACACGAATTTAGTCTTGAATTATGAAAAATATCATTTCATGGTTCAACAAGGCATTGTTTTAGGACATGTAGTTTCGGCTAAGGGAATTGAAGTGGATAAGGAAAAAGTTGATTTAATTACACATTTACCATATCCTAATACCTTAGAGAGATTTATAGTTTTCTTGGTCGTATAGGTTTTTATTGGCGATTCATCAAGGAATTTTCAAGGATTGCACAACCTTTGTCAAAACTTTTATAAAAGGATGTGCCGTTTGATTTTGATGATAATTGTCGAAGGGCATTTAACAAATTAAAGGAATTACTCACTTGAGCACCCATTATACAACCATCAAATTGGAAAATTCCTTTTGAAATAATATATGATGTAAGTGAATATGTCATTGATGCTGTTCTTGGTCAACAAATTGGTAGGAAAATTCATGTTATTTGTTATGCATTAAAAACTCTAAATCCTGCACCACATAACTATTCCACTATCGAAAAACAACTCCTTGCTATTGTTAATACTTTAAAAAAAATTTTGAGCATATTTATTGAGATTTAAATTAATTGTTTTTTCTAATCATGCAGCCCTTAAGTATCTGCTCACAAAAAAGGAATCCAAACCAAGGTTGCCATAATGGATTCTATTGCTTCAAAAGTTTGATTTGGAGATAAAAGATAGAAAAGAGATTGAAAACTCAGTGGCATATCATTTGAGTTGGATTGCGTATGAGGAAGAGCAAATACCAATTTCCTAAACGTTCTTAAAGAAGCAACTTCTAAAACTATAAGATGATAAACCTTCATTTGTTAATATTGTTAATTTTCTTATAGTTGGTATATTGTCGAATGATATAAGTAAAGCAAGAAGAAATAAAATAAAAAATAACTCTAAGTATTACATATGGGATGAACCATATCTTTAGAAAATAAGATCAAATCAGGTTATTAAAAGGTGTGTCTAACAATGAAATTCATTACATTTTTACTTAATGTCATATATGTACATGTGGTGGACATTTTGGACCTAAAAGAACAATTATGAAAATTTTGGATAGTAGATTTTACTGGGAAACAATGTTTAAATATGCCTATGAATTTTGTAAAAGTTACGAACAATGTCAGAAAATAAGTAGTTTGTCGTATAAACATGAAATGTCACAAACACCTTTGTTGTATTGTGAAATTTTTATGTGTAGGCTATGGATTATATGGGACCTCTTCCTAGTTATTTTAGGTTTATTTATATATTGCTTGCAATTGATTATGTTTCAAAATAGGTAGAGGCAAAGGCTACCCGTACTAATGATTCAAAGTTGTTGCAGGAGTTCTCAAATCTAACATTTTCAGCAGATTTGAAAATTCTAAAGCAATAATTAGTGATCAAGACACTTATTTTTGCAATAGGACGATTAAAGCTCTGATGGAAAAATATGGAGTACATCACTGAATAGTCACAACTTATCACCCACAAACTAATAGACAAGTCAAAGTTTCCAATAGAGAAATAAAGACAATTTTGCAAAAGACAGTAAACCCTAATCAAAAAGATTAGAGTTTGTGTCTTGATGATGCATTGTGGGCATACCAAACAATATATGAGACTCTAACTGGGATGTCACTATATTGATTGGTTTTTCGTAAATTATGTCATATATCGGTTGAAATTGAACATTGTGTTTTTTGGACAGTAAAGCAATGCAACATTGATATTAAAGAAGCGGTTGAAGGATGAAAATTGCATATGCAAGAACTTGAAAAAAATTTGATTAGAAGCATATAACAATGCAAGGCTATATAAAGAGCGAACCAAATATCTTCATGATAAGTTTTTGCATCGTAAACAATTTTTTGTTGGTTAAAAAGTATTACTTTTTAACTCTAGATTGAAGTTCATGACTATAAAATTATGATCTAGATGGATTGGACCATTTGTTGTTTTAAATGTTTTTTTCTCATCATGTTATTAAAATTCAAAGTATTGAAACTAACTAGGTTTTCAAAGTAAATTGTCACAGACTTGAGCCTTTCGCAGAGAATTTTGAAGGAACTACTAAAAAAGAAGTTAAATTGGTCGATCTAATCTATGAGGATGCATGAAACGAAGATAACTTTTTCTAGCCAAAGACAATAAAGAAAAGAGCTTTAGGGAGCAACCCAACGTGGAAACAATTCATCAAAAAAAAATCTGGTGGACAAAGAATTTTGTTTTTTTGTTTTACTTTTTTTATACATCATATCTTACTTATGACCTTGCCTTTTATGCAGCTCCAACAACGAAAAATCCTCTGCCATCACCTAGTTCCAGCACTATTTACTTGCTCTACCATACTGCATAAATTCTCAATAGACCACGATATCACAATAGCAAATGTAGCAACCGAATTGTTTTGCAGAGAAGTGTTTATTGATAATTCTCCTAGTGTTATTTATATTGTGGTTGTGGGTGTAATATAAGAAATTATTTGTTTAAAGATGCTTCTTGTTGTTGTTGCATGTAGGATGACTAGGGGATTATAGTAAAGGTATTTAAAAAGCATAGGAAATCTCAAATTCATCACTCAAAGTTTCGAGTAATAGACCTTTGATCCTTTTTATATTTTATTTATTTCAATTCAAAATTTTATTTTTATCATGTTTTAGTCCTTGGATAATAAGGAAGAAGAAAGATAGTCACTAAAAATGATGAGGAGAGAAAAAAGTAATCGGTCAGCTATATTCTAGCCACTAAACTGATCGAACTTAGTGTCAATGGGTTTATCTTAGATAGGAGAATTCAATAGAGGTGGTTTCAATCCAAAACTTTATGTTTATCATATTATATTCCCTGGATGTTGATGAAGAAAAGAGAAAGTTACCAAAAATAATGAGATAGAAAGCAATTGGCTCGCCATATTCTAGGCTCCAAAATTACTAAACTTAATGTCATAGGTTTGTCTTAGATAGGAGGATTCCATCCACCAAAATCATAAGAAGAGAGAAAGTTATTGGTTAGGAGGCACATTCTAGCCATCAAAATAATCAAACTTAGTGTTAATGAGTTTGTAATAGAGAGGCAAATTCAATGGAGATACTTTCAATTCAAAACTTTATTTTTTTTACGTTATAGTCCATTGATGTTGAGGAAGAAAATAAAAAGTCACCAAGAAATGATAAGGAGAGAGAAAGTGATTGACCATCCACTTTTTAGCCATTAAAATTACCAAACTTAATGTCAATTGATTCGTCTTAGAGATGAGAATTTGTTAAAGGTGTTTTCTCTCTTTAAACATGCTAGATAGATCGAGACCCATTAATTTGTTTCAATTAGGTTTATTTTCGGTATTTAAAGTGATTAAAAGTTGTTCTAAGCTTTTAAATGTGTTTATTAAGGTTTTTAGGATGCTTTAGATAAAAATAAGTTAAAATAGCTAGGTTTTTAGAATCCTAGTACTTGGACACTGATTTTTTAGTAACCTTTAGTCATTGGAAATTTGATGACACATTGCTTGTCAAACTAGATGAGATGTCTTCCGATTAAAATAAAAAGAATAATAAAGCAGAAGCGTGGGCCAAGTCTTTTAGGCCCATTCATGTCATGCCTTTACTTATAGGCTAAGCATATGTGCTTGGTTGGCTAAGCCTAGCAACGACTAACCTCTTTTTTAAAAAAAAATTCATAAAATAAATGTTTAGTTAATATCATTTTTTTTGTGATTTTTCAATTTTTTAGTGTAATTTCTTAAAAATATTAATTATTTTTTTATATTGTTTTTGTAATTTCATGATATTTTAAAGATATTATTTTATTTTATTCATCTTAAATTTTAGATAGATAAGTTGTATTTGCATATTTCATTTATAAGGAAGAAAATTACATGTAATTAGAGAGTTGAATTAAAATCAAATATAAATGAAAAAAACATATAAAATGAAAATGATAAATGAGATAAAACATTTTCATGTGCATCTATATTTTGCTTATTGCAAAAAATTATTAGCTTCTTATTTTAGTTTTTAATCATCATTAACGACTCTTATTCAATTTAAATATTCTTATAATTTTCATTTCTTTTGTTAAACATAGGCATCATTTTCTTCATTCCTTAATTAAAGAAATTTATGGTATTGAAAAATGGGTCCATGGTGTCATCCCTTTCTTTTTCTTTTTTTTATTGAGAATTAATTTAAAATCCTACTTGTAATATAGCATAGGTGTATTGGCTGGTTAATTCTACTATTTTTTTCCTTTATAAGTTTCCTTTTTTTTTTTTTCTAAAGGGCTCAATTGCTTTTATACTTTCTAAAATATCCCTTTTAAGTATGAAATTATTAGTATCATAGTGACCCGGTCAAAACCCAAAACCTGGACCTTGGACCAGGCCGGGTTTAAAAACTATGGTATTACCTCCTCATTCCAGGAAATTTTATGGTACACAAGAAGTAACTAATGTTATTCTATTAATTACTCTTTTGGATCCGCTTTAAAGAAAGAGATAAACATATAAAGAAAAGAGAAAATCAAATCCATAACCCATCAAAAATGATATGAATATCTCCATATAAGTTTTCTCTCTCTGTCTTATGTATATCTCTTTCTTCAAAGTAGGCTAGGAAAGTAAGGATGTCATTGCTTACTCCTTGGGTATCATTCTAAAATTACCATATAATTAGTATTTATCATCTTTCCTTATGAGAAATAAAAATTCAAAACATGTAGCATCTAGCTCCATATATGATCACTTATATGAATCATGGATCATTCTTGATGCCAACACTTTAGTAGTATACTAATTTCTTAGCCTGCGCTACGCTATAAGTTGGATAAAAAAAATTGAACATAAGAAAAAATCCTAGATCGTAAGAAACTATTTAATATTGTTATTAAACCCGACCTAATAGGTTAACCTTAAATTCTCTATACTCCTTACCTAACCCAAGTTTAAATTAAGTTGCTTGGAAAGTATCCCGACATGATCCATTTGATATAATGGGATAAAAGTAACCCAGATAACTAGTAAAAAATATAATTTGGTTTTAAAAAAATTTAAGATGAGATCTTTTTTTTAATATTGAAACAGTAACATATTAGATCGATCTGGTCTTCGCAGCTTAACCCTCTAAATCCTCAACCTGAATTATAGACTCCACTGGATTTAACAACCTTTTAAAAAAAAACTAATTTTTGCTTGATAATATGATAACAAAAATAGATGCTAGCAAAATTGAGTACCAACTAAATATCGAGACATTTGTTTGAAATTGTGATAATCTCATAGAAAATAAACCAAAACAAATTCAGAAGATCAATTTTAAATGATAAAATCAAAAAACAAAAGCCAAAAAAGGTTCAATTGAAATTGAAAAAACAATGGAAGATGGAATTATAAAAAGGTGAACTATTTGGAATTTTTATTAATCCTAATCGAGTGAGTCAATCTTAAAACCTCTCGACCTAACTTCTTGTTTGGCCCAGTTTTAAAATTAACCAGGATGAGAGTTGGCCCTATGTTGTTCAGTCAATCTGGTGGATTCAAAGTTAACTTGGATGAATGATGAAAGTGTGGTTTGACTTTTTAAAAAAATTCAAGATGATATTTTTTTAATATTAAGACGACAATTTATTGGAATAACTCGGGCTTTGCGACTTAGCTCATCAGACTCGTAACCCTAATCATAGACTTTACTGGATTTAAAAAAATTATTCTTTAATTTTTTTTATTTAATGATATGATAATAGTAATAAATGCTTGAAAAAATGAGCACTAACCAAATATCAAGATATTTGTTTGAGACTGTGATAAGCTTATAGAAAATAAATTAAAACAAATTATAATGATCAATTCAAAATCAATAAGATATTGAAGGATAAAATTAAAATAAATAAGGTAAAAATCATTTAGTAGAAAGAAAATATGTATGAAAAACAATGAAAAATAGAATTAAGAATTAAAAAACAAAGAAGATAAAAAAAAAAAAAGAAAAAAAGGTAATCTTCATCGTTTATATGAAGCAGTATAAAAATTTAAAAACAAATCACCTCTATAATTGTTTATATAAATGGTGAAGGAGGTGAGGGAACCCTAATTTATTTAGTATAATATTTAATGTCCTTGCATACAGGAAGTTGTGTTCAGAGTGTTGCAAGTATAAAAATATCATTATATCTCTTTTAAAGACTATAATTTTTTGGATTTTCACTGTTAATTCATTGTTGTATATTTTGGGTTTCTAAATTACATAATTGAGACATTAATTCATATGTTAATGGAAAACACGAAATAAAATAGTAGTGGAAACATTCTGTTGACATGGTTGATTATTATATAATTTATATCACTTTCATTCGCATATGCACGGCTTAGAATGACAAAGGAGTTGTTTTCTTTTTTCTTTTTTTTACAC
>Ga0325400_1001631_pt1 | contig 18772 bp, 15 predicted proteins | sample PopdelMetagenome_2_FD_205662 | JGI IMG/M metagenome (GOLD analysis project Ga0325400, IMG submission 205662) | Populus deltoides microbial communities from Bellville, Georgia, United States - Xylem-PdKOR-R1 | ecosystem: Host-associated > Plants > Phyllosphere > Stem > Wood/Secondary xylem...
TGGCGCGGGCGGCCAACCCCAACTCCGCTGGCGGCAACTTCGTCATCACCGTGGGCCCTGCGCCGCAGATGGATTGGCGACCCGATTTCGACGGTTATGCCGCCTTCGGCCGTGCGATCGGCGGGACCGACACGGTGAAGCGCATCCTGGCGTTGCCTTCCGGCGGCGGGTTCGATGCGTTCAAGGGTCAGATGATCTTGCGTCCGGTGCGGCTGATCCGCGCCGTCCGGTTGGATGGCAAGCCCCAGCCGACCAGAGAACCGCGCATCTGGACGTGGATGCCGCAGCGCTAGGCGTTCAGGAGTCCAACATGGCCTCCAGCGTGGCCGAGAGCCGCTCGCCATCCTTCATCAGCATGCGTACGCCGAGCCCGCGCGCGTCGGCGAGCTCCAGTCCCCGCGGTCCGATGACGTGAAGCGCCGTCGCCCATGCGTCGGCGGTCATCGCATCGGGCGCCACTACGCTCACCGCCGTGACGCCGTTGTCGACCGGGCGACCTGTACGCGGATCAAGCGTATGGGAGTAACGTCGACCGGCATGGCGCCAATTTCGGACGTAATCACCCGATGTTGCAACGCAGAGGCCATGGAGCGCGAGCCGTATGGGCGCTGCCGGGTGACCGGCCGGGGTCTCCATTTCGACCCACCAGGGCTGAGCGTCTGGGCGAAGACCCTCGCCCCTAAGCTCGCCGCCGATCTCGATCAGCGCATCCGTGACTTCGTGCTGCGCCAGCGCCCGCCACATTAGGTCTACGGCCGCCCCCTTGGCGATGCCCGACAGGTCCAGGCGGACAGGAGCGGAGCGGGTTAGCACCGGACCGTCCAGCTTAACCGCGAAGGGGTGGAACGCGGCGGCGATCGCCTCCCGTGTCGGTGGTGCCGTCACTGGTCCCGGCGGCCCGAAACCCCATAGATCGACCAGTTCGCCGGCGGCGGGATCGAACGCGCCGCCGCTTGCCGCATGGACCTGGAGCGCGCAGGCCATGACGGTGCCGAAGTCCGGTGGAAGGATCGCGCGGGTACCCACTGGCGCAGCGTTGAACCGTGACAGGTGGGAGCTGGCTTCCCAATGGCTCATTTCCTGCACGACGCTGGCCAGGGCTTGCTCGACCAGCGTCCGTATCTCGGCAAGTGGACGCTTGGATACCGCCTGAACCCGCCAAGTCGTGCCCATGGTCGTGCCGGCGAGCTCCACGACCGGGGCATCAGCGGCGCGACGGTAGAAGGCCGCGGGCGCTATGGCGGGAATGGCGACCCGCGGCTCGCGGGTCAGGACGGCAGGACCTCAACCACGGCAGTATAGGCCATGCGCCGGCCGACCCCCGGCTTAGAGCTGGCACCCTGCGCACTCGCGTTCATCCAGTACATGCCGGCGCCCGGCCACTTCACCGTCACCTCTCCCTTGGCATCGGTCTTGAGCGCCATCTCACCCACGGCCTCCCGATACCGCCCGCCGCCCGCAATCATCGTCACCGCTAACTGGGTCGCGGGCTTACCGTCGGCGGTGAAGCGGAAGGTAGCCGGCTCACCGGCAACCAGGTCGTTCGGATGGGTGACCGGCACCAGCTCCAAGCCGCGGCCGGTCGGCTTGAGCGCGCCCTCGCTCGGCGCACCGGACGTGACGAAGAGCTCGGACCGGCTCGACATCTCGGTCAGCTTGGCGCCGGTTGCACCCGCCGGAAGCTGGAAGCCGGCGGCCGAGGTACCCCGTGGGATCCGCTGCTCGGTGCCGTTCAACGTGTAGCTGCCCATCAGGCCATCATTGACCTGCGCAAGCTTGTAGGTGCCGCGCTGGGTGAGGTGGAGATCAAAGGTCGCGCGGTATTTGCCGACGGCGAAGTTCTCGACCTTGCCTTCCGTCCCGTCCGGCTGAACGACGGCGGGGGCGGCGCGCATCGGCTGGTGGTCGGGATAGAACAGGTCGTTTGAAATGGCTCCGTCGACGGTCACCCAGCCGTCCTCGCCAGCGACGGTGGTGGCTGATGGCACCATCCAGAACCGGTGGGCGGCGGCCGGGGCCGCGACGATGACGGCGGCGGCGAGGAGAAGCGTGCGCATGGACGTGCGACCTTTCTGATCAGCGGCGGAAGGATGCGGTGACGGTTCCGAGCTCGGTCCTGCCCGACGCGGACGCGGTCTGCCCGGGCTTGGGCGGCCAGCTGAACGGCACGCGGACGACCTCGCGTCCGCCGACCTCGCGAGCGGCCTCCACCAGCAAGGTGTACTGGCCCGGTGCGAGCTGCCCTAGCTGGCGCGGCGTGTAGCTCAGCTTTTGCGGGCCGGGTCCGCGGGTGGCGCCGGAGACGCCGTTGAGCGGTAGATCAAGCGCGCGACCGGAGGCGCGCCACCATTGGCGGACATCGACCAACCATTTCTCGCCTTCGCCCTTGGCATTGTCGACGTCGTACCAGGCCGACAGGGTCTTTGCCTTGCGGTCCGGTCCCTCGATCCAGATGCCGACATAGGGCTTGTGGTACTCGGCGACCGGCAGGCGTGGGACGGTGACCGTGACGTCCATCGTCTGGGCCGCGGCGGGGCTTGCAACGAGCGCGCTGCCGGCGAGGAGGAAGCGGTGTTTGACGATCATGAACGCTCCTAGTGGATCAGAAAGGCCGCGATCGCGGCAGGGACGAGGAGGCCGGCGGCGACCAACGGCCAAGTCGACGGCCGGCGACGCGCGTGGAGCTGCAGAAGGACCAGGCCGGTCAGCGCGAAAACCAGGCAGGCACCCGCAAACACGTCGATGAACCAGAACCAGGCGCCGCCAGCGTTGCGTCCCTTGTGCAGGTCGTTGAGGTAGCTGATCCAACCGCGATCGGTGAACTCGCTGGTCACCGCGCCGCTCGCCCGGTCGATCGAGACCCAGCCGTCGCCACCGGGGCGGGGCAGGGGAAGGTAGACGTCGGCGCCAGACCATTCCGCCTCACCACCGGCCGCGACAGAGAAACGGTCGGCGACCCAGGCGGCGACCGGCGCCGGCAACGGCTTCTTCGTGTCGGGCGCGTTGTCCGGGCGAACCAGGCGAGCCAGCGGCGGCGGGAGCTGCGCGGCGGGACTCTCGACCGTTGGCTTGGCCTCGATGCTTCCGGCATGGTTGAGCGTGAAGCCGGTGATCGCGAACAGCAGGAGCCCGACTAGGCTGATCGCCGAGCTGACCCAATGCCAGGTATGGAGCTGCTTCAGCCAAAAGGCACGGGGGTTTGGCTTGGCCTTGCCGCGCAGGCGCACGGAGGATGGCGGAGACGGCGCGAAGCGTGGCGTGGTGCTAGGTACGGCGTCCCCCATGAACGCCCCTTAACGCGAACGATTATCAGTTACAAGTGGCGCAGCTACGCTCCTAGTCTGAAGCGCGCTCCCTTGAGCGGGACCTTACAGGCTATGCGCGACTTCCTCCGGCGCGCGGCGTCGCAAGAGGCCGCCCCGCCGACATGCGACGGGGCAGCATGGCAGATGGCGCTGCCTCTTAACGCGCGAGCAGTAACCGTGCCTGCCCCGCGATCTGGGCCAGCATGGCCGCAGTCGGCTGTGCGGACAGGCGCGCGCGTGCGACCAGCCCCTTGAACTGCGTGATGCGGGCTGCGTTGGTCGCGATCCACGCTTCCACCGCTGCGACCGGATCGACCCCGGCCTCGCGCGCCAGGAACTCGAGTCGTAGCTGCTCAAAATCACGAGCCAGGCCGGCCAGGAGCAGCCGCTCCCATTGATCGCTCGCGGCGAAACGCACCGCCACGCCTTGCGCCCAATCGAGCCCCAACGCTTGGCCGAGTGCGGTGAAGGCGCGGGTGAGCGTCACCTCCTCCAACCCCAGCGTCCGACCGAGGTCGGCGAGCCCTACCGCCCCGTCCAGATTGAACAACCTGACCACCGCCAGGGTCAGGTCCGCGGGGGCGCCCAACGCTGCTATCTGTTCGGCCAAACGCTGGCCGTTGGCACGCGCCTCATCAAGCAGTAGCTCGGGCGTGCGGCGGTCGAGCTCGGCCACGCCCGCGCTCAGCCGGTCGAGGATCGGCCCGACGGGCGTGCCCGGCACGGTTGCGCGCAGCAGATCGGCAAGATGGTTGCGGACCGCGCGCGCCATTTCCTCGAAGAGGGCTAGGCGTGCGGCTTCCGGCATCGGCTCGGTCTCGATCCGCGTCCAAAGGTCGCGCAGACCAAACAACTGCTCGGCGACGACGAACATCGCGGCGAGGTCCGACAGGCTGGCGCCTTCTTCCTCGGCCAGCTCGAAGGGGTGCAGTATGCCCATGCGGTTGACGATGCGATTGGCCAGCTTGGTGGCGACGATCTGGCCGCGGAGGCGATGTTCGTCGATAGCCTGGCCGAACGCCGCGCGCATCGCAGGCGGGAAGGCGGCATGGAGGTCGGGCTTCAATTCGTCCTGCTCGCCGATCCCGCCCTGCTCGATCGCGTCCTGCAGCGCGAGCTTGGCGGTGGCGAGCAGGACGGATAGTTCGGGGCGGGTCAGCCCCTGCCCGTCCTGACCACGGCGAAGGAGATCGTCGTTGCCCGACAGGCCCTCCACCGCGCGATCCAACCGGCCCGCCGCCTCGAACACCTCGATCACGCGGACGTAGGACGGGGTGGCGGTGGCACCACCCGCCTCGGCGATCGACAGCGCCAGCGTTTGCAGGCGATTGTCCTCCAGCACCAGATGCGCGACGTCGTCGGTCATCGATGCCAACAGGGCGTTGCGATCGGCTTCCGCGAGACGCCCCTCGGCCATCTCGCGATTGAGCGCGATCTTGATGTTGACCTCGTTGTCCGAACAGTCGACGCCCGCCGAATTGTCGATGAAGTCGGTGTTGATGCGCCCGCCGCGCGCCGCAAAGGCGATCCGCGCGGCCTGGGTCACCCCAAGGTTCGCGCCTTCACCGATCGCAGTGACGCGCAGGCTCTCGGCATCGATCCGGAGACGGTCGTTGGCGGGATCGCCCACCGCGGCGTTGTTCTCGGCCGCGGCCTTCACATAGGTGCCGATGCCGCCGAACCATAAGAGGTCGGCAGGCGCGCGCAGGATCGCGGAGATCAGTGCGGCGGGTTCGAGTTCGGCGGCGTCGATACCGAGCGTCGCGCGCACCTGCGGCGAGAGCCGCACCACCTTGTCGCCGCGGGAGAAGACGCCGCCCCCCTTCGAGATGAGCGACGGATCATAGTCCGTCCAGCTGGAGCGCGGCAGCGCGAACAGGCGGCTCCGCTCGGCAAAGGAGGCGGCAGGATCCGGCGTGGGGTCAAGGAAGATGTGGCGGTGGTCGAACGCCGCCACCAGCTTGATCGCCGGCGACAGCAGCATGCCGTTGCCGAACACGTCGCCCGACATGTCGCCGCAGCCGACGACGCTGACCGGGTCTGCCTGAACGTCGACCCCGCGTTCCGCGAAGTGACGTTGGACCGACACCCAGGCACCCTTGGCGGTGATGCCCATCGCCTTGTGGTCATAGCCCTGGCTGCCGCCACTGGCGAACGCGTCGCCAAGCCAGAAGCCGCGTTCGAGCGCGAGCGCGTTGGCGACGTCGGAGAAGGTCGCGGTTCCCTTGTCGGCGGCGACCACGAAATACGGGTCTTCGCCGTCCAGCACCGTGACGCCTTCGGGATGCACGACCCGTCCGTCGACGATGTTGTCGGTGATCGACAGCAGCGTGCGGATGAAGACGCGGTAGCTCTCCGTTCCTTCGGCGAGCCAGGCATCGCGATCAACGAGGGGCGAGGGGAGTTGCTTGGGATAGAAGCCGCCCTTGGCACCGGTTGGCACGATGACCGCGTTCTTCACCCGCTGCGCTTTCATCAGACCTAGGATCTCGGTCCGGAAATCGTCGCGCCGGTCGGACCAGCGCAGCCCGCCGCGCGCGACCGGGCCGGCGCGCAGGTGGATGCCCTCGACCCGCGGGCTGTAGACCCAGATTTCGCGCCACGGCACCGGCGCGGGAAGGCCGGGGATCAGGTGACTGTCGAGCTTGAACGCCAACGCCTCCGACGCGGCCGGTGCGAAGGCGTTGGTGCGCAGCGTCGCCGCGACCAGGCTGCGCAGCGCCCGCAGGATGCGATCGTCGTCGATCGCTCCAACCGCTTCCAATCCAGCTTCGATGGCCTTGTCGGCTTCATGGGTGTTGCCCCCGCCACGGGGATCGTGCGCCGCCGCGAACCGATCGATCAACGCCGCCGCCACCGCCGGCGCGCGGCGAAGCGCGTCAACCACGGTGGACAGGCCATAGGGCAGCCCGGCCTGACGCAGGTAGCGGAACCAGGCCCGCAGCAGCACGACGCTGACCGGTGCCAGGTCCGCCTCGACGATCAGCCGATTGAACTGGTCGTTTTCCGCCTGTCCTTCCAGCACCGCGGCGATCGCGTCCTCGAGCACCTGCGGTTCGCCTAAGTAGGGCGGTGCCTGCACCACGAAGTCGTGGATATAGGCGTCGCTCTCCTCGCGCAGCCGCGTCGGCAGCTCGCCGATGACCCGGAAGCCGAAATTCTCCAACACCGGCACCGCGTCCGACAGGGCGAGCGGACCGAGCTTGTAGATCTTGAGCTGCTGATCCATCCCGTCGCTGCGCGGGAAAAGCCGCACGGAACGATCGGCGGACGAGTCCAGCGCCGCGAGGCGCAGAACGTCCGCGGCGGCCTCTTCGGCAGACGAGATGTTGCGGTAATTCTGCGGAAAGGCGGCTGCCCAGCGCAGCGCCAGCCGCGCCGCCCGCGCGGGTGGAACCTGCTCGGCAAGTGCCGCCTCCACCTGCGGCTCCCAACCGCGCACCATACGCTCCAAGCGCTGGGCCAGCGGCTCGGTGTCGGGCAGCGAGCCGCCGCCGCGCAGATCCAGCGTGTAGCGGAGCATGGCGATCTGCCCGTCCTCCAAGGCGATGGACCAGTTCAGCAGGCGCCCCGACGCCGCTTCCGCCAGCATGTCGCCAATCGCGACGCGCCGCGCGGTGGTGACGTCGTCGCGTGGCAGCCACACGAACGCGAACAATTGCCGGCCTAGTGCCTCGCGCACCAGCACCAGCGCCGGGCGAGGCCGGTCGGCCAGGCTCATCGCGGTCAGCGCCAATTCCTCCAGCGCCTGCTCGTCGAACGCGACAGAAAGGTCGTGGGGCAGTTCCGACAGCGCGTGTGCCAGCGCCTTGCCGGCATGGCCCTTTGGGTCGAAGCCGAACTTGGCCCCCAGCCCGGTCAGGCGGGCGCGGAGCACCGGCACCGTACGAGGCGCCGCCGCGAGCGCAGCCGACGTCCACAACCCGGCATGGATCGACAATCCGGTAATGGCGCCGTTGGTCGTCGTCGGCAGGACCACGAGGTCGAGCGGCACCGCCCGGTGCACGGTGGATACGAGGTTGGATTTCAGCAGCAGCGGCGCCCGACCGCCATCGGCGAACCAGCGCAGCGCCTTGTCGCGCGACGGCTCGGCGAGAAGTTCCACCGCATGCTCGTTGCGCGCGATGCCCAGCGCTTCGCCGGCCGCGCCGTCCGCACCCCAGCGTTGATGGCCGAGCAGCGTCATGTGGCCGTCAAGGAACCATTGCAGCAACGCCGCACCTTCGCCCTGTGGCAGGCCGGCCTCGTCGGCCGCGAGCACGCGCTGGAGCCGCGGCCAATCGGCGACCGCGGCACGCACGTCGGCAAGCGCCCCGGCGAGGTCGTCGACCAGCTGCCGGCGCATCTTGGCGTCGGCGCGGTCGAGTTCCAAATATATCATCGACTCAGGCGTACCGGCGCCTCCGACCTCCGTCAGCGTGCCGTCCGCGGTGCGGCTGGCGCGCAGCACCGGGTGGATGATCCGCTCGATGGCGAGCCCGTGCGCGGCAACGATGGAGGCGATCGAGTCGACCAGGAACGGCATGTCGTCGTTGACGATCGCCAGCCGCATGCGACGATGCGCGTCGTCCGTCTGGATCGCTTCGAGCCCGATCGCGGCGTCGCTAGGGCTACGGGACGATGCGGTGCGTGCAACAAAGCCCGCAGCCTCAAGCAGTTCGGCCGCGCCGAACCCCCTCAGCTCCCCCGGCAGCGCGCCCTTGGTCAGCCGGGCGGCGATCGCCCCGGTCAGCGTCTCGATGGTATCGGCCATCGCCGCCCTATGCGCCCGGTGGCGGACGGGCTCAAGCCGTCGCGTTCGTTACCAATCGGCCGGCGATGGATCAGCCAGCGCGGCGGAGCGCCGCTTCCACGAGGGGGCGGTGGTCGGCGCGCGCAACCACGTCAAGCGTGCCGTCCCGGTTCGCGCGGGCGAGGAGCACCACGAACTCGGCACCGTTGGCGGCGATCGGCACGGTGGCGAGCGGCGGCGCGGCGCGCACCGCCTCGACGGCGGCCGCGACCGGGTCGGCGCGCGACGGACGGCGCTCGGCACGCTCGGCGGCGACCACCGCGCGAACGCCACCGTCCGTGGCATCGAGCCACGTCGCGAGTGCCCCTGCTGGCACGTGGCGGCGACGGGCATAGTCCAGCACCGCCGCATACTCCGCCAGCCGCGTTTTGTCGTAGTCGACGCCGAAGATCAGCTTGACCAGCGGCGTGGTCGGCGCGCGGGCCTGCTCGGCAATGCCGGCCTGGGCGAGCAGCGCGTCGTAGCCGAGCCGGTCGTCGGCGGCGGCAAGCGCGAAGTCGTGGGCGCGGCCGAGCGCGCGGTACAGCGCGGCACGGCTTCTGGTGTCGGCGGCGCGCACCGCCGCGGCGCTCTCGCGCGCCACCAGCAGGCGGTCACCCAGCGAGGAGGCGAGAGCACCCGACAGATCTCGCGCGATCGTCGACTCGCCGCCCGTGTCGTCGGCGAGCGGTCCGTCCGCCCATATCGGCGTGCGGTCGCCGCGCGGTGGTGCGTCCCGCATTGCCGCGGCGAGCTCGACATCCAGCGTGGCCTGAGTGACCACGTCGGCCACCTCCTTCCAATTAATGACGCCGTAGATGAAGTCGATCGCCTCTCCGTCCGAGGAAAAGGGCATCAGGATGCCCCGGTAGAGCGTGGTGCGTCCCCGCGTCCCGATGAACTCCGCTTCAAAGCCGATCGGCGCGCGATTGGCGATGATCTGTAGATAATGGTCGGTCAGCCGCGACAAGAGGGACCGCGACGGCACCTCCGCCACGCGGACGACTTCCGGGCCGGTCCCGCATTCCTCGCGCAGTGCACGGCCCAGAAAGGCGATGCGCGGGTCGTCCAGCCCGCTGGAAAAGTCCAGCAAAACGCTGTGCCCGCCAAAGTCGGCGATGCGCGCGGGATCCAGGTCGGCGATCGGCGGGAACGCGCGCCCACCCAGCAGCGATACCCAATGATTGTACGCGCGTACGTGCATGCGCCGCTCGTCGCCGCCAAGGTCGAACATGGCGTCATCGACCCCGTCGTCCGGCATCGCCACCGCCGCTCCCGCCGTCGCTGCTGCGGGTGCGAGCGTGGTCGGCTGGTCGCCGTCTGAGCCCTGAACGATGGTCATGCCGCTGGAAACCCCGGTTGATTGCACCGGTCATGGCGCGGCCATGGTAAAGTCGACGTAAACGGCCGGTTGGCTTGTCAGCGCCCGCCCGACCTGCTAGCCGGCCGTTAGCCAAGGATGCCTCGCGCATCGGCTAGGCCGCTTTAGCTCAGCTGGTAGAGCATCGCATTCGTAATGCGGGGGTCACAGGTTCGAGTCCTGTAAGCGGCACCACTTCCGATCAAAAACGGGCACCATGTTCACAGTGGTGTCGTTGCTACGCACTTCCGCCCTTTTCAGCGCTGCCTTGCTGCCCCGCACGTGGCTGCAACCGTTGGTCACGCTGACGTTGTCGATCATCAGCCGAACATAGGCTTTATGCGAAGCCGGGTTCCCAACTGCAGATGCTCGCAGATAAGCTTGCCGGCTTTGGTGACCGTATCCTCGTCCTGCCCGATCACATCAAGGCCGGGGGTGGCGGCGCGCCGGGGGGCTTTGGCGATCTGCACGGCCATCTATTCAAGCATTTCCTTGGCGCGAGCGCCTACCGCGACAATTCTCACAAGCCCCGGGTCATCTGCCTCAGTGTTTCGAGCAAGGAGATGTATCACCGAGCTGCCGACGTAAACCCAATCCTGGGCGTCGAGTATCGCAACGACAAGTTCTCGCCGACGGACGAGTATTTTGCGAAGATGGGCATGAAGGTGCGCTATTTCATGCTGCCGCACAGCGTCGCCCCCTTCGCCTTCTACCACACCGCGACTTGGTGAGCGACTACACCAACCTTGAGCTCGCCAGCACGATCGCGACCATGGAGACGTTCCAAAAGGTCCATCGCCCGAAAATCTATAACGCGAACTCGGTCGCGGCGGAGCATTATCAGCCGAGCCTGATGTATCAGGACTATTCGCTGACCCGCATCGTCTACGATCGCGAGGAGCGCAGCCGCATCGCAGTCGAGCAGGGCAAATTCCCCGACAAGCATTTTATCAAGCCGCATCAAGCCGCGCTTAAGCGCTGGTCCGCGACCTGCGGCCTCTGATCCCCGCGACCCGAAGGTATTTGCATCATAACAACATTGTTGCCGACGACGACCGCGGGCAGCCTGCCCAAGCCATCCTGGCTGGCCCAGCCCGAGACCCTGTGGTCGCCGTGGAAATTGGAGGGCGAGGAACTTGTCGCGGGCAAGCAGGACGCGCTGCGCCTGGCGGTCGACGATCAGCGGCAGGCGGGCATCGACATCCTGGGGGATGGCGAGCAGACCCGCCAGCACTTCGTCACGACGTTCATCGAGCATCTGAACGACGTCGATTTCGAGAAGCGCGAGACGGTGCGCATCCGCAACCGCTATGACGCCAGTGTGCCTACCGTCGTCGGTGCCGTCTCGCGGCCTACGTCGGTGTTCGTCGACGACGCCCGGTTCCTGCGCGCCCAGACCGATCAGCCAATCAAGTGGACGCTGCCCGGGCCAATGACGATGATCGACCTCGATCACGCCGCCTCTCGTTTCGGTCTGCAGCAAACATGGCTCGGCGACCTGGCGGGAACTGCGTGGCTTCAGGCGCATCGGCATCTCGTTTCTGGGCGCGAGCCACGCTGCGACCGCGCGTCAGTTGGCGCAGAAGGGCGGTGATCGCTTCCACGGGCTCGGACACGAGACGAACCCCGGACGGCGCGGTGTTCCTCACCGATGCCGGGGCCTGGCTGGACTTTTCGGTCGAGTAGGAGATCGCGGCGGGCGACTACGACATCATCCTGTTCGGGCTCCACCGTGCCGCGACCGCGGACGGGATCATGCCGCCGGTCTTTCATTCCAGCAGCTTTCACACGCTGTCGCTGGTCGCATAGCGCCGGGTCGGGGTCGCGGCGCACGGTCGCGACCCACGAAGCGATCAGCCGTCCTGCGGCATACCCTGCGGCACGATCGTTTGGATGATGTTGGCGTCCAGCTCCTCGAAATCGTGGAGCCCGATGGTGTCGTACAGCTCCTGGCGGGTCTGCATCCGGTCGAGGAAGTTCATCGTGCCGCCGTCCTTCTTGATTGCGGCGTACAGCTCACCTTGCGCCTTGTTCGCCGCACGCAGCGACGAAACGGGCCAGATCACCAGCTTGTAGCCCATCGCGGCGAACTCGTCGGCGGTGAAGAACGGCGTCTTGCCGAACTCGGTCATGTTGGCGAGCAGCGGCACGTCGGGCATCGCGGCGTGGAACCGCTCGAACATCTCGCGGCTGGTCAGCCCCTCGGGGAAGATCGCGTCGGCGCCCGCCTCGACGTAGAGCTTCGCCCGGTCGATCGCCGCGTCGAAGCCGTCGACCCCGACCGCGTCGGTGCGCGCGACGATCACCATGTCGCGGCGCGCCTTGGCGGCGGCGGCGACCTTGGCGGCCATGTCGGTCGGGCTGACCAGGCTCTTGCCGTTCAGGTGCCCGCACTTCTTGGGCAGGATCTGGTCCTCCAGATGCACCGCGCCCGCGCCCGCATCCTCGAAGGTGCGCACCATGTGCATGACGTTGAGCGCCTCGCCATAGCCGGTGTCGCCATCGACCAGCAGCGGCAGGCCCGACGCGCGGACGATCTGGCGGATGAAGAAGGCGACCTCGTCCACCGTGATGATGCCGAGATCGGGCAGGCCCATGCTGGCGGTCATCGCCGCGCCGGAGAGGTACAGCCCGTCGAACCCGGCATTGCGCGCCTGGATCGCCGCCTGCCCGTTATGCGCGCCGGGCAGCTGGTAGATGCCGGGACGCGCGAGCGCGTCGCGGAAGCGCTTGCCGGCGGATCCGGTCGGGAGGTCGGAGGCGAGGAGGTAGGGCATGAGGTTCCTTCAGAGTGGTGGTGCAGGCACCTTGTCGCGATTCTTTTTCAGGCGACGCGCTGAGGCCGCATACACCTTGGCGAGTGCGGCACCTTCGGTAGCGAGAGCTCTAGCCTTCTCGTCGATCTGCTCAATCGGCAAATTTCCGCCAGCCATCGCGTGCGTCAGATTGTTGCGGTCATGTTTCCATTGTTCGAGGCGCGCATATTGGAAGTAATCGTCGAGAAGCTTGTCCGCTGCAGCTCTACGGTTAAGCTCCTTGAGCTTCGGCCCCAACATTTTGATGGGCGCGCCAACGCCGCGAGATTTTCCTTCACCACCTGAGGGTCGCAGCAGCGACCGTAAGCGGTCCTCAAGCACGGCATAAGCGTACCACGACGCTTGCAGGTGCTGCTCTTCCGCAATGGCCGTCTCGATGCGACCTAGGAACTCTTTGTAGAGCTGTTGCTTAGCCACGCTCGCGCTTCACCCCCGCTCCGCCACCGGCACCCACTTCTGATCCTCCGGCCCGACATAGTTCGCGCTCGGGCGGATGATCTTGTTGTCCTCGCGCTGCTCGATGACGTGCGCGGCCCAGCCGCTGGTGCGGGCGATGACGAACAGCGGCGTGAACATCGCGGTCGGCACGCCCATCATATGGTAGGACACGGCCGAGAACCAGTCGAGGTTCGGGAACATCTTCTTGGCGTCCATCATCACCGCTTCCAGCCGGTCGGCGATGTCGTACATCTTGGTCGAGCCCGCCTCGTCCGACAGCTGCTTGGCAACGCGCTTGATGACGACGTTGCGCGGGTCGCTGATTGTGTAGACGGGGTGGCCGAAGCCGATCACGACCTCCTTGTTCTCGACGCGGCGGCGGATGTCGGCCTCGGCTTCGTCGGGGTTCTGGTAGCGCTTCTGGATCTCGAACGCGACCTCGTTGGCGCCGCCGTGCTTGGGGCCGCGCAGCGCGCCGATCGCGCCTGTGATGCAGCTGTGCATGTCGCTCCCCGTGCCCGCGATCACGCGTGCGGTGAAGGTGGAGGCGTTGAACTCATGCTCGGCATAGAGGATCAGGCTGGTGTGCATCGCCTGCACCCAGCTGTCGCTTGGGCGCTCGCCGTGGAGCAGGTGGAGGAAGTGACCGCCGATGCTCTCGTCGTCGGTCTCGACCTCGATCTCGCGGCCATTGTTCGACAGGTGATACCAGTAGAGCAGCATCGAGCCGAGGCTGGCCATCAGCCGGTCGGCGATGTCGCGCGCGCCGGGTGTGGCGTGATCGTCCTTCTCGGGCAGCGCGCAGCCGAGCGCGGAGACGCCGGTGCGCATCACGTCCATCGGGTGCGCGCCCGCGGGGATCGCGGCGAGTGCTTCCTTGACCGCGAGCGGCAGGCCGCGGAGCGCTTTCAGCTTGGCCTTGTAGGCGGTGAGCTCGGCGGGGTTGGGAAGATGGCCGTGAACGAGGAGGTGCGCGATCTCCTCGAACTCGGCGCCCTCGGCGAAATCGAGGATGTCGTAGCCGCGATAGTGGAGGTCGTTGCCGGTCTTGCCGACGGTGCAGAGCGCGGTGTTGCCGGCGGCGACGCCGGAGAGCGCGACCGACTTCTTGGGCTTGAACACGGGGACGTCCTTCATGGCTTTCCTCTCAGAAACTGTCGGCGGGGACGTGGACATGACCGTCCATCAGCACCCGCGCGCTGCGGCTCATGACCGCCTTGGTGATGATCCATTGGCCGTTCGCCTGGTGGGCCTCGGCACCGACACGCAGCGCACCGGAAGGATGACCGAAGCGGATCGATGTACGGTCGCCGCCGCCTGCGGCCATGTTGACCAGCGTGCCCGGCACGGCGGCCGCTGCGGCAATGGCGACAGAGGCCGTACCCATCATCGCGTGGTGGAGCTTACCCATCGAGAGCGCGCGGACGAGCAGGTCGACCTCCCCGGCCGGCATCTCCCGCCCGCTCGACGTGCGATGATCAATGGGCGAGGCGACGAAGGCGATGGCCGGCGCCCGCGTTGTCTTGACGATACCCATCGCCTCCGCGCCGGCCGTGCGCAGCGCCTCGAAACGGGCGAGCGCGCCCGCGTCGCCGTTGATCGCCTCGCGAAGCTCGGCGCCGGTGTAGCCCAGCGCCTCCGCCTCGACGAAGACCGTTGGCACGCCGGCGTTGATGAGCGTCGCGCGGATCGTGCCGCCCGCCATCACCTCCTCAGCGACGGGGAGGGTATCGACCAGATTGTCGGTCGGAAACAGCGCGTCCGACGCGTCGGCGGGATCGACGAACTCCAGCACGATCTCCGCGGCCGGAAAAGCGACGCCGTCCAGCTCGAACTCCCCCATCTCGACGACCCGACCGTCCGCGACGGGCACATGGGCGACGATCGTCTTGCCGATGTTCGCCTGCCAAATGCGGACCGTGCAGCGGCCATCGACCGCGCTGGCGGGATCGACATAGCCGGCCTGGATCGCGAAGGCGCCGACCGCGGTGGACAGGTTCCCGCAATTGCTCGACCAATCGACCGCGCCGCTGTCGATCGCGATCTGCCCGTACAAGTAGTCGACGTCGTGGCCAGCCCGCGTCCCCGGCGAGACGATGACGCATTTGGACGTGCTCGACGTCGCACCGCCCATGCCGTCAATGTGCGCGCCGTAAGGGTCGGGGCTGCCGATGACGCGGCGGAACAGCCGGTCGCGCGCGTCACCGGGCGTACGCGCGCGTTCGGGCAGATCTTCGAGCCGGAAGAACACGCCTTTGCTGGTGCCGCCACGCATATAGGTGGCGGGGATGCGGACCTGCGGCGTCATGCTGCCGCATTCAACGCGAGGAAATCCTGAGCGAAGCGTTGCAGCACGCCGCCCGCCTCGTAGATCGACACCTCTTCGGCGGTGTCGAGGCGGCACAGAACCGGCACCTCTTCCGTCGATCCGTCACGCCGCCGGATCACCAGCCGCAACTCCGCGCCGGCATCCGGGAGACCCGACACGTCGAACGTCTCGGTCCCGTCTAGCTTCAGCCCCAGCCGGGTGGTGCCGTGCGTGAACTCCAACGGCAGCACGCCCATGCCGATGAGATTGGTGCGGTGGATGCGCTCGAAACCTTCAGCAACGATCGCCTCGACGCCCGCGAGCCGGACCCCCTTGGCGGCCCAGTCGCGCGACGATCCCTGGCCATAGTCGGCGCCGGCGATGATGATGAGCGGTTGCCGCCGACCGAGATAGGTTTCGATCGCCTCCCACATGCGGACGACTTTGCCGTCCGGCTCGATCCGCGCGAGGCTGCCCTTCTTTACCGCGCCGTCGACCACCGCCATCTCGTTGACGAGCTGGGGATTGGCGAAGGTCGCGCGCATTGCCGTCAGGTGATCGCCGCGGTGGGTCGCGTAGGAGTTATAGTCCTCCTCCGGCACCCCCATCGCGGTCAGGTACTCGCCCGCCGCGCTGGTCGGCAGGATCGCGTTGGACGGCGACAGATGGTCGGTGGTGATGTTGTCGGGCAGGATCGCCAACGGGCGCATCGCCATGAGCGTCCGCGGACTTGCGGCGAGCGCGCCCAGCCCGTCGGTGTCCCAATAGGGCGGTCGGCGGATATAGGTCGACTGCGGGCGCCAGTCATAGAGCGGGCTAACAGATGGCCCTCCATGCAGGTCACGCGCGAACATCGGCTCGTACACGTCGCGGAATTGCTCCGCCTTGACGTGATCGCGCACGATCGCATCGATCTCGGCATCGCTCGGCCACAAGTCGACAAGCCGAACCTCGCGACCATCGGGTGCGATCCCCAGCACGTCCTTCTCGATGTCGAGCCGGATCGTGCCGGCGATGGCATAGGCGACGACCAGCGGCGGCGAGGCGAGAAACGCCTGTTTGGCATAGGGGTGGATGCGCCCGTCGAAGTTGCGGTTACCCGATAGGACCGCGGTCGTGTAAAGGTCGCGCTCGACGATCTCGCGCTGAATGATTGGATCGAGCGCACCCGACATGCCGTTGCAGGTCGTGCACGCGAAGCCAACGATACCGAAGCCGAGCTGTTCCAGCTCGCGCAGCAGATCGGCTTCCTCCAGGTAGAGGCTCGGGACACGCGAGCCGGGCGCGAAGCTCGTCTTGACCCACGGCTTGCGCGTCAGGCCGAGCGCGTTGGCCTTCTGCGCCACCAGCCCCGCCGCCACGACATTGCGCGGGTTCGAGGTGTTGGTGCAGCTCGTGATCGCCGCAATGATGACGGCGCCGTCCGGCATCAGTCCTTCACGCTCCTGCGCGATGGCGCCTTCGAGATCCTTTGCCACGCCGCGGTCGTGAAGCGCGGCGGTCGGCAGCCGCCGATGCGGGTTCGACGGGCCGGCAAGGTTGCGCTCGACGCTGCCCAAGTCGAACGTCAGCACCCGCTCATATTGTGCGGTCGACAGTGCATCGCCCCACAGGCCAGTCGCCTTAGCGTAGGTCTCGACCAACGCGACCTGTTCGGGTGCGCGATTGGTCAGCAGCAGATAGTCGAGCGTCTGGCGGTCGATGTAGAACATCGCCGCGGTCGCCCCATATTCTGGGCACATGTTGGAGATGGTCGCGCGGTCGCCGACCGACAGGCTGTCGGCACCGGGACCGAAAAACTCTAGCCACGCTCCGACAACGCGCTCTTTACGCAGGAACTCGGTCAGCGCGAGGACGATGTCGGTCGCGGTGATGCCCTCCGGCCGCCGCCCCGTCAGCTCCACGCCGACGATATCGGGGAGCCGCATCATTGACGGGCGGCCGAGCATGACCGTCTCCGCCTCAAGGCCACCGACACCCACCGCGATCACGCCGAGCGCGTCGACATGCGGCGTGTGGCTGTCCGTACCCACGCAGGTATCGGGGAAAGCGACGCCGCCCTGCACCTGGATCACCGGCGACATCTTCTCCAGATTGATCTGGTGCATGATGCCGTTGCCCGCCGGCACCACGTCGACATTGTCGAACGCGCGCTTGGTCCATTCGATAAAGTCGAAGCGGTCCTCGTTGCGCCGGTCCTCGATCGCGCGGTTCTTGGCGAAAGCCTCAGGGTCGAAGCCGCCATGCTCGACCGCCAGGCTGTGGTCGACGATGAGCTGGGTCGGCACAACGGGATTAACCTTCGCGGGGTCGCCGCCCTGATCCGCGATGGCGTCGCGCAGCCCCGCAAGGTCGACAAGCGCGGTCTGCCCGAGGATGTCGTGGCAGACGACGCGGGCCGGATACCATGGGAAATCGAGATCGCGCCGGCGATCGGCGATCTGGATCAGCGCGTCGTTCAACAGCGCAGGGTCGCAGCGTCGAACCAGTTGCTCGGCGAGCACGCGCGACACATAGGGGAGCGTGTCATAAGCACCGGGGCGGATCGCCTCGATCGCGGCACGCGCATTGAAATAGGTGAGAGCCGTGCCGTCTAGCGGTTTCTTATAAGCAGTGTTCATCGAGGTCCCGGGTTCCATTAGGCGAGGCGCGTGGCAACTGACGTGCTCGGACGGGTGAAGGTCGAGAAGTTAAAGCGGCCGGCAGCGACCATGCAGTCGCATCCTCCTGCATCACGCCCACTGGCGGACACGGCGATGACGAGGCCACCGTCGCTATGGCTGACGCATGATGCCTCAAGTACGTCCTCATCCAGTTCAGCGCGCACTTCGATGTCGTGGCAGCGATGGAGCGGAACGCTTCCACGCAGGACGTCCCATGCGCGTGTCGTCGCTTCCCCTGAGGCACGTTCGAGAAAGTGGGCACCTCGCGGCTGAGCGGTGGGGAGCATATTCGCATAATATGCAAACAAGGCCGCTTTTTACAGAGCTGAAAGCGTGAAATCCCGCGAAGGCCGATCAGCAGATCTGCAAATGACGCGAATCCATGGTGGCGCGCAAGGCATTACAGGCGTCCGGCTTCAGCTTGCCCAATGGCTCGGCACCTCGCCCAGCTATCCCAATCAGCTCGAACAGACCCACCGTCCGCTGACCGGCTGCACCGCCATAGCCTTGGATTGTCCTGGCATCCTGCCATCCGTGGTTGGCGGTAAAGCGAACGGCTTGGCTGCGAGTCCCGTGCGAGGAGGAGGAGGAGGAGGTCGACCGACCGACGTTCTTGAGAGGAGCAGTTACCGCTATATTGAAGCTTGCGACTTTGCCGATCGCATCGGGCATGCGTGCTGACCGGCCAGGGATGCCACCCGGAACTGGTGCCTGATGGAGCCGGCTTTGTCGGTCTGGTGTTCGAACCCACGCCGACCAAGAGGGCACTGCGGGCAATCTCCGCCGCAATGGTCCAATCACGAAAGTCGAAGAAGAGACTTAACATCCGATTAGGTCAGAATCCCTGTTGCAGTCAGCCGCGCAGCGGCGCAGCCTGTCCATCGGGCGGGGATCGAGGAGAGGACCATGAAAAGACGCCTGATAGCGTTGGCTGCCGCTTCGCTCATGCTGAACGGCACCGGCATCGTAGCCGTCGCTCCGGCCGATGCGGCGCTGCCGTTCTGCCAGAAAGACGCGACGATCGTCGCCGACAATAGCGGTTACGAGCGCTACTCGCCGGAATGGCAGGAGATCTATGATCTCTGGTACGAGCAGTGCATCCGCAGCCAGC
>Ga0325400_1001634_pt1 | contig 18769 bp, 10 predicted proteins | sample PopdelMetagenome_2_FD_205662 | JGI IMG/M metagenome (GOLD analysis project Ga0325400, IMG submission 205662) | Populus deltoides microbial communities from Bellville, Georgia, United States - Xylem-PdKOR-R1 | ecosystem: Host-associated > Plants > Phyllosphere > Stem > Wood/Secondary xylem...
AAAACCCTTGTATTCCAATTTATAATTTGATAAATCTTAATATATGTTTATTATTTTTGAATCTTAACACTAATAGTTCTATAGGATTGTTTTCAAGCACTTTAAAAGTTTTAATGGTGAAAATAGAATTTTAATAAGGTACCTTATAGGAGACGAGCGATGTAAGTATATTATTTAGGATTTTAATTGTGATAAAATTTCAAGCACTTGATGAAATTGTCGGAATAAAAAAACAAAATATGAAACTATAACCCATCCCACCTAAGATCTATAACGTTTTATCCTACTTTTTTTGAAAAGAAAAAAGGCAAAATTGTTGATTAATTTCCAATTACACCATATCAAAATTTTAGTTACATTAAAAAAAAAACAAAATCAAGGATAAATTCAAAGAAAAAGATAAATTCAGCAACTCCCATTACTTACTGAAGTTTCCCTCTCAACGAAAAGGCTTCCTAAAAGACGAGGCCAAGTGATGATTGAAGAAGTAAAATTGCAGGGCAGGTTAGTTTTAGGACTAGATTCTCCAAACCTTGAACTGAAAACGTGAGGTGGTCACATGCGAAGGCAAGCCTACCTATAGAGAGGAGGGAGGGAGAGGGAGAGGGAGAGGGAGAGAGAGAGAGAGAGATATAGCGAGGGATACCCTCCTCGTCCCATGCTCTCTCTCTCGAAAAATCAACTTCCATCAGTGTTAATTAGCTCTCAATCAAGGGAAACATAGAAAAACTAAAATCCTCAAAAGGGACACACAGACACCACTGTTTTAGCTCAAATATCAGTATTTAAACACCAACCCAACTTCGATTTCATCGAGTGCTTCGGTCCCTCTTGCTTTTTCGGGTTTTCTTTAGTTCATAGAGTATTTGTATTCTTGAAGAAGATCATAGGAGTGCGTGAGTGAGTGAGAAAATTACAGTGGAGTAGCAGGTGAGGTGAAGGAACAATTAAGAGGGACCTACTGCTTAATTTTTGGCTGACAGCAACGGTCACTTTTAATGATATTTCTTTTCTTTTCTTCTTTGGATGGTATTGTTGGTGGTTGTTTGTCTCAATATCTAATCAGTAATCACACTCACAGACAGCACACACACTTGCATTTTCTTGCATAGGGAGAGATCTTGATTTGCAAGATCCCTACCCCTATCTGTATCAACCTCTCTCACTTCGAGGGAATTTATTTGTTGGATTTTCTTATCTGGCAAACAAGGTGGAAAGGTTAAGCTGCTTGGGCTCAAAACGGAAATAGCAGATCTTAGTCATATGAGGAGATCTTTTACTGTGAGTTGCTTGATCTTTTCTTATTTTAACTCTTCTTGCTCCCCTTTCCTTGTTTTCGCTCTCTTTTACCCTGTAGGTAAGTAAATTAGTGTATGGTTTCAAGAAAATGGTAAAGCATTGCCCTGACTCAGCTTATTTCAGTCAGAATTACAGTCGTAAATTCAAGTACATACATAAAATGAGAACAATTTGCTTGGGGATCTGATTGAAAAGAATTACTTCTACTCTTTCACTGTTACCAAATGTTGATGGAGAAATGTTTATTAGTTTCCTTTTCTTTGTCAAAACTATGGCTGTCTGTTCAGTTTAACATCTTTCTGGCAAAATGTAGCTCAAGCGGCATGCATTTCTATCAATCAGTAATTGATATGGCATGAAATCCGTGATCTATTGCTTATGAATTGGTATAAAACTACATGTTTGCTAGTTTAAAGTTCTTCACTCTATATATTTTAGTATTTCTTCCAGTTTTGATTCACATTTTACTTTACATGGCTTGCCTTTCTTTATATTCTGTTTCCTTGGCTAGCTTTTGAGTTTTTAAGCTGATCAAGGTCATCAACATTACCATACCTGTATATAAGAACTCACCATCGCTCACTATGATTAACTAGAAACACAAGTAAAGAAACAAAAAGACATAACTCAGATCTCTTACTCTACTTAATCATCTTTGGATATTTTTTTTTTTTTAATTTTCAGCTGGTGAATGTGCTGCTGTTACTTGCGTTATTCGGTGACGCTCCATGGACTATCAAGTGCAGCTTACTTTGCAAACAGGGCAACCTGGCAGTGATTCGACCTCACAGTGTCACTATTACTGAATTTGGAGCAGTTGGAGATGGGGTCACTCTCAACACAAAGGCATTCCAGAATGCCATCTTCTATCTCAATTCATTTGCTGACAAGGGCGGGGCCAAGCTCTTTGTCCCAACTGGCCGTTGGTTGACAGGAAGCTTTGATCTGATCAGTCATCTGACATTGTGGTTAGATAAGGATGCTGTCATCCTTGGATCAACTGTGAGTCCCACTTCCATGCCAGAGAATATGTGCACAAAATGTGTGTTAAAATCTTTGCCAATTATCTGCAGTTATTCTATCTGGAAAGTTTGGACAGTTAATTTAGAAGTTAAAAGCTATTGTTTTTGATAAAATAGATCATACATGCATGAAAGTAAGTTATCTTTATATGAATATGTGAAAATCTATATTCCACGGGATTCACTTACTGATTGATGCAAGTGATTATTAACATATGATTTTTGGTTCCTTATGCTAGTTCATCTGTGCAAATTTCCCCCAGTGTAATTGGGCAACCTCTCCTTTGATTTTGGGCCCACTGGTATGACATTGTAGCTCATAATACTGAATAACTTAACCTGAAAATTCCAGAACTCTGATGATTGGCCAGTTATTGATCCACTGCCATCATATGGCCGAGGGAGGGAGTTGCCTGGGAGGAGGCACAAAAGCCTTATTTATGGTCGTAATTTAACAGATGTTATTATAACAGGTCAGTGACATCTATAAAGTCTTTTATTTATTTTTATTTTGTTGTGAGTACTTGTTTGTAGTTAAGTATGTTGTTTTTGTAATGGTACTGGTTGTCTGGTTTCACCATGCAGGTGACAATGGAACTATTGATGGCCAAGGCAGCATATGGTGGGACTGGTTTCGAAATCAAACCTTGAACTATACCCGGCCTCATCTGGTTGAATTTATGAACACTACTGGGGTAGTCATCTCAAACCTGACTTTCATAAATTCACCGTTCTGGACCATCCACCCTGTTTACTGCAGGTTTGTCCTCTCCAAATCAATCATATTGCATCTCTCTTATTGTTAGACTTGAAGTGTTTACATTATCATATAAAACTGTGCAAAAGTGAAGCTTTTAGGAATTAGGGGGAGAGTTGAGACTGTTTTTCTGGATGAACAGCCAAGTTATTGTTCAGAATGTCACGATCCTTGCTCCTCTTGATTCACCAAACACTGATGGGATTGATCCAGGTGAGCTCTCTTTAAGGCTGGAAAATGTTCATGCAGTTTATGGATGAGATCTATGGTTTGAGATGCAAATATATATATAAATTACATTTCTCTTTGGAAAAAATCAAACTCATGCGCACTGTCATGGAATGTGGCTACTACTTGCTTGATTTTTAAAGCGAGAAGCATCTCTGCAAGATGCAAGTTAACTTCTTCTCATCGTCTAACCCATTTTCAATTACTTTCTGTAAATACTTCATATGGTTCTTATTCATGTGTTTAAATGGATTCAGATTCTTCTGATGATGTTTGTGTTGAGGACTGCTATGTTAGCACTGGTGATGATATAATTGCCATCAAAAGTGGGTGGGACGAGTATGGCATGTCATATGGTCGTCCTAGCAAAAACATTACCATTCGCAGGCTTGTTGGACAAACTACTAGTGCAGGGATTGCCATTGGAAGTGAGATGTCTGGAGGAGTGTCAGAGGTTCATGCAGAAAATCTCAGGTTCTACAATTCAACTACAGGTATCAGGATAAAAACGTCTCCTGGAAGGGGGGGATATGTGAGGAACATTTATATATCAAATATGAGCTTGACTGATGTCAAAACAGCTATAAGTTTCACTGGTCGATATGGAGAGCACCCAGATGAGTATTATGATCCAACGGCTCTCCCTTTAATAGAACAAATAACCATTGAGGATGTTGCAGGACAGAATGTTAAATATGCTGGCCTTTTGGAGGGCATAGAAGGGGATACTTTTCTTGACATTTGCCTGTTGAACATTAACATCAGTGTGACCTCGAAGTCTCCATGGAATTGTTCATATATCCAAGGGTATTCTGACACGGTTTCCCCAGAAATTTGTGAGCCTCTCAGGGAGAGAATCTTCCCTGACCATTACTCAGATTGTTACTGTCTATCACATCACTTGCAAAGTTCAAGTAATCAAAACAGAGGTGGTGCTTGGTTGTCTTGGTAAATTTATGGAGGCATAATAGTATTGGTTCGGTGATTAATTCATCCTCTACTGTGAATGTTCAACGTAGTTCAAGATTTGATTCTTGCCATTATCCACACCGCTGCTCATTGCCTTTAAGAGGAAATGGTCGCCTGACATTTTAAGTTGAGTGGAAGTTGCTGATTTGTGGTTGTTGACTTGAGAAAATAGTCTTGAGAGATGATTTTTCCTGTAGCTGTGTGCAGTAACAAATAATTGAGTGCATTTTTTTTTTTTATATATATCATAAGTGGTAATAGAATGAGCTTATACCTTCAAAACTATCTCCGTGCAAACGTGTCCGTGTGTCTGTGGAAAGCAAAAAGGAAGAAAAAGAAAGAGCATTTTACACCATTTTGGATACGACTCGTTTTGTGATGCTGTCGGTGTTGAAGAAATTGCAGAAAATGATGGGATTAGGATGGTCTCTCTCTCTCTCTTGCATAAGGACAGGGGGTTGAGAGAGAACCATCTCAATTACGCTTGATAAAAAGCCTAATGCCGGCTGCACGGTTGTTTGGAATTTACTTTTGAACCATTTATGAATTTACTTTTGCTTGACAGAAGAGCCAAGCGCTTCCAGTTTTCATGTTAACGCCTCAACATTTATGATCCGTATGCTGAAGGATCCAGATCCAGACTACAAAATAGTGAAGCACATTCGAGGGAAGTTGACCTGCTTTCCAATGAAAAAAGAATCTGAACTGAGTGCTCCAGGTAGCATGTCGTTAAAAAAAAGAAGAAAAGAAACACATGTATGTATACACTAAATCAATGTACAAAACTTTCTCCAAGGCTGAGAATTCAAAAACTCAAGCGCAATAATTATTTTGGGGAAGCCTCTTGGGCATCTTTTTTCATTACAGAACACAAAACCTGCCTCGAAATATAGGTTTCGAGCTCCCTGGAAACTTCTGTCAACTTCAAATCAAAACTGCTACTGTATTTATTCTTTGGCGAAGGTATGTAGCCAGAAAACATGCTTTCGGAGCCAGAAAAACGCCTTCTAGGACTTGAGAGGCTTCCAAGTGACACCGGAACCCTCCCTTTGGAAATAAGTGGTGTTGAACCTGATTCCACATTGATCACATTCTTGTTTTGGTTCATCAATGGTCCACATTTAGTCTCCGACGGTAGGGGCCTTAATGAATTTGGTTGCTCGACTGGTTTCTGTTTCATAATCCTTTCTCTGGCCTTCTCAGCTGCAAGCACAGCTTTCTCTCTGCTCAACTTGATTAGTTTCCATGGATTGATGCTTGCACGAAAGCCTTGTTTCTTGGTTAAGTTGGAAGACTCAGGATCCCCCCTATCAATTTTTATTGACAGACTTGCAGGGTTCTGAAAATAAATTAACCATCTAGTAAGGTTGATAATATCTCTTCTCAAAGTGCATATAAGGTAAGAGTCTAATATACCTCATTTTCTCTATGGCCACAAAACCGTGAAACAATTGTTGATTTTTCAGGAGAGTCAAAATCCGAGTCTGAAGAGAGATCTGAATCTTCCAATGGATCTAGTTCCATTGATTCGTTTACCTCTTTCATGGCCAGGATATAATCATATGTTCTCATTCCCTGCAACAATAAATAATCAAAATACTAACTTAGACTAGGGAAGCAATTGATAGAAAAACTTTAAAGTGCAGTAGATGAAGACATACAAAATATTTTGGTTTTATTGTTTCTAAATCTAAACCTGCACGGATTTGCAAGCATCCTTTAGTGTTCAAAAGATGTTGTCACTTGAGATACTGATAATTGATGCTTTGCTGGAAGAAATCGAATAAATTAATCCTTAATGTCATCCTAAGAGACATAAACTACTACGCAGAGGGGGGTTGGCATATCAAGGGAATAACTTTAATCCTATATTTGACATGATTCTCACTCAATGCCAACCCGTAAGAGAAAAATGAAGATTTGATTTCCGGTATCCTTGTATGGTTCAAGGTATCTGCATCTATCATGCGAGGGGAGCGGTCCATGAATCTGCCAAAAGAAAGAGAGTTACGGTTGAAGGAAACTGTCATTTTCCTTGTATTCCTAACACCAAGCAAGGCAAGTGCCTGTTTTTTAGGCTTCAATGTCCACCTTTTCCCGTTGCCAGAAGGAATCCTTAACATGGACAGAATAGGCACTGCTGTTTCTCGTTGAAGTAATTGTTGAAATGAACAAAGATGGCTGGATGCCGAAGTTTCGTAGCCATCCAGTCCTTGCTTTACCTCACTAACCCAGCACAATTGATGTTTTTGGTGATATTAGCAAACCATTATAATTACCTTGCGTATGAGAACCACATGAAAAAAGAAAAGTTGTCCCATGGCAGCTGAACTATAAGCTGTCATTAAAACCAACAAAACCTGTAACATTGTGACAAGTAGAAGCCAATGAATACCCAAAATTAAAAAAAAAGTAAAAATGATAACCCACTGAACGTAACATAAGCTGTATATTACTGATATTGTGGCAAGAACCCCTCTTGGGAACTCCACATGTAGCCTCCTCTCCAGCTCCCTTTCTATTCCTTTCTTATCAGTAAAGCACCTTATAAATATGGCAATGGCAGTTCCTCCTTCTATGATTAACTGTACAACAATTTGATTGAGAAAAACTCCAGTTAAGAACTGAACTTCCATTAGGAAACATAATTAGTTGGTCTCAAACAATCTAAAGACACAAAGCTACTGACCATTAACAAGACAAATATCATTAGAAGAAAGAAAGTTGTGTAATTCCTCTTGCCAACACAATTGTTTAACCACTGGATCACAAAAATTGAACTTCATGAGAAACTAATGAAGAAGATGATCGATAATTCAACCTACAAAGATACACCCAGACTCTTACCCTGCAATGGTGATCAAACCCTTCAACACACCTGTTACAGGCTCTACAGTGCTTACTTCGCTTCTTTACCTGAGACATATATATTGCAGTCAGCTATGTATCCTTTAAATCCTAGCAAAACTGTTAAAGATACGCGTAATTAAAGCATATATGCCCAGACCTCAAAATCACATAGCGAGCAATAAGAGATGTCATCATCTTTTGGGTCAGGTGAAACTGCATCATCCGTCATGACAAGTGGAAATGGAAGCAATGGCTCCATTTGAGCATTGGCTTTCAATGGGTCCAAATACTTTCTCCTTATAAAGGTTTTAAGGATCTTTCTTTCCATCCTTCTAAAAAACCTCCTAATTATTTGATTCAATATAAACCAATAATTTAACCGTGGAAACCCATCTGATTTAGCTCTTTTCTTCTTCCTAAACCTGGTCTTATCAGTCGGATCGATGGCAGTACACCTAACAAACAGGAACATAACTGAAACTGCCTGAAAAAAACAGGAATTGAGTTATGGGTTAGTTTTCTTGGCTAATAGGTAAAGAAAGAACAGATTTTAGGCTTGTTTTGACATCAACATTACCACAAAAGTAAAGATTGCAGTGACTGCAATTTCAGCAATTCTGTTTCCAAGGAAAAGTCCAAGGAATGTATAGAAGGTCACAACCAGAAAACTGTAAACTGCCATTCCCATCATCTGCATCGCAACAATGAACAGAACAGATGGATGGTTTAAACTTCAAACAACACTATGACGTTAAAAAAATTAAGAATTCAGCAGATAGGATATTCACCTTTTTTTTTCGTTTTTCAAGTACAAAAACAAAAATTTAGCAAGCTATGGGTTACTTAAGAGGTGATTGAAATAAAGAAAGAGCTTTCTATATTCATACAAAAACCCAACATGAGAATATTAGAAGGTAACATAGCTTTAACAATTCATTTTTTCAATATACAGAGAGATTGAAGTTAAAAAAAGAAAAGAAGAAGAAGAAGAAAAGAATGCGGGGCGTACCTGTAAAGGGTGGAGAGGGCGTTGCCAACCATGGCGCCTCGTAGCCATGGATATCATCTCTGTTTTTTGAGTTGTGTATTTCTTGTTGCAGTTTCCGAATCCGAAGTAACACAGAATTTGGGGGTATGATTTTAGTTGCAATCCATAGAATTTTTGATAAAATTTTTTGGCCTTGAGTGAGCTAAAGCTAAGTGCTGTTTAGATGAATCTCTCGCTCTAAGTCGACGCTGAGAGTAAAAAAAAATTGGAACAACTATCCCCTCCCTCGTCCAACGGTCGACTATTGGGGAGGGTTTTTTGAAATTTGAACGGCTACTTTTAGAACTAGGAAGATCAAACAGCCCTCAGTAGTTAACTTCAAAAAACAAAACAAAAAAATATGTGGGACCCAATAGATATCACTTTCACATGTTTGGGCCGCCAGAGCTTATGCCATTGCTACCAAAGCTATAATACCTAAAATTAGGTCAGGATTTCAAGCTGTGGATGGATTTTGATTACCTCAGAAATTCACCTTCTCAGATTACTCAATTAAATACAAGGTACAAACCAAATAGATTAGACAAGTTGTTTGTCTGATCGCGTTATGCTATGGGGATAAAAAAAAAAAATTAAACACAAGAAAATTTATATTTAGTCTCATTAAATTCTTTAACACTGTTATTAAATTAGAAAATACAATTGTTTTGAATTTTTTTTAATTAAGATAATTTTTCTTATTATTATATCTCTTGTTTATCTTAAGAGTATAAGGTTTTTAATTGGAGTCATAGTTTCTATTAAAAAAATATATATTTTATGATTGTTAAAGCAATTTTAAAAAAATATGTGATAAAATCATGTTGAGGATTTATTTAAAAATTTTAAGAATATAAAAATTGAATTGAATTTGCATGAACAATTTATTATTAATATTATTATTTTTATATCAAATACATAATAATTGATTTTTTTGTTAAAATTCAAATAAAAATTAATAATATTATTAAACAACCATGTCAAAATTGAAAAATAAGTGAATCTATTAATTTTTTTAGTGCAAAAAAACAAAAATAAAGGATATAAAAGGTTCAGGCCCAACACATAGCCCATAATAGCATGCTAGGCTCGCACGTCTGACCCTCTTTTATTGTCATTTGCTATTTTTTTTAAAGACAAATAACATGTTATTTGGAAGAAAATACTAGTTTCAATAGGACTCGAACCCACGACTCGCACCCACCCCACGCATGACTCAATCGACTGAGCTATTATATAGAATTGTCAAACAAATATATAAAATATATATTAAAGTGATTTACTATTGATATGAACAATAAATCACCATAAAAAACCCTAATTGTTTTAGAATGTTTAGGTAATTTACCAATTTCTTCAAAATAGAAAAAATAAATTAGGTGAAAATATAGTAATGTTCCCTAATTTCGCTAATCTTCTTCTTTTTCTTTGAATACTTTAATAAATAGTTGATTTTTCTTATTTTAGTCCTCAACTCCTTTCCTAGCAGCACGTCCCTTTTTATCCATAACGAATTCACACCTTTTAGATGTACCAAGCGTCCAAACCTACTCCTCTGTTAGACTTCTTCGTGTTAGCAATATTATCATGAAGTTTCAATAAATTAAAAATTGAAGCTCAATAACACATACTTCCGGCCATAATAATCATACTCTAATTATGAGAGGAAAACATGAATACCAAACTATTGAAAAGAATTGAGAAGTCTATTATCTAGTCTGTTTGATTCCTTAATATGTACACTTGATGAAGAAATTACAACCTTTTTATTAGATCAGAGACCTTTTTATTTTTGTGAAAATTTCATGTATTCTACTCTTTTCTTCTAAATTTTTTATTCCCATCAAAAGAAGATATATTGGAAAATACTAGAAGTCCAAAAAAATTGAATTTATTAATCTATTTTTCAAAAATGATTTTACAATTAAAATTAAATAGGAAGATATACAACTTACAAAAACTTTTGAAACCATATTAGTATTAGAGCCTATTGGGGTTTGGAATAGTAATGTTATATAAAACTTCAAAGATCCAATGAGAAAGAAAAAACCTTAGAATCTTAGGTAAATTCTACTAAAAGGTGTAAGTCTCGGATAAGAGTTGAGTAGGGCATTAAAACCATATAATTTGGAACATGTTTGTCTAAGCAATATTTTTATTTTCATAGATTCTATTTTCTTTATAAATACTTCTCTTCTAGCATCCTTTACAGTTGATTTTTCTGAAAACAAAAGAATTATTAATAGTGAAGAAATTACTATTGAAGATTTTACAAAAAATATTGATGATTAAAAAATACCAAAAGTATAAAAGAATTAGATTTATCAAACTTCTTCATTTAATATTTTCAAAACTAATTTTATAATTAAAACCGAAGAAAAAGATATACAACTCACAAAACTTTTTAAAACCATCCAACTTCTTTTCAAAAAATCCTTACAAAAACACAGACATAAACTACAAATATGTCCATATTGGTCTTGTATAAGTAGTAATAAAGCTCCTCATCAAAGAAGGCCTAAACACTTATGTCCCTACAGGTTCTTAGAGATGTCAGATTCTATAATTTTCAAGATTCATTATTAAGTTTTATAGAATCCAATTTATACAGTGGTCCTGTCTCTTTTAACTGTTACCCAAACTTTACCATATCTCTTAAAGACAAAAGCATACTACAAAGTATACTCCTACAAACAAAAACCTATAATTACAATATGCTTGAAGGATCAATTCTAATAGCTTTGATCTTCAAAATCCGTTACAAAGCTATGTTCTTTGTCTTTGCCAACAAATATAAATTTCAATCCAAAAAAGGTGAAACCTTACTTTTACAAATAGACTTTTCAAAATCAAACACAATTGTACTTAGAGTCATTCAATGAAAAGATGTAACCTTACTAGAAGACTAGATTCTTAAAGGAGCAACCCAACCTGAACCTACATAAACCACATAACCAAATGTCTAACTAAAACAAATAACTCAATACAGCGATGACAAAGGTCAAACTAACCTTTTACATACATTCAATTAGTTCCAGATTCTTATATGAATCCTTTTTATCGAGTACTTTTAATTAAGAAAAAACTCTAAGATCCCATCTGTCATAAATATACCTTACCATACAAGTCACTCTAGAAAATCAACATTTGATATTTCTAGTACTAATTTCCAAAATACAGATGATATCATAAATGTACCCAAGCCTTTATATACAAACCTAGAAAATGACCAACCCTCTTCACCAACCTTTTCAACTTTCTCTGATATAACAAAGAATATCTAAAATAAACTAAATATTTTAGAAAAAAAGAATTTATCATTAATAAAAAATATTTTATTGGTGATTTCTATAGTAACCATAACTTTGAAAAGAGATCTTGGTTTTTCAAAGAAATTCTAAAACAAAGATTAGAAATAAAAAAATATTTGTATGATTTTTTTGCATTACATGAAATACAAATCTTGTTTTTTTTGATTGGTTTGAGTTATATTATGTTTTTTAAAATCATATTGCATATCTTTTTATAAAAGATGCATATCTCATTAGAATCGGAAACAAAACCGCCGTTTGGAAATAGAAAGCAGTTCTCCCATTGAATCTGAACATCCTTATTTGAGAAACTTCAAAATTTCTTATAAAGACCAAACAATTGAAGTCGCTCCTTATAAATCTCCAAATGAAGATGTTACCACCAATACCAAACACATTACACAACAAAACAACTTCACAAACATAAAGCTCAACACTACAGGAAAACAATTGACTAAAATAGAAAAACATATTTAGAAGTCTCTATTTTCTCCTGTTGAAACTACAAAACCCGCTGAACAAAAGCTAAAAAAACTCAATTTTTAAACCATACAAAGTCACTAAAGCTAGCCAAACTAAACTTTAAAATAATAAAAAAAAAAGATTTTCTTAAAGCTACCAAGGACCATTTTAACCACCTTAAAGCTTCCTCTTCCACCTTAATTGCTCTTGACACACCCCAAGTTAGTAACCACCCTCAAACCTCTACAAGCCATATAAACACCATATAACTTGACAAAAACCAAACTTTTACTGAAGAATAAGCCTTCCAAAAAAGAAATTCCTGAAATATACAAACTTTATTGGAGGAACACTACACCCAAAACAACTCATGTTGCACTAGACATAGGAATCCAAAATGAGTCAAGCATTACCAACTAATATAAGTTCAATGCCTCTTCCTTATATAAATGGAACTTTGATGGAATCACATAATACAATATCCTCAATACCTTACAACAAATGACTATGGCTGCTAATGCTTACAAAACCCATGTTGGAAACTCAAACAAAAGCCATAGTTGAACTTTTAATTGCATGATTTTTTGGCCAATTAAAAGGATAATAGGATTACCATATCACTAATACCTAATGATTAAATATTTTGCAATTCATTCAAACATATGAAGACCAAACCCGAATCCTAAACCATCTGACAGCCTTATCCAAGATGCGATATTAACCTTAATACTAACTATTTCTCTACATTTCATAGAAGATTCTTCTCATCTAAAAGATAAAAATATTGAACTTCTTTCAAACATTAAGTGCAAAAAACTTAGTGATTTCTATTGGTACAAAAACACCTTTCCCACTCGTGTTATGCTTCGAGAAGACTCAAACCAACTTTTCTGGAAAGAAAAATTTCTTGTTGCATTACCTATCCTAGAAAAAAGAGTCAGAAACAAAATCAAAGACATCTTTGGCACCAAAACTATCCCTTATAACCAACTAATATTGTTCCAAACTAAATTTATTAGCATAGGCTTCTTGAGACAATCCTAATATCCTTTAGGATTTGTCTATCTAAATATTTATGCCTAAGACACAATAAGTATTGCCCTTTTTTTTTATATCAAATTGCACCAAAAAATCATTTAATCGCACGAGGTAAACCCAAGTCATTTAAAGCAACTAGAATATCATTTATATATAGGACTAAGAAAATTATTTTCCTTTCATTGACCTTACGATCTATACATTAATCCATGATATTCTCCATAAAATCAAATGAAGAAATAACATTATATAATTTTAAATACTAATAACAAGAGGCTTGTTTTAGATGATATATTGATTCATTAAGTCTATAAACCAAGTGATTGTTCACCTCTAAAATGAAACCTTCTAGTTTAATTTAAACTTCTTCTTTTAGGTATTTGTTGAGGAATGTCATTTCTATATCCATTTGATGCAACTTCATATCAAAATGAGCTACCAATATCGTGATTATTCGAAAATGATTCCTTTTTTAAAACATGAGAGAAGGTATCATGATAATCAATCCCATGGCTAAGAGTCTTGCATTATATCTTTTAATATTTTCTAAAAAGTCTCTTTTGGTTTTAAAAATTCTACTTACATCCAATGGCTTTTCCACCTTTAGGAAACTTAACAAGATCCCAAACTTGGTTATTAACCATTAAATCTAACTTATCCCTAATAGAATTATACCATAATATAGGTTTATATCCACTCATAGCTTGTGAAAACATAATAAGGTCATCACCAACACCAATGCTCATGTCATATTCTTATAGATACACAACATAATTTGAGAAAATTATAGGTTTCCTAACTGTTAAATATATTCTCAATATTACACCAATATATTCAACTTAAGAATGTTAAGTAACTAGATTTATAGAAATATCAATGTGGTTCTTCAATGATTAGTTTTTTTAGTTATCAAATCTTGATAATTATTATGAAACAAAACCAATTTATGTGAAGATGTAGGAGTAAGTTTAAAACTGTTATCCTTTTAAAGAACTGAGTTTTGAGGTTGACTACTTTTACTAATCTCATAATTCTCAAGGAACTTGAATATTTAGATTCCACAACTCTTATTACACAAGATGGACAATAAAATTTGTATTCCTTAGAATTTTCTGTACATGCAAAGAAATATTCACTGAATGTTCTTGAATCTAATTTTATCTTATGTGAATTGTATACTCTTAACTTTAACCAGGTAAATTTATACATAAGCATGCCTTAAACTAGGTTTCCAACCTTTCTATAACTCAAATGGTTTTTTGTGACTGCCTTGGTTGGAACCCTATTTAGTATATACGTAATTTTTAAAGCTTCATTCCATAAAAATAATGGGAGCTTGGAGCTACTAACCATACTCCTTATCAAATCCATCAATATTCAGTTTCTCCTTTTAGCCATACTATTTTGAGATGGTGGGTCTAACATTGTGTATTGTGCCACAATACCTTGTTCCTCAAGAAACTTTACAAATGGACCTTATAGTTATCCCTTTTTAATGTACCTGCCACAATACTCACCATTTCTATTTGACCTCTCGTCTTAATTTGTTTGAATAATGGTTTCTCTACTTTTGCATTATAGACCTTAAAAGCATATGATGTTTCACTTTTATTCATAAAAAATAGAGATGCATATATCGTATATAGTCATTAATAAAGGTGATGAGATATTTTTGACTATTAAAGCATGCATCATAAAAACGATAAATAGCAATGTGCATAATCTATAAAAAAAATCAGAAGTCCTTTTGATACCTTTCTTGAACTTGTTAGTTTGCTTTTCTTTAATATAATTTATATAAGTACTAAAATCAATAGCCTCAAGGACTCCATTATTTACCAATCTTTTAGTTTATCAATGAAGATATGACCTAATATCATATGCCAAAATATAAAAGATCTCTCATTTATAACCCCACGTTTAATGCCAATATTATTACCATGCAAAATCATAAGGCTATTATCAAGGGTAGGATTTAAATGAAATTTGAATAATCCATAATCCATAATACCATTACCAACCAAAACATTGTATTTATATAAATGAAGGGAGTTACAATGAATTTAAAATTAAAGGCACAACATAAAAGTTTTAAAATTGAAATAAGGTTTATTGAAAAAGATAAAACATAAAAGGTTTTATTTAAGGTTTAAAACAAAACAAGAAAAAAGGATAAGCCTGGAGGTCCCAACCGCATCTTCACGTGAAGGTAGTGTTTCTTGAATAGATGACACATTCATTTTTCAACTATTTTTTTAAGTAGCCCTACATGGTATTGTCATTAATTGTAAAACCAGAATCAATCCACCAAATTTTATGAGAAACATGAACTATATTAGATTCAAAACACACTAAAAAGATGAGATTACCTTTCTTTTCAAGTCTATGCTTGAATGTGGGATATTTCTTTACATGTCCTTTCTTCTTGCAAAATAAAAATTTGACATTGCCCCTGTTAACTTGATAAAGAGGCATTTTTCCTTGCTTGATTCCATGGGCTTTGATTAGAGGTTCATCTACTCAAAGTGCTAAATCAAGGTCCATGCAACCTAATGTAAGAAGAAATTTCTCCTTCCAATCAATATAATTATAAACACTTATAAGAGCAACGTTAAATGAATTAAAATTCAGAACAAATAAAGTTTGAATAATTATAAATAAACAACAAAGCTTACTAAATAAAACATGTGATGAAGCCAAACACAAAACATTTACCCATGTAAGTTAATCTAGAAAAATAAATTAGCTTAGATTATAACATCCAAGCAATTTAAATTACTTTATGATGGGACTAACATTTATTTCTAAAAGAATTTTCTAGGCCTCTAGGCAATTAGATTAATATTTTTTTTTATTATTTCTATCTCATCCTAATCTATCACTTAAATATAAAAATTACCATATGGGGGGGGGGTTATATTTCTTTGATTAATTATTATTATTATTGATGTATTAACTTAATGTTACTATATATTTTTATAATTAAAAATGTTGTAGCTATTACTTAATTTCTCAAATATAAACCTAATATGGCATCATAATTAATGACTAAATTTTATGTCAATTGCAAATTCTTTATATTTAGGAAAACAAAAAATATGCATTGAAAAATTAAGTATGCATGAAAATCCTAATACACACGTAATGAATTAACAACCTATGGCTGTCGTGTTTTTCTCATATTTTCCCGAGTTCGATTCTCCATAAAAGCAACATTTAAATGTTGAGGTTTTATTCAACAAAATATTAACAAGTGAATCCAACCCAGCTTGCCTTAAAGAATTAAAAGGATGTTCATTTTTGCTTTTTACCTTACCAAAAGAGAAAAAAATATTTGGTCAGTGAAATGAGTTCTGCTTTTTATACCAAACCCCACACATAATTGTATTTTAAATTTAAATATTGAATTTATAAAAATTAAAATATTTTTTTTATTTATAAAATCCCGCTTTTCATTTATTTTATATTCAAAAATCTATTTCATAACAATTTTAACCAAATATATTTTTTTAAATCTATTTTTTTAAAAACCACAACTAAAAATATATTTTTTTATAAATTTATTACCACAAAAATTACCACAAAATCAAATACACAATAAATAACATGCCCCACTAGACTAGCCTACTATTTATTACAAATTCTTGCAATAAATATATATATATATATATATATATATATATATATATATATATATATATTTTATACAAATGGAATTATGCAGAAGAAGTGTAGCAAAAGGATTCTTTGTCTAGTTACAGACCCATAATGTTATTCATGATCCATACAAGATAAGAACATGCAGCATCATCGGGCTTTTCTCTCTCTCTCATAATTTCACATGGAATTTGATTATCCAATTAGTTTTTTCAAGAATAAAATTTATAAAAAAAAAACATCACAAATGTAAGAATTCCAGTATAATTCCACATGCAAGAATCCAGTTTGAATAGAGTTTTATACGAAGTAAAACAACACACATGCATGAATTTCAGTAGAATTCCACATTGTGCAGAGTTTCAAACACAAAACAAACTTGAAAACATCGTAATATACATAATTTAATAGATAAACCAGATAAATTACGCAACCAAAGAGATCTTTAATGGAATAAAAACACTAGACTGGAGATATTGCTCTGATACCAAAATGTCAGCAATATCATCAAAAGCGGTAGCCCGAGAACACATACCTCTACTCATAGTAATTAGATTCCAATTGTGAGAGAAAAGCACAAATACCAAATTGTTGAAAAGAATTGAGAAGTATTTTGTCTAGTCTCTCCAAGTCCTTAATTTGTGCACCTGATGAAGAAATGACAAGCTTTCTTGTTAGACCAGAGAGACCTTGCTGCATTCTGAGCCGCAAAATAAAATTTTAATTATATAACTACTCTTCGCCTAGGATCGGAAAAAAAACAAAGAAAACAAGTGCCGCTCTCACATCTGCAACCAGTGGCAGCCCCCTCGCCTAGTTTGCTTTTCTATTTTACCTCTACTTCTTTTTTTGATCTAGTACTCTTGAAGTCAACTATGCTATCTGTATGTTTGGATTATTTTGCTTTCCTCTTTGCGGTGGAATCCTTAACTTGGCAGCAACAAAGAATTAAGGAGATTTGAAGAGATTACTGGTACAATTTGTGGCTGCAATGTAAGAGGAGGTCGAGGTGTGCACTTCCACAACCTCCATTTTACTAACAAATGTGGAGTTTTGATCCTGTGGCCTTCAAAGGCCTTGTAGTACTACACACTCATCATTAGTGCAGCTGTTCAGACATTTTCATGCCATCTCCCTAACATCTGTTGATTATGTTTCAATTTATCTTCATTATTCTGGTAGAGAAGTTTATCCTCCCTTTAGCAGAAGTTGAAGAGTGGTTAAAATAAGTCCAAATAGAAAGAAAGAAAGAAAGATTAAGATTAACCCTAGGAACGTTGAACCAGTCCAGAACTAATTAATTGCAAGTTGCAAAGTAATAAAGAATCTTAATAACCCACCAAATTATCCGATTCAGATCTGCATCAACCACACAGCATGACAGGTAACAAGTTTGGCAGCACCTAGAGTTCCTCCAAACCCTTCAGCAAATCAGGAGTAATACCACATATACTTGATTAAATCCTCTAACACTAGAACAAATACTTGAATGGCGCCGTAAATAATCAATAATATTACCTTTAACACATCCAAATCTGACACCTGCCAATCTTACCAGCTCAAGATAATTGTAGCATTAGCTTTCCACGGGCACTGAAGAAGCTAGGAGGAACTCAGGGTGACCCCAAACAAACTCATTGCACATTTCTAATCAAGTTCCGATGAATATTTCAGTTTGTCGACATAGCTAACATATAATGCCTCCTGCCGTGTCCTCCTCCTCCTATACATCTATATATAAATATATATAACTGCCTCTGGATCGGTCAAGGACTGTATGGTTTATTTTCAACCGTGATAAAACTACGTTTTAGGCGAACCTAGCCCATGTTGCGATCTGGTTCTGGATGACCCTCGTACTAGATTCATTGAACTTGGACATTTTCTCAGGCTCTACTGGTTCTCGTACCAATTGACCCGAGTGTAATCTTAAATACCACTCTTAATAAGATATATACTAATTATTTTACCCGCGGGTTGAATAAATTTTTTTTTGAAAAAAAAAAATGCAACTTTATTAAATGTGTTTTCTTTAAAAAACTTATAATTATAAATTAAAAAGTCTATATATTTATTTAATTAAATAAATCGAGAATTATTCGTATCAATAAATATAAAAAATCAAAGTATTAACATGTTTATTCAACTC
>Ga0325400_1001635_pt1 | contig 18765 bp, 11 predicted proteins | sample PopdelMetagenome_2_FD_205662 | JGI IMG/M metagenome (GOLD analysis project Ga0325400, IMG submission 205662) | Populus deltoides microbial communities from Bellville, Georgia, United States - Xylem-PdKOR-R1 | ecosystem: Host-associated > Plants > Phyllosphere > Stem > Wood/Secondary xylem...
AGGCTACTTGTTAAAACAATTTTTTTTTTATAAAAATAATATAATAGTATTTTTATATTTTATGTGTGATTTAAAGCTAAAAATATATAAATATGTTAAAATTATGTTAAAAATTAATTTAAAAAAAATAAAAAAATTGAATTGAAATTTCAAGAACAATTTATCATTAATATTATTAGTTTTATATCATACACATAATAATTAAAAAATAAATTATTAAAATTTAAATAAAATTTATTATGGTATTTAAGAACCACATGTAAAAACTGAAAAGTTTGTGAATTTGATAAAAAAATTTGGAGCGCAAAAAAAAAAAAAAACCAAAGAAAGATTTGAAAAAAAAAACAAAAAAAAAACTAGGCTCATCAATTGGCTCACGGTAGCAAGTTGGGTGTGTGTTTGTCATTTGTTTTTTTATTGAATATATCTTTTTTAATTTTATAATTTAACATTAAATTAGTTAAAAATTAAATTTTTTAATATGTTTTATATAAATATATCTTGATCTCATAATTAATGTCACGAGTTTTGATATTTTAACCTTGGTCAAATCGGATTGGTTTTTTTTCTTTCCAAAAGAATCTCATTCCCATGACCTGAGTTGCAGATCATTCAACATCGTTTTTTTTATTGGATTGTCCCTGTTTCATGACTTGGGTTACAATTTAATAGGTTGATCCAGTTGGCCCAGTTTTTTTTTAATTTTATTATTTAATATTGTATTTCATCGGCAATTATACTTCATTAGAGGTGTTCATGGTCTGATTTGATCGGATTTTAGACTAAAAAACCAACTAGACCGGTCGTTGTTCTTTTTGAAAAATTTAACTTGGATTGAATCAAAAACTGATTTAAACCAAACCATTTCAGCTTGGTTTGTCTCGTTTTTTTTATTTAAAGACCGGTAAACCGGATAAATCCTTCAAAATGACTTGCATCTCCTGTCGACCCACCCCTCCTGGACTTCTGGTCATCTTGTCTTCTCCCGTTGGTCAAGCCTTTAACTAACCATTGACCTCTCAGCGATCTGTATCTCGTTCCATCGATCGTAAGTGACGAGCTCTTTTCTCAATTGGTAGAACAAAGCGAGGAGGGCTTTAGCCTAGCTTCTATCAGGAGCTTGTCGCTTCAACCTGACCTGTCAGTGCCCAGCACAGAGCATAATGAAAGCCTTTGGATGGGAGATTTGAAGTCAGGGTTCATCTTGCAAGTGTTAAGCATACATTAAATAACTAGGTAAATCACATGAGACAGAGAGAGGGTAGGGGTGGCGGCTAAAACAAAAATTAAAAGTGTTTTTTATTTTTATTTTTATTTTTGCTTTTAGTTGGGAAAAAGTGTCTTTGGTTGGTTTTTTTTAACACACTAGACTTCTTTTAATCTGATTTATTTTTTATTAGATTATTTTAATTTTATAATCCAAGAAGAGTTCTTAATGAGATAATTCAAAATTACTTGATTTATTTTTTTTTATCATTTTTTTAATTAAAACTTTTACAAGTTTTATCGTTTAACATTGAATATGATGAAGTTAATTAAAAATTGAGTTTCATAATTTATTTTAATTTGCTCTATACGAGGTTATTTTAGTTTTATGACTAGTTTTGAGAATTTTTATAGGTTAACTTGGGTTATTATTTTTTATTTTTTCCATGAGGTTATTTCGGCATTATTACTCGGATTATGAATTAGACGAATTGATTATGGTCGTTTTTTTTATTTTTTTAATTGATATTTTTAATTTTATTTTTTAGAATTGAGCTGGTTGAGAATTGAACTTCTTAATTTGTTTTCATTTACTTTCTATGAGGTTATCTTTGTTTTATATTCGGGTCATGGGTTTGACAAGTTAACTCTATTCACTTTTTAGGCCTCTTTTTAATTAATTTTTTCAATTATATCCTTCAATATTGAGTTGATTAAGAATTATGTTTCATAATTTGTTTTAATTTGTTTTCTATAGGATTATCACAATCTGATAACCCGGATCACAGATTTGATATATTAACCCGGGTTGATTTACGTCAACCCAATATATTGTTATCTTAATATTAAAAAAGATGTTATCTTAAATTTTTTTGAGTCAAACTATTTTTTTGTGAGCAGTTCGATTTAAATATTGGACTCGTAAAGTCATTCGAGTCACGTTGGATCAACCCCTATACGGTTTAAAAACATTTTCCACTAGAAAAAAAAAACATTAGCAATATTTTAATATATTTTTTATGTTTAAAAAAAACTTGACCCGAACTGCAATGTAGCACAGATTAATAATCTAGTTTGTACTAAATACTAATAAAATTTCTTTTCTTTGTGAGTTTAACTGGTCATTTTAAGATTTAAGATCTTGTTTGTTTGTTGGAAAGTAGTTTCTTTTCGAAAGTGATTTCTATGAAAAATGAATTATTTTTTGATGTTTGACAATGTTATGAAAAATAAGTTGAAACTTTTTTTTGGTGTTTAATTATGTCATGAAAAATAACTTATAAATATTTTTTTTCAAGTCTATTTAACATTTATAAAACATCAAATGTAATGATTTGAGCATTTATAATAAAAGAATGAGATATAAAAAGTATAATTATGAAGGAATTTTTTTTATGATATCATATATTCATATATAGCTTATTTTATAAAATATAAATATACAAATATAATATTATAGACATATAACCTTGTTAAATATTTTAAAAGTAAATTTTATTTTTAAAACCTCAAAATAACTTTTTTAAATTAATGAAAAAGCCAAATTAATTAATGATATTACCTGAGAGTTGGATATTTAGGTTTTTTTGGTATAAATTTTTTGCATCGGGGATAAATATATAGAAATATTTCGTGGAAGATGTTATGTTTGTAAAAACAATGAAAGTGTTTTCTAGAATAAAAAAGAGAAAAACACTTTATTTTTGCTTTTATTTCCAAGAGCTTACCGAACATTGAGAAAGCTTAAAGACTATTTGCTTGAAACAAACGAGGCATAAATCAAAAACATGTTCCTAACAATTCGACTATTTAAATTAAGTTAGGTAAGAAAATTCTCCATTGAGGCAATGGAAATTTTTTATTTTTGAAGGAAGAATTTTTCTTAAAAAAACCAAGTCTTAAAGCCAACTCTAGACAGCGCCGTCAAAACCACGTAGCGAATATTCAACGCGTAACGCCAAAGCTTGACGCGGTCGAGAACGTGCGTAGAGTCTGAACGTTTGAAAAGCCATACAAGAAAGAGAGCACCGAAAAAAAGGAACACGAGACGAGACTACGCCCTTTTCGCACATTGCGCCGCCTTCACGCACATTTACCTTTATAGTCCTTTACTTTTACATATTTGATATTAACCCCAATTATTTGTCCTTGTACCCTCTTTGAATACGTCCCACCTATGAAATAACGACGTGTCAAATCCCAGAAATTCTAGAGAGAGATACACTGATTTCTGTCCTTAAATAAAGATGGAGGAGTTTTAAGATTATGATATATGATATTTTTTAAATAATTTATTATTTAAAAATATATTAAAATAGTTTTTTGTTCAAAAATACATATAAAAACTATTAGAAAACACTAAAAAAAATCAATTTAATATTTTTTAGAGTAATAGTTCTCACTGATCTTTTTCTTTTTGAACCACAATCCTGACTGGTATGATTCTTATTCCTCTTCGAAGCCAAAAAATTTAATTGACTTTCATGGATTCGAGAGGCCATAAAAAGTAAAATAATTATGATGAGGGGTACAATTAATATGGGGCACAATTACAATATAACTTACTACAAGGACTGGGAAGAAAAAGAAGACCTAACAAGAAAGCCAAAGGAACCTGGGAAAGTCAAAAGCCAGAGTTTTAGGTGAGGAGAGATCCCTATATAACACCACAGTCTCCTCTCCTCTTTCTCGCAACAACATCTCAGACTGACTGGCTCTCACATCTCCTAAAGTGTCTCTCTCTTCCTCTCTCTCGAGTTCTCACTCTCGCTCTTATAAAAAAACGAGGAGGAAGAGAGTTTGTTGTAGAGAAATGGGGTTGTTAGATTCTGGGGTAAGAATAGCTGGAAGATTTTACTCTCACTGCCCACAAACTGCTCGCTTGTACTACCATCCTCCCTCTAACTCCGATGACCTCCACCACCACCAGCAGCAGCAGCAGCGCCATGGCCACAACGGTGGCAGCGAGAGTCAGGCGCCGACTCGAGGCTCTTCTCGGGGGGCCAGTTGTGGAGTCAAGGCGGCGAAGGGCTTAGATACTATTGACATAGTCTTCTATTCAGTCATGTAAAATCATTCAAAAAAAGAAACACATTTTTTGACCGATGAATCGATGTATTTAAATTTTTTTATTGGTTCTAATTTCCATTTATCGGAAAGCTTCAATTGAATTCTGAAATATTTCATTTCGTTTTGATTGTCAAGGATTAACTGTTCTTTCTCGAAGAAAAAACAGGCAATACTCCCCGATTAGATGCAGAACCGCCGTTGCCTTTGGTTTGGGGTTGCTGGGTCTGGGTTCTCTGGTTTCATACCTGTTAACCGAAACGACTAGTCACTTATGAAACATATCGTCCCCTATGTTATCAAAGCCATGACGATAACACAGGAAGAAGTACTTTATTCAAGAGCAAAAAGATCATGGAATGACAAAACAAAGTAAAAAAAGGAAAAATAAAATAAAATCTTTAGAGCCCATTGAGCTACTACGATAAATTTAGATATTTAAAAATAAGTTAATTCAGATTAATTTTATAAATTTACATTTTATATCATTTCATGAGATTGAAATAATTCAATAAAAAAAAATTAAAAAACACTGTAGAGTTATTTTTTTATTAAGAAAACAATATTAAATAATAATATCAGAAATGAAAATAACAAAAAGTTATCAACTTCTATTAATTTTTTAAATCCATAACTTGAATTATCTTACTGAAAGTACCATATATAAAAAATCATGAAATTTAATCTATAAAAAATAAAATATTGAAAGATGATTTAAAAAAAAATAGACAAAAAAATCTAAAATAAATAGCAATTCAATAAATAAATAAATAACTTAAAATGTAACAACAAATTTTGTTTTGAAGAGTTAAATTAAAAAGAATAAAAATAATAATAAAAAAAAACAACAAAAAAATAACGATAAAAAAAAACAATACACAATTAACTTAGATTGAAAAGTAAAATAAAAAAACAACAAAACTTTTATAAAAAAATTAAGAAAAAATATGTAATCAAAAAGATTAAGAATAAAAAAAAAATGAACATGTAAAATCTTTCAACGCGTCTTTTTTACAAAAAAAATCTTAAATGTAAATAAAAAAACTTAGACACATATCAAATTAAATAAATTACAAACTATTTTTGTAAATAAATAGAAGTCATTAACAATAAATAAAAATATAATTAAAAAAATTAAAAATTAAATATAAATCAAAATATTTAATACCACAATACAAGTTATTTATCCAATTATATTTAATGAATTTATTTATTAAAGTCAATTTATAACAGAAATTAACAAGTAAAATTTATTAAATAAAATAAAAAAATAAATTTTATGCAAAACTACACGTATTAAAGATATTATAAGAAAATAAATGTTTTTTATTTATAAAAATAAATTTAATATATATATCACACCATCCTCATAAAACGATTATATACATCTAATATAATTAAAAAATAAACACTATTTTAAAAAGGCTAAATAGGTTTTTTGTTAATTTTTTTTATTGGCCTCGGTTGTTGAAACAAACGTATCTAGCAAGACATCGTTGTCTTTGAGAAGCAAGCAACACATAAAAAATACTTCATACAAATTACAATGCAATGCCACGATTGTAAGCCAGAGATCAATGAGAAACAGTGCCATGAAAATCAATTTGGAGAATACTTATTGTTTTATTGCTATACTTCGGCTTCAGCTCCGACTACCATTTGCTTGCTTCGCTGCAGGTTTCAATTTTCTTCAACCAGATTGTACACAGCTGAAAAGGGGAAACCTCCATTGCTTTTATATCCCAACCCTACAGCTTCATGTGACCAAAGCCTCCTTTAAATGAACCATAAAGAGGTTGTGATCTTCTGAAACTGAAAATATCTTCTATTGGAACTGCGTTGGGCGGGAGCTGTTGGCTTTTGTCTGATGCGTACTCACATGAATGCAGTTTCCCGTAAACCCGCACGCTCAATGTCCTCTTCCGAGGTGCACCGACTTTTACATGTTCATCAAAGAAATCTATCAAGTCCTGTTGTGTAAGTTGTTTTAACGCGGCCACCTGTTGTAACAACATGGATTAGAAGTTTAGAACACTTGAAAAAAAAAGCCATTGATGAGAAAGCTTTGTTCTAACTGGCTAACAATATTGACATGAGATTCTGGGAAAGGTAACGTGTGCCCTTTTCTCTTAACTTGCCGCTTCCATAAACACAATTTATAGATTTTTTCCAGCCATTTTGCAGGACCCAATAATAAACATCTGCAGACATATGAGATTCATACCTCGCATTCTCGCCTATCAAACTTCAGGGTCCCATCAGAAATCTCTCGCCAGAAAAATGCAGATTCTTCTCTTAAATTCTTGTGCTTCTCAAGTTTCATATCTATCAAAGCATTCACGTTACTCTGCAGAGCATTGACAGGCATTTTGAAATTAAATCCTTGTGAACGGAAATGGATCACAAGACTGGTTTGTCAAAAATAGGTCACTTGCAACCACCAAACCTCAAAACAAATTGAGGCAAAACAACAAAATAAAATTAGATAACAAAATAAACAACCAGCTAATATATGCCTCGTTCGCTCTCATCTGAATGGCCCAAACTGTTCACAATAATGAATTGAGATGTGGATTTGTCTAGGAACAACTAGATTTCCTTATCATTGAAGTTATATTGTTCAAAAATTGTGCAGCTCGTACAGAAAATTAGATAGCCAAAGAATTTGTTAATTGGTAGCGAGGAATTAATCTTTTGTTTAGGCATGCAATTTGCGGCTAGCTATATCTCATTCTGTCTTGGAAAAAAAGGTGCTGGTAGAAAATTTACAGAGAAGAAGGTAAGCATTTGAAGAAAGATTAACCATGCGCAACTTAAGCTCGTATTTTGAAGATTACTCCATCTTCCTCCCAAAAGGAATTTTAACTTTTAAGAAACATGTGAGCTTCCCTTAAAGTTAGAGAAACAATCACTGCATGTAAATAACATTGACCAATGTCATGCTGGTCAGAACCACCTAAAAAGACGTGCAAGAAAATATCAATCAATTATGATAGGGATAGAATAGAACCTAACCTTGAATTCATCATTGGTCATCCCATAAAGTTTAGTTTCAAACATCTTGAGGAATGCCTCAACTCTCAAATCAATTTGTCCAGGACCCTAGCAAGATTACCAGGATTAATGAAGAGAGTGTAATAACACAAGGCTACATGACCAGAAGAGACACACAAAAGAAATGCTAAATACCTTCACTGTAGATTGAATGATAAACTGCAGTCCGCGAATACCAGAGTCATTTCTACATTGAAAGAAATGGTAAGGCCTAGAGAAAAATCCATGTTGGGGACAAAGTTTAGAGAGTAATTCTGAATACCTTTGCATGAGAACAGTAATGTACCCAAGTTGCTCAACAGATCTAAGCTGGTGGAAAGCTGGCTGCTTTGCAATTAAAGCAAGCAGTTGAAGTTTCACATTCCATGTAAAATCATCTCGATGAACCTGCACAATTGAATGATTCTGTCAATTAGAAATCAAAATTTCACCAGAAATAATTTATTCAATCCAGTCAATTACCAGAAAACGACAAGAAATGTAGTATTTAAATTTATTTATATGCTACTATGTTTCATTAGTGATGCTACATCTTAAAGTTGAAATCATGTACATTCTTGACTTAAATTATATCTTCAACAACTCAAAAACTACGGAACTGCAAAAGCAGCCACATTGACTCAGAAAAACCATTTCTCACAAGCAAATACAGTTACCTGTATGTAATGCACCAGAGCAGAATTTTCATCATCGGGATTTAAGCCTTCAATTGGATACAAATAATTGATGCCCCTTTCAAGCTTGATAACTCTTCTTGTTAAATGCTGGGACGGGAATAAGGGTTGGCATATAGGGTCTGGACCCTCATTAAAAACATCTTCAATATGCAGAATCATTGACTCTGCCTCGCTGCGTTCAATATTACCTGAATGAATGGAATAATTACTAATGACACTTAAATTCAAGACGAGATAGCCATATGATTATAGAAATACAAGACAGGCAGTTGAAACCTGCTATATAGCACTCTAAGAAGGCTCTTGAAAGCATCAATGGAATAAACTTAGCAAGATCTTCAGCCTGAAGATGAGGAAGTATGTCAAGTTGTTCCATCCAAGGCCATGTTTGATCCTGTAGCAAGAGAGAACAATAGTACATAGCCTGCTGATAGGGCTGCTGGAACTTCAAATTTCCATATTCCTTTGTCACCATTTCCTGGAAAAAATACAAGGTGTCTATCAATGATAATCAGTAAAAAAAATGCACTGCTCATATGTCCTTCCCTATGCAACCTGTAAAAGTCACCTAGACAGGAATCCTAAAGAAAAGAAACAATACCAAAATTAAACAAGAAAGGTAAAGAAAGGAAGAAATAATTCAGTGGTCTCTAAAAGTGGCATTCTCTTGGCCATATTCCACAAGAATTTTTCAAAAGTTATTCCCAACCTTCTTAACATTATGTACAGAGCTTGGCTCATATCTGTCCTTCCCTTGTTCTAATTATCAAAATTGCACTTGCCAAATGACATGAAAATAAAGTTAGGTTATGTTAGAAAATAATATAAATCATATTCTAGGACCTTACCTAGCAGCTTAAGTTATTAGGTTGAGATGATTTTTTGACTTGGTATCAAAGTCTTGATGACCAAGTGGTCACAAGTTCGAATTTCATTATCCCCATTTATTTGATAAAAATTAAGCACAATGTAGTATGGACATGTGCAAGTTTCAAGCCCAAAGGGCTTTCACTTGAGGGGGCGTGTTAGAAAATAATATAAAGCATATTTTGGGACCTCACCTAACAACTTAAGCTATTGGGTTTAGATGGTTCTTTGACAGGTTACAAGGAAACACGTGACACAAGCTCCACCACTTTGATTGGGCTTCAGAAGAATCATAAAAGATGTTCTTAGTGATTTCGTAATCAAAGAGAGCATTATTTGGTATACATGACTGATCAATATATCTATATATGTATCCTTTTGAGTATAAATACTTGTAGATGCAGGAAGTTCAAACCCTGTATGAACTCTTCCTTGCATTACCTTGATCACAGAAAATCTGTCGGGCTTCACTTTAAAATTTGAAATTTTTTCAATAACAGTTTCCAACAAGATCCTCAGTTTGTGGTTGTAACCAACAACAGTGACCTACAAAAAAACAAAGCAAAAGTAGGTTGTGTGAGTGAGGGGACAGAAGAGAAATCATAATAACATATAATATGCAAAAAGGCTACTACCTGAAAACCAATATCTGTGTTGCTTATGCCATAATATAGACCAGCAACCTGTGCATAATAAGCTGAAACATACAAAACATATAAAACTGTTGTAAGATGCAGAGTGGAGATTTATCAAATATGCCAGTATATCAAATAAAGTTTAATTTATCAAGATGAGGATTTCATATGAATTATATATTCATATGCTACACTGCTTCATCAAATAAGAGATACTGGAACTTGAGGAAGAAAAGGAAATAAATAAAAAGTAAGAGATTAAATTTTATATTCACTAAAATAAATCCAAATTATAGTTCTTGGTACCATAATCATTCAGGTCATCCATCAACAATCGCGCAAAAATGTCAGTAAGAACTTCAGTCTCAGGAGAGCTGCTAGCAAAGGGGCAGTTGAAATCTATCTTAACATAAGCTTTAGGAGTAGAGAACATCGTGTCAGGCTTGTACCATAGTGATGAAGAGGATGACTTTCTTAAGAGAACTGGGAATTTGACCTGCTACGAAGGTCAGTCACATCAGTAAATAACAAACAAAAAAATGATGATCATGTAATAGATAATAGAATTCCATCAAACCTTCTCTTGTGCATCCTTAAGTGATAAGTCAGTAGGTATGAATACATTAGGCGCTGGCAGATGCAAATCTTCATTAGGAGCAAATAGCATCCATTCCTGCAATCAGACAAAAACTTGCAAAATATCAGTAAAGCAAAATAAATTGCAATGGAAGTCCAAAAAGATTTGCATTTAATAACACCATTGACTGGATAATCTAAAAAGTAACAACCAACAACAGACCTGGATCATGGAGCCAGTGATTTTCTCAACACTGTATGCAGTTTTGTACCATGGCTCAGTCATTGCAGTTTGCCCTTCAAATTTCTTCGATTCCCAAAAGATTCTGCAGAATAAAAGTAGGTAATTAAGAAATTTTCTCAACCAAGTCGATGTCCAAGGAGATAACTGATTGAACAATTTGTACAAACAAATTGAGACATGTATAGAGCACAACAAACAAAATTCTGGATGAGGAAAAGAAACAAGTCTGTAAAAGTTCACCCAATGACTAATTTTCCTTTACCATGGAAAGGCAGATTACAACTACTATCTACATGCAAGGTGATTGTAATGCCGATCCAATCATACAAAAAAAATAGGCAATTGAAAGTTATATCATCTTTCTATAACGAATGGCCATACTTATTCCATTTTGAGACATTCCCCTTAAGCATAAACAATGCTAAAATACATCAATTTCACCGCATTCTATTATTATTTAATTGGAATCTAGCATCATTTACGATTATCAATCCCCTGGAAAGTAAGGTAACACGAAAGCAACTCAGTTCTGGTTCAACAGGATTAGAAAACCCCTCTAACACGATTTTTCTTTGTTTCTTGCTTTATATTTTTTGGTGGTTGGCATATTCTCCTGATCTAATTCTGGTTTCATGCCTTACTAATAAAATCCATTTCATTGTCATAAACCAAAAAAAACAGAATAAGGAATAAGGGACAAAAAATGTTCGCTTCTCATTTGTTTTAGCAAAAGTTACAGCTCCTTTGAGCTCTAAATAACTCACCGAACATTGTCTGGAGAAAGTTGATTAAGTACCGTCTGAATTATGCTTGGACTGAAATTAGAAGGCAAGGAGGATCCCACCAGCCAATCTTTTTGAGGATATAGCTGATAAAAAGAAACCAAACAACCATTTAAAGACCATTATTCTAAAAATATGCTAGCTAACATATCCTCAGTCACAAGCTTTGAAATACATACAGCATGCAAATAAGCATATACATACATATGTGCACATATCTATATTATATGCATGCATGCATTTACCTGAATATATTTTAAAGATGTTTAAAAGTAAAGAGAAACAAAGCTCTCAAACCATCTCCAACGTTTAACTATTCACAACTTGACCCCAACATATCAAAAACTCACTTCAACTTTAACTATTACAGTTTAGCAAAAGTAAAATCATTTTCTTCCATCAATTACTCCCATTCCCAGTTAAATCCTATAGGAAACAAAAACTTCTTAGCCTTTCTAGCAACCTTTAAAAATCTATCTTCCAGCAAATCATCCCCAAATTTTAGAGGCACACCTTCTAATTATATTAATTTCACCTCCTTTTCAGTTTTTTTTTTTTTTAAAAAAAAACTTAATCACAAACCATTTTCCTTCTTCTGGCCCTAAATTGAAAGGTCAAGGCTTTCAGTTTATTTTCACATGAGGCCACAGCTCATCAAACTAAAAAAAATCTGCAACTCATAAGTTAGAAGATGAAGCACTTGTAAACTGGTATTGCTTCTGATGAAGAAGTGTATAATGAAAACAAAATGCTCGTTGTTATTGGTGTTTGTAGAGGATGCATAGATGTTTTAAATTTGGCTACATTGTTTAGTAAGAGCAATTCTCACAAAAGTTATACAACACAACATAATGGTATAGAATATCTTGTATAAAAACAACAACCAAATTGGCAAGATGTAGAAATTCCAGAGGAAGTGCACAATTTTTCCCCCTTTCAAATCCATAACTAACCTGCATATTGGATGCAATCTGGACAACATAACTAATTGGAGGGGTTTTGTCTTGATAGTGGAATGATGTCTCACAAATAGCTGCAAGCTTCATAAAAAAGATAAAATACTTCAGCATCTTGAATAGATTAGAAAGAGAAACTTCAATACTGAATGCAAGAGATAATAAATAAATAATCTAACTTGACAGGGAGATGCAAAATACGCTCCAAAAACAAAAATTAACTTAGAAAACCATTAAATAAAGGATAGAAGCATGAAAATGTCGAGATGCATGGTAGAAAAGGTCAAAAACTTACATCTCCTCAAGCTTCTTCAGTTCAAATGAACTTTTTTTTTTGCTCAAACTTGTATGGGCCAATTGATAACCCCTAATTTCAACTAGAACTTAAAGTGTAACGGAACCCTATGTTCCACAGCATGAGAATGTCAATTAAACAAAATGCCAATTGGTTGAGTTCATCTTGCAACTTTAAAATTGGAAATGAACTGCAGAAGAATTCATTATATGATGGTTTGCCTAATCACCAGCATAATCTTTCTCCTTAACTAGCTAGCATTCTCTTTCACTTGGCTCTCTTGCCTAATCACCACAATAATGACATTTCATTTCTCTCTTTCTCAAACTAACACGGTAACACCCATCAAATTCTCTAAACATGGTCTATGTGGTTAGAGTTGCAAATGAGCATGGCAAGAAGCGTGTGTGATGCATGTTAGCCATTCCCCTGTTTGTCAGTAATATCACAAAATGGTAATCCATAATTATATAATGCATTTCCATACCTCATCAAATATCCATTTGCAAACACCAGACTGCTGCAAGAGGTGAATGTATTTGAATAACAGTCCAACAACATCTTGCATGTGCTCTGCAATCCGACAAACAAAAAGGAATGGTTAGATAAAAGATGTTAATCCCAGATATAATTCTGCCCAGCTAAAAAATAAGATAAGCTAAGCTTTGCAACTCTGTTAAAGCTAGATTGTCCAAGGGCAAAAACTGAGATAAAACTAAAGGGGAACTAACCATGGCCAGCATCAGTAAGATTAATTACTGCAGCGAAGAAAGAGAACTCTGTTGTCCCATCTACTTCACCAGCAGATAAATCAGTGGCCCATCCTGCATTTTTTTTAAAGTAATCAAATCTTAAGGCAAGTCTGATTTTCAAAGGAGAAAAAGAAGAAGCCAGCGTTTCCAGCATCATAAATAAAAGAGGTAACTACAGGCACAAGAATGAACATGCAAACAGTGTATGCACACAGAGTTCACTGAACATGAGAAGCGGACTGCCAAGCAAAAAGCAAACCACCTATGTGTATATCTGATAAAGTAGAATTAAAAAATAAATAAAGATAGATCGTAAGGATGCGGGAAACCCACCTAAGGTTTTCAAGACATAAAACAAAGATCCTTCTCCTTCATGGCCAATCAGGTGGCCAAGATACCTGCATGGTCCTTCCTTGTAGTGAAGAATGCCCGGAGTTATTGGCCAAAGAATTCTCAATTTGTGACCTTGTTTTATCGGGACAGTTCTAACAAGTATCTAAAACAAACACAGTGAAGAATAAAGGTAATATTAAACATTCTCTCAGAAGTTTAATATCTTCAGCCACACATAACTGTCTTTCACAAAAGTTTAACATTCTCTAAAAGTATGAAGCGAGCAAAGAATCAGAAATGCAGCAGAACTTGGCATACCTGTAAATGTTCCGAGGAGCAAGGCTGACCAGGAAAAGAGAAACAGCTCCTATCATTATTTCGAATTTCCTGGAACTTTTCCTCGACAAGGCTTTGTATTTTATCAAGGCTTTCTGAAGATTTCCACAGCAAAGAAATTGATAGTTGTAATTGTTGGTAAATAATGAAATCAAGAGATAATTAATGTTGAAGGGAGGCTTATTTACTAACCTTTTGCATATATTACCAAGTTCATGAGGTTGGCTGAATAATTTTCTTCATAGAGCTTTATAAGCTCAAGTCTTGTATCCAGCCCCTTTTCTTTTGGCTGAACTTCCAAAGTGTCCCAATTCCCTATGAATTGACAAATAATAGACACAATTCAGGAAAGAATATAAATTTTGATCTTCCTCAATATGAAACATCATTGTAGTTGTAAATATGATTCCTTTAGAAGTTAAGGGAAGCCAGTGGATGGCATTCGCCCCTAAGAAATTATCATTAGTTAAAAACATAATGTTGTAGAAAAATATTATTAATTAAACTTTACACAGTCATAGGCAGTATGGATGTTTTGCTGAAAATCAACAAGCATGCATGACTTGCTACATGCCTGGATTAGTGTGTTCTACAAATAACATACCAGCTCATACACACATGCATACAACCACACATATACATCGACATATGCAGCTAACCTGTACTGAATTTATGGTATGGGTGGCCTTCCTCACTTAAATGTTTCTGAAGCTGCAATAAAAGAGAGAAAAAACAGTTTGTGAATAGTATTAATTGCATAATCACTACCAAGCTGTGATTGATGACAAGCAGCATGGTTTGTTACATGTGAAATGCAATATGTACAAAGAACGAACTGTGCATCACTATTTCTTAAGGTTGTGACCAAGTATATCATACACGCTAATTTTGCACCTTCAAATAGAGCAGAATCAAATGTGCAATATCATGCAAAAGCATAGAACTACCCAATGGAATACCTGTTTTTGAGTGACTAAGACAAAACAGCAGGTGATCTGTGACATTTTACTTATAGTTAATTTGGAAGGTTAAATTGGCCTCTTGTTAGTCTAGGTGGTTTCAAAGGTGAAAAGGAAAAAGAAAACCTAGATATCTGTAGGATTCCTCATCATTAGGAATTTGCAAACAACATATCAACTAAAACACTTGCAACATGCAACCAATTTGTTGAGTTTATACAAATACAAGACAACCAAAAGACTGAAAAGAAAGATTAACAAAAGAAAACCAACAGTCTACCGGATAGGTGAGCAAGTGCATTGAATGATACCTGGTTTATTCTCCAACCATCAGACAGTAAGTTTTTCTGATTTTCTGCACAAGAGAGACACAAACACCAGAGTAAGTAATTACCAACACTAATTCCGAATAGAAACTCAGCATCAATCCAGCTTGAGAAACCTAAAAAGGAAAAAAAGTCTAAGCACAGCAGCTAACCAGAATCAACAGCCTTAATTTCCCTAACGGTTGCATCCGCTGACATCAATGGTTTGATAAAGAACTGTGCAAATCTGAACAGTAAATCACATTCAAAGAACCAGGTCACAAACTTTATAAGATAACTGAAAAAACCAACAAGCTATCTATCATTACAGATTATAAAAATAAGAAAGCGTGCATTTTATACCTGTCCAGAGCATCTTCAAAACAATCACTGTTAACATCAAAATGATAGTTGGTGTGGTCCGACGTCGTAAAAGCATTGGTACTGCCCCCATGCTACGCATCAAGTAGACAACAAAATACGTAGAAAACATCGTTTAGTAACACATAAATTCTCACCAAAATTACAATTCAACCTTCCCGAACCACATAGAATAAATATAAAGATTTTAACAGGGAATAAAAGGAGCTTTCTTTCTTTCTTTCTTAAGTAAGCAATTTAAATGATAATTAAATAATTAATCACCTCAATAATGTACTTAGAGTAACTGTCCTCTAGTGGATATTTCTCACTTGCATAAAACAGCATATGCTCTGCCAATACCAGAAACCAAAAAAATAAAATAAAAAACCGTCATGAAAACCACAAAAAGAAAAAAGAAAAAAGAAAAAAGAAAAGGCTACCAAGAAAATGAGCGAGTCCTTCAAGACCATCAGGATCACTGAAATAACCAACACTAACATTCATAGAAGCCGCACACTAAAAAGAAACCAAAAATAAATGGTTAGAATTGACCTAAATCAGTGATTAAAGCGCCAGAATTGAATTGAAATTGCAAAAATTAAGGAATTGAAATTGCCTTATCGGTGTCGGGATCGCTAATGAGAAGGACTTGGAGAGCATTTGGAAGAACAATTCTCTTGTATTCTCGCTTATCAGTCCTTGCCTTCACTATCTCCATTTCCTCCGCTTCTTATTTGCCTACCGCCGTCGTTTTGTTCCTTTCTTTCTTGTTGATTACTCCTGTGTTTTTTCAGAGAGAAAGACAATGCGAAAGACTTGTTTATTCTACAGAATACTGGGACCAGAGACGGGGGGGTTTTCCTTTTTCTTTTTTTTTTTTAAATGTATTTTTCTGGATGATTTTAGGTCTGCCGGTTTTTAGTATTGTGATAGTTATTATTACGTGGTTTAAAAAAAATTATTTTATAAAAAATATTTTTAATTTAAATTTTTTTTAAAAAATAGATATTTAATTAAAATTAAAATTTAAAAAAAATAATTTAATTTTTTTGGATGACTTTAGGTCTGCCAAGGTAATAGCTAGAAGCAGGCACAAGTGAAGAGAGTTTTTTTTTTTACATGAGTTTGATAAAAATTAATAAAATAAATGGAATTTGGATTAAAATTCTAAATTTGATTGATTGTTTTCTTCATTATTATGATTTTTGAATGTGTAATAGAAATGGATTGATATATATATATATATATATATATATATATATATATAAAGAATTTTTAAAAAAATTAGTTAAATAATTCAAGCTAGTTTACTAGCCTAGTAAATTAACGAAAAAATATTTTCTTTGTTTTTTTGGAAGAGTGTTAAATCTATAGAAAATGCTCTTCATGTTTTCATAAGAGGCTTTTTCTATGATTATTTATTTATTTATTATTATTTAGTTAATGTTTAATTATTGTTTCAATATAAAAAAATGAAATCAAGGCCATATCCCTTCATTTCTTTTATTTTTTTACTTTAACTGTTTTTTATATCTCTCTTATTTTTATCTTGAAATGCTAATTAAATATAACTTTAATCTCTATTTTCTCATCATTAATTTTTATTTATTTGTTAATTATTATTTAGATAATATTTAATCATTATTTAAAAATAAAAGAGATGAAAACAGGTCTATATCTCTTATTTTTTAAACTTAACCTTTTATTTTTATCTCTTATTTTTATCTTAAAACACTAATTAAATACAACCTTAATCTCATTTGTTTTCCTTATTAACCCATTCTCCAAGGTAGAAAGACTTTGGTCGGGTTCATTCTATCACTCAACTTGTGTAAGTGAGAGGTGTTAACTGGTTTGTTTTTTTAATTTTTTTTATTAATATGGATGTCCGAATCAGCTTGCGTGTATCTTGATTAATTTCACGAGTTCTAAAATTAATGACCATGTAAGCCTTCAGCAACCCTGAGATTTATAAAACTTAAAATAATAATTTTTAAAAAATAAATCTACAACCCATCAATTGAATTACATCCCTTTTCATTATTATTATTATTATTTCAAGTTAACGTGCATTTCGTACCATGTTTATATCGTTGAGCCGACTTTTTTTTTTCTTTTAGCTTGTAGATGGATCTTGAAAAATGAAGCAGCTGCTGTTGGAAAGCAGAATTTTCCAACTTTTTATCAGCCGCAGGTGCAGCCACAATTATTGTGATCCCACCAAAATAAAACATGTTTTTTCGCATTACCAAACACGTAGAAACGTAGAAACTGTGGTTTCCTTTAACCTCAGGTCCACCGCAATACCAAACGGCATTTAAATTTACAGATTTAACTAGCCAAGTCATTTGTATTGCTTTCTTGACAAAGTCAAATAATTTACATTGAGTGGGTTAGAATCCCCCAAGGTTGAGTGTCGTTGACGTCTGCTTGAGCAGGAATGACAGAAGCTGTGAAAACCATGATTGAGCTTTAAAGTGGTGATAATCTGGCTAGTGGCTAGTGAATGCTTGCTATTAATGGCTGGTTGCTTGAGTTTAACTTTGGGAGGATTAGGGTCTATGGCAAATGATGAAGAAGGGACATTAGCATAATGCTTCTATGCTGTCTAAATAGCCTTGAATCTCTTGTTTTCGCTTTCATAAGAAGTTTCTTGCTATACACAAATCTTGGCTATTCTTTTTATCTAATCCAATCTCTTCATAACACTGACGTGATATGTGGGCATCACATATATTCTCAAAGTTTTGGTTGAATTCAAATACCTGAGCCCTAAATTAAGCCCTCTGATGATGATGATTCTCTCATCTGTCCTTGAATATTGCTGCTGTGGCATATATTTTGTTTTCGATAGTTCAGTGTATGAAGCTTTGCTTGGGCACTAGCAAGGCTCGGAGATCTCTACTGTTTATGGCATTTCCCCTTGTAGTGCTCTGATTGTGTTTTCCTATACCAGATGGCAAAGAAAGCAACTGAAGTGGGTTCGTTTGAGACTCGAAGGTAATGGCCTATACTACCGAAATGAAGGAAGAAGAAGTGAACCGTTGCCAGATTCACGAATGGTTCCCAAAATTCAAGTCTGTATCTATCAGAACTATAATTCTTGAACTTCGAGAATCTTTATTCGAGTACCTTCTTGATGATCCGATCCCTTCCTCCTTCCTCTTTCTATCTCAAATGAAGATGCCCTGCCGAACAGAATCCACAATCCCATAGACGAAGAAGACTATACTGTTGGGGATTCCGGCACCCCCATGCGCGGACCGGGGGTGTACTGATAATTGCTCAAAGGAGGGATAGCACACTGGCACAATATTTTACGTGGTTCGGCAAAACCGCCTACATCCACGGGAGAGTCC
>Ga0325400_1001636_pt1 | contig 18763 bp, 18 predicted proteins | sample PopdelMetagenome_2_FD_205662 | JGI IMG/M metagenome (GOLD analysis project Ga0325400, IMG submission 205662) | Populus deltoides microbial communities from Bellville, Georgia, United States - Xylem-PdKOR-R1 | ecosystem: Host-associated > Plants > Phyllosphere > Stem > Wood/Secondary xylem...
CGGCGAGCGGGTCGCCCAGCATCGGCACGCGCGCGCGAAAGGTGAGGTTCGCCTGGTAGATGTCGCCCGCCGCGATCCAGTCCCCCACCCGCCCGATCGCGCGGTCGTAGCCGGCACGGTCGATCCCGCACGGCTCGGGCGCGCCGATCCAGGCGCCGCGCGGATCGGGCAGGACGGTGGCGGCGTCGACCGCCTCATACCCGTCGAACAGCCCGAACCAGGCGAGCGGGCCCCGGTGGCCGGGGACGACTGCCAGCGTCGGATCGAACGCCGGCGCCGCCTCATAGGCGAGATAGCCGGCGGCGTGGCGCCCGCTTTCCCGTACCCGGTCGAGCAGCGGGCGCACCTCCCCGGCCGTTCGCGCGACCAGTATCTCGGCGGGGTTGCGGTACAGCCGCGCCGCCAGCGCCCCGACCCGCGCATCGTCGAGCAGCACAAAGGGAGCGGCGGGGCGCATCGCCGGCAGATGCCCGGCATGGCGGCGGCGGGCAAGCCGTCTCGCGCGCCGCCGGCGGACGCGAGAGCGGGGACGGTCGGCCCGGGCGCACGCGGCCGTCGTTGACCCGCCGGGCAGCGACCGCCACATCGGCGCGATGACCGCTCCCGAACCGCCGCTGCGCGCCGCCATCGTGCCCGTCACCGCCTATCAGCAGAATTGTTCGGTGGTGTGGTGCACCGCCACCGCGAAGGCCGCGGTGGTCGACCCCGGCGGCGACCTGCCGCGGGTGCGCGACGCGATCGCGAAGGCGGGGGTGACGGTGGAGAAGATCCTCCTGACCCATGGCCATATCGACCATGCCGGCGAGGCCAAGACGCTGGCGGCGGAGCTGGGCGTGCCGATCGAAGGCCCGCACGAGGCGGATCGTTTCTGGCTGGCGCGGCTGGCCGAGGACAGCCGCGCCATGGGCGTGCGCGGCGTCGACTTCGAACCCGACCGCTGGCTGATGGAGGGCGATCGCGTCACGATCGGCGACCTCGTGCTCGACGTCTACGAGACGCCGGGACATACGCTCGGCCATGTGATCTTCCACCACCCGCCATCGGACTTCGCCCTGGTCGGCGACGTGCTGTTCCAGGGTTCGGTGGGGCGTTCCGACCTGCCCGGCGGCGACCACGACCAGCTCGTCCGATCAATCGTGGAGAAGCTGTGGCCGCTCGGCAACTGCGCGTTCATCCCCGGCCACGGGCCCGCCAGCACCTTTGCGCACGAACGGCGGACCAATCCCTTCGTCGGTGACGCGGCGCTGGCCTGAACGGCGCCCTGTCCTACAGCGAGGCGAGCCGCTAGAGACACTCAAGAAGGTAATCAAGGCGCAACGAAGTTACTTGGACGAGCAACGGGATGTCCCGAATGGCGTGCGATGTGTGAAGCGTCAGTGAGGAGCCGAGTCGTTGCCGGCCGACCAACCACCGGCTTGCGCCGCCGGGCTAAATCGCTATAGGCGCGGCACTTCGCGTCGCGTCCGGACGGTTCATGCGCGGTCGGCCAGCCCGTCCGCGCCCCGCCCGGCGTTTCGCCCCGTCCGTTTCAAGCTATCAAGGTGCCGCATGGCCGTTCCCAAGAGAAAGACCTCACCCTCCAAGCGCGGCATGCGCCGGGGCCACGACTCGCTGACGGTTGCGGCGTTCCAGGAATGCCCGAACTGCGGCGAGCTGCGCCGGCCACACAACCTGTGCACCGCCTGCGGCCATTATAACGGCCGCGAGGTCGTGTCGGTCGAGGCGTAAAGCCACCCGACCGAGCCCGGACATGAGCGAGACCTCCTGCATCGCCGTCGACGCTATGGGCGGCGATGAAGGATTGGCGGTGATACTCGCGGGCGTCGCCGCCGCGCGCGCGCGGCACGAAGGCATGCGCTTCGTCCTGGTGGGCGACCAGGCGATGATCGCCGACGGGCTGCGCGCCCATCCGACCTTGTCGGAAGCGTCCAGCGTGGTGCACGCGGCGGAGGTGATCGGCGGCTCCGACAAGCCCAGCCAGGCGATCCGCCGCGCCAAGACGACCTCCATGGGCATCGCGATCGACCTGGTGAAGCAGGGGCGCGCCGCCGCCGCGGTGTCGGCGGGCAACACCGGCGCGCTGATGGCAATGGCCAAGCTCGCGCTCCGGACGCTGCCGGGGATCGACCGACCCGCGCTCGCCGCGCCGTTGCCGACGCTGGGCGACAACGATGTCGTCATGCTGGACCTGGGCGCCAATACCGAGTGCGACGCGCGCAACCTGATCCAGTTCGCGGTGATGGGCGCGGCCTATGCCCGCATCGTCTTCGACCTGGAACGGCCGCGCGTGGCGCTGCTCAACATCGGGTCGGAAGACCAGAAGGGCACCGACGAGATCCGCGATGCCGCCGCCGTGCTGAAGGAGCAGGGGCACCTGCCGCTCGCCTTTACCGGCTTCGTGGAGGGCAACCAGCTCGCCCGGGGCCTCCACGACGTGATCGTCTGCGATGGGTTCGCGGGCAACATCGCGCTCAAGACCGCGGAAGGGACGGCGCGGTTCGTCGCCGACCTGCTGAAGCGCGCCTTCACCAGCTCGGTGCGCTCCAAGCTCGGCTTCCTGATCTCGCGCCCCGCCACCGCGCTGCTGCGCGACCATCTCGACCCCAACAACCACAATGGCGCAGTCTTCCTGGGGCTGAACGGCATTGTCGTGAAAAGCCACGGGTCGGCCAACGTCAACGGCATCGCCACCGCGATCGGAAACGCCGCCAAGCTGGTCCGCGCCGACCTGACCCGGCGGATCGCGGAGGACCTCACCAATTTCGACGCGGCACCATCGCTGACGGTGGGCGCGTGATCCGCTCGGTGGTGACCGGCACCGGCTCGGCGCTGCCGGCCCGGCGGGTGTCGAACGCGGAGCTGGCGAGGCAGGTGGATACCTCCGACGAATGGATCGTCGAGCGCACCGGCATCCGCTTCCGCCACATCGCCGGCCCCGACGAGACCACCGCCACCCTTGCCGCGGACGCCAGCAAGGCGGCGATCGCGGCGGCCGGGATCGCGGCGGCGGACATCGACCTCATCGTGCTCGCCACCGCAACCCCCGACCAGACCTTTCCGGCGACCGCCACCAAGGTGCAGGCGATGCTGGGCATCGGCGATTGCGTCGCGTTCGACGTGGCGGCGGTCTGTTCCGGCTTCCTCTACGCGGTGCAGGTGGCCGACTCGATGCTGCGCGCGGGCGCCCACGCCCGCGCGCTGGTGATCGGCGCGGAAACGTTCAGCCGCATCCTCGATTGGCAGGACCGCACCACCTGCGTCCTGTTCGGCGACGGCGCGGGTGCGATCGTGCTGGAGGCGCGCGACTCGGACGAGGCGACCGGGCGCGGCATCCTCGCCGCCCGGCTCCACGCCGACGGGCGCCACAACGAGCTGCTCTACGTCGACGGTGGCCCGTCGACCACCGGCACGGTCGGCAAGCTGCGCATGAAGGGGCGCGAGGTGTTCCGCCACGCAGTCACCAACCTTGCCGCGGTGATGGAAGAGTCGCTCGCGGTCGCCGGTCTCGGGTCGGACCGGGTCGACTGGGTCGTGCCGCACCAGGCCAATGCCCGCATCCTCGACGCGACCGCGCGCAAGCTGGGGCTGCCGGCCGAAAAGGTGATCGTCACCGTGGATCGCCACGCCAACACCTCCGCCGCATCCGTGCCGCTGGCGCTGGATGTCGGGGTGCGCGACGGCAGGGTCAAGGAAGGCGACATCGTCGTGCTGGAGGCGATGGGCGGCGGCTTCACCTGGGGTGCGGCGGTTCTACGGTTTTAACTTCGATCATAAGGGCTTCCCCGATCTTTGCGGCCTGTGGTAAGTGGGCGTACGGAAAGGGGGTAGTGTTGATGCTGATGAAGGTGGCGGGAACGCTGACGCGGGCCGATCTGGCCGAAGCGCTCCATCGCGAGATCGGGCTGAGCCGGGCCGACTCGGCGGGCGTGGTCGAGCACATCCTGTATGAGATGTGTCATGCCTTGTCGCAGGGCGAGAACGTCAAGATCTCTGGCTTCGGCACCTTTGTCCTGCGCGACAAGGGCGAGCGGGTGGGGCGCAATCCCAAGACCGGGGTCGAGGTGCCGATCGCGCCGCGGCGGGTTCTCACCTTCCGCGCCAGCCAGATGATGCGCGACCGCATCGTGGCGGCCGGCTGACCCGGTGATCCCCAAGGCGGAGGGGGCGTTCCGGACGATCGGCGAGGTGAGCGCGCTCACCGGCCTGCCCGCGCACGTGCTTCGCTATTGGGAGACGCGCTTTCCCCAGCTGCGGCCGCTGACGCGGGCCGGCAACCGTCGCTACTACCGGCCGGAGGACGTGACGCTGGTACAGCGGCTCGACGCGCTCATGAACCGCGAAGGGTATACAGTCCGCGGGGTGCAGCAATTGCTGGCGCGCGAGGCGGCACCGATCCAGGAAGAGGCGCTGCGGACCATACGTGACCGGCTCGCCCACGCGCTGGCGAAGGACTGAGCCCGGCGCGGCGGCGCTGTCCCGGACGGCCGGACGGGCGAGGACAGCGGCGGCGGTTCGCGCGGGCCTTGCGGATCACGCGCGCGGGGCATCGTTGGTATCCGCCGGCCGGCCCGGACCCGATCGACTCACCGCCATGCCGTCGCGCAGAAAGGCCGCGATCGTCTCCGCGATCCCCTCCGCATCGCTGCCGTCGTCCCACACGCCGTAGCGCAGGCCCAGAAAGACGTTCATGCCCATGATCGCCCAGGCATGCGCCTCGCCGATGTCGCCACGGATCTCGCCGCGGCCGGCGGCGGCGACGAGGCGTTGAGTGATCCGCTCGGCGGTGGAGGCGTAATGACGGCGGAAGCTGTCGGGGTCGACGAACTCGGCCTCGTCGATGATTCGGTAAATTTCCTTGTGCGAGCGCACGAAGCCCAGATATCCGGCCAGGCCCGCCTTCTCCGCGGCGATCTGGTCGGGCGCGTCGCGGATGTACGGGGCGACGTGATCGCGGACCTGATCGGACAAGTCGCGTACCAACGCCCGGAACACCGCGTCCTTGCTTGGAAAATAGGTGTAGAAGCTGCCCAAGGCGACGCCTGCCCGCCGGGTAATGCCGCTGATCGAGGCGTCGTGAAAGCCACGGTCGCCGAACTCGCCCGCCGCGGCGTCGAGGATCGCGCGCAGCGTCCGTCGACCGCGCTCGGTCCGCGGCGTCCGCCCGGCCTGCTCTTCCACGACGATCCTCCCCGACACCGAAGTTGAAACCCGGTTCATCTTTCAGTATGCGAGGCCATGACGATGCGCAACCGGGCGGTAGAGCCGGGTGCGCGAAAAGGGGAGGACCACCATGCTGTTGCGCACGCTCCTGCTTTCCGCCGGTCTGACCGCGCTCACCGCCCAGCCTGCCGACGCGCAGGACGGGGCCACGCCGGCCCAGACGCAGTCGGATGCCAATACCGCCGCGGAGGCGGACGACGCCACCGCGCAAGGAGCGGGCGACATCGTCGTCACCGCGCGCCGGCGCGAGGAGTCGCTGCTGGACGTGCCGATCGCGGTGACCGCCTTCACCGGCGCGCAGCTGGAGGCGTCGGGCGCGCTCGACATCACCGACCTGGGCAACGTCACTCCGAACGCAACGATCGAGGTCAGCCGCGGCACCAACTCGACGCTGACCGCCTTCATCCGCGGCGTCGGCCAGCAGGACCCGGTCGCGGGGTTCGAGGCGGGGGTCGGGCTATACCTGGACGACGTCTACCTCAACCGCCCGCAGGCGGCGGTGCTGGACATCTACGACGTAGAGCGGATCGAGGTGCTGCGCGGGCCGCAGGGCACGCTGTACGGCCGCAACACGATCGGCGGCGCGGTCAAGTACGTCACGAGGCGGATCGGCGACGATCCGACGCTGAACGCGCGCGCGAGCTATGGCGAGTACAACCAGGCGGACATCATCCTGTCCGCCTCCGCACCGCTCGGCAACAGCGGCTTCAAGTTGGGCGGCGCGGTGGCGCGGCTGACCCGCGACGGGTTCGGCGACAATCTGGTCACGGGCCGCGAGAACTACAACAAGGACATCTGGGCGGCGCGCGGCACGCTCCAGTTTGAGCCGTCCAGTGAGTTTTTCGTGCGGCTGTCGGGCGACTATACCAAGGATGACAGCGAGCCGCGCGGCGGCCACCGGCTGATCCCGGGCCTCGTCAGCCGCACGCCGGTGCTGCGCGACGTGTACGACACGCGCGCCGGCCTCCTTGCCCCCAAGCAGGAGGTGGAGGCCTATGGCGGATCGCTGTTCGCCGAGCTGAAGCCGACCGACTGGTTCAGCTTCCGCTCGATCACCGGCTATCGCAAGGACGATTCGGCGACCCCGATCGACTTCGACAGCCTGGCTGCGGTCGATGTCGACGTGCCCGCTTTCTACAACAACGAGCAGTTCAGCCAGGAGGTGCAGTGGCTGGTCGATACCGGTCGGTTCAACGCGCTGGTCGGGCTCTACTACCTCGACGCGTCGGCGCGGACGGTGTTCGACGTGCGGCTGCCCGGCGGCGTCACCGCGCTGACGTTCGGCGACGTGTTCACCGACACCCGCGCGGTGTTCGGCGACTTCACCTACGACCTGTCCGACATGATCTCGGTATCGGTCGGCGGGCGCTATACCTGGGACACGCGGCGTTCGACGATCTTGAGGCGCACCTATCTGGGCGGCGGATCGCCCTTCTTCGGCGGCACGGGGACGCTATTCGCGACCACGTCCGACTTCACCGGGTCGGCCGACTACGAGAAGTTCACCCCGCGCGCCTCCGTCAGCTTCAAGCCGTCGCCCGACCACACGCTGTATGCGAGCTATTCCAAGGGCTTCAAGGGCGGCAGCTTCGACCCGCGCGGGCAGTCGACCGCGTGCCGGACGGCGGCGGGCACCGCCTGCAACCCGCAACAGGTGTACGACTTCCTCAACTTCGATCCCGAGACGGTCGACAGCTACGAGGTCGGGTACAAGGCGTCGCTCCTCGACCGGCGGGTGACGATCGCGGCGGCGGCGTTCCACGCCGACTATAAGGACGTGCAGGTGCCGGGCTCCATCGGCACGGTGGTCAACGGCCAGCAGACCTTCATCGGCGTCACCACCAACGCCGGCCGCGCCAGGATCAACGGTGCCGAGCTGGAGGCGAACATGACGGTGGCCGAGGGGCTGGCGGCGGGCGGCGACCGGCTGACCTTCGCCGGCACGCTCGGCTATCTCGACGCCAAGCACAAGACGTTCATCGACGCGCGCGGGATCAACGTCGCCGACCGGCGTCGTTTCCAGAACACGCCCGACTGGACCTTCTCGGAGACGCTGGCCTACACCGTCCCGACCGGCGACGAGGGATCGGTGTCGGCATCCGCGACGCTGTCCTACCGCGGCGACAGCCAGCAATTCGAGCTGAGGACGCCGGGCCTGGACCAGCGGGCGTTCGGGCTGCTGGACGCCAACATCGTGTGGTCGCTGAACGACCGTTATTCGATCGGGGTGCACGGCAAGAACCTGACCGACAAGCGGTACATCGTGTCGGGGTATAATTTCCTGGGTCAGAACCCGGACACCGGCGCCTTCCTGCGCAACGCGGCGGGCGGGCTGGTCTCGACGCTGGGGGCGGAGGGGGTGCTGACCGCCTATTACGGCAACCCGCGGCAGGTGTTCGCGACGCTGACGGCGAAGTTCTGATCCGCCGCATAGCTGTCATGCCGGCGGTGGCTGGCCTCTCTTCGCCACGGAGAGGCCCCAGCTTCCGCTGGGGCGACGAGTGCGGCAGGGAAGGTTGATGACGACCAGGTTCGAACGCCCTACCCGCTCGTCACGCGGGGTCATCCTGGCGATGCTGCTGCTCGTCTACACCTTCAATTTCGTCGACCGGCAGATCCTCGGCATCCTGGCGCCGGCGATCAAAGTGGAGCTTGACCTTTCCGATACGCAGCTGGGCCTGCTGGGCGGGCTCGCCTTCGCGCTGCTCTATTCGACGCTGGCGATCCCGCTCGCCTGGATCGCCGACCGTACCAGCCGGTCCTGGGTCATCGCGCTCAGCCTGGCGGTGTGGAGCGGGTTCACCGCGCTGTGCGGCTATGCGACGAGCTTCGCGCAGCTGTTCCTATTCAGGCTGGGGGTCGGCGTCGGCGAGGCGGGGGGCGTGGCGCCGTCCTACGCGCTGATCGCCGACACCTACCCCGCCGGCCAGCGCGGGCGGGCGCTGTCGGTTTACAATCTGGGCATCCCGTTGGGGTCGGCGGCGGGGGTAATGTTCGGGGCCTACGTCGCCGCCACGGTGGACTGGCGGGCGGCGTTCGTAGCAGTCGGGCTCGCCGGGCTGGCGGTCGCGCCGCTGTTCCGACTGATGGTGAGGGAGCCGGCGCGGCCGAAGCTCGTAGGCACGCCCGAGCCGATCGGGCGGGTATTCGCGATCCTGGCGGCGAAGCGGAGTTTCTGGCTGCTGGCGTTCGGGGCGGCGTCCAGCTCAATGCTCGGCTACGGTCTCGCCTTCTGGCTGCCGTCGCTGCTGACGCGCAGCTTCGGGCTGGCACTGCCGGAGGTCGGGCGCTTCTACGGCGCGCTGCTGCTGATCGGGGGCAGCGCAGGGGTGCTGGGTGGCGGGTGGCTGGGCGACCGGCTGGGGAGCCGCGACCGGGGCTGGTACGCGCGGGTGCCGGCGGTCGCGTTCTGGATCGCGGTGCCGCTGTTCGCGGCGGGCATCCTGTCGCACGACTGGCGGGCGGCGTTCGCGTGCTGGCTCCTGCCGCAGGCGCTGGTCTATATGTGGCTGTCGTCGGTAATCGCGGCGGTCCAGCACCTGGTGCCGGCGCACATGCGGGCGACCGCGAGCGCGTGCTTCCTGCTCATCAACAACCTGATCGGGCTGGGCGCGGGCACGCTGGTGCTGGGGGCGCTATCGGATGCGTTCGCCGGCTGGGCGGGAGAGGACGCGCTGCGCTACGCGATGCTGTCGGGGCTGGTGCTGTACCTTCTAGCAGGGGTGCTGATGTGGCTGGCGGCACCGTCGCTCAGGCGGGACTGGGTGGAGTGACCGGGCAAAGGTAACGAAGGTAACGCCAAAACGGCAATCCCTCGACCGGCGGCTACCGGCGGGAACGGTCGCGTATCAACGATGAGAAAGAGCGATCGTTCGGGCGTCTGGCAGCATCGGCGCTTGTAGGACAGCGGTTTCGCCCAGCCCCTCCACCCTTGTTCGGACCATTCTTGGGCGCCGTGCGCCAACGTCGAAGCCTCTCGTTGGAAGCTTGGCCTTCGACTGCGCTCAGGCCGAACGGGGGGGGGGGATCAGCGTTCCCGTGTGGCGGCGAAGCGGACCTTGGGATAGCGGTCGGCGACGTAGCCGACCTCCCACGCGCTCTTGGCGAGGAATACCGGGTTGCCGTCGCGGTCCTTGGCCATGGCCGAGCGGTTCTGGTCGGCGAAGGTCTGAAGGTCGCCCGCCTCGCCCGACACCCAGCGCGCGGTGTCGAACGGGGCGGGTTCGAGGCCGGCGGTGACCTTGTACTCGGCGTCCAGCCGCGACAGCAGCACGTCGAGCTGGAGCTGGCCGACGACGCCGATGATCCAGTTGGAGCCGATCTCCGGATAGAAGACCTGGGTCACCCCTTCCTCGGCCATGTCGTCCAGGGCCTTGCGGAGCTGCTTGGTCTTGGTCGGGTCCTTCAGCTGGACTCGGCGCAGGATCTCCGGCGCGAAATTGGGCAGGCCGGTGAAGCGCACGTCCGCGCGCTCCGACAGCGTATCGCCGACGCGGAGCGTGCCGTGGTTGGGGATGCCGATGATGTCGCCGGGATGGGCCTCGTCGGCGATCTCGCGGTCCTGCGCGAAGAACAGGATGGGGGAATGGACTGCAATCGGCTTGCCGTGACCCGTGGGGGTCAGCTTCATGCCGCGCCGGAAGGTGCCCGAGCAGAGCCGCATGAAGGCGATGCGGTCGCGGTGCTGCGGGTCCATGTTGGCCTGGACCTTAAAGACGAAGCCCGTCACCTCCTTCTCCTCCGGCGACACCGGCGCCGGTTCGGCGGGCTGGGGGCGGGGCGGGGGCGCAAAGCTGGCCAGCGCGCGGATCAACTCGGCAGGACCGAAATCCTTGAGCGCGGAGCCGAAGAAGACCGGCGTGAGGTCGCCGTTGCGGTACGCCTCCGCATCGAACTCGGCATAGCCGCCCTGCGCCAGCTCGACCTCCTCCGACCAGCGTTCCGCCAAGGGCGCGTCGTCGGTGGTGCCGGTGAACGTGCGGCTGTCGCCCTCCGGCCGGCTGATCCGGCCGGTCCCGAAATCCATGATCCCCTCGAACTCGCCGCCCATGCCGATTGGCCAGTTCATCGGCGACACGTCGAGCGCGAGAATGTCGGCGACCTCGTCCAGGAGCTCGAACGGGCTGCGCCCCTCGCGGTCGACCTTGTTGACGAAGGTGATGATCGGCACCGAGCGCAGCCGGCACACCTCGAACAGCTTCCTGGTCTGCGCCTCGATGCCGCGGGCGGCGTCGATCACCATGACGGCCGAGTCGACCGCGGTGAGGGTGCGGTAGGTGTCCTCCGAGAAATCCTCGTGCCCCGGCGTGTCGAGCAGGTTGAAGGTGACGCCGTCCTTCTCGAAGGTCATGACCGAGGAGGTGACCGAGATGCCGCGCTGCTGCTCGATCTTCATCCAGTCGGAGCGGGCGCGGCGATTGGCCCCGCGCGCCTTGACCTCGCCGGCGAGGTGGATCGCGCCGCCGACGTAGAGCAGCTTCTCGGTCAGCGTCGTCTTGCCGGCGTCGGGGTGCGAGATGATCGCGAAGGTGCGGCGGGGGGAGGTCATCGGGTCCACTTTCGTCATGCCGGGCTTGTCCCGGCATCCACGGTGCCGCGCTCTCAGCGGTGGCCGATATGCGGAAGGGTGGACCCCGGCACAAGGCCGGGGTGACGGCGTCCTACCGGACCAGCGTCACGCCCATCGCGATCCGCTTGCTCCCGCCCGGCGCCACCTGGAACACGCCGGGCTTGTCGCGGAACCCGCCGGCATAGCCCTCCGGGTCGGCGATGCCGTGCCAGGGTTCGACGCAGACGAAGGCGGCGCCGGGCTTGGTCCAGATGCCGAGCATCGGCGTGTCGGGGAAATCGATCCGGAGCTGCGGGCCGTCGGCAGCGCCGTAGGTGACGCCGTCGGATCGGACCCGGTCCCACACCAGCGCGTCGTGGGCGAAGAGGTCGTCGGTGAGCGCGAGCGTGCGGCCGGCCAGCGGCGAGGGGTTGGTGCCCGCGGCGATGGTGCCGTCGGCGGCGATGGCGCGGACCGGATCGGGCTCATCGGCGGAGAAGGCGATGCGGTGGTCCGCGCGCGCACGGCCATAGGGGAGCGGCCAGGCAAAGGCGGGATGGAAACCGAAGCTGGCGGGCAGCGGCTCGTCGGCGGGGTTGGCGATCGTCACCTCGACCGAGAGCGTCGCGGCCGCGACCCGGTAATCGACCTGGAGGCGAAAGGCGAAGGGGTAGTGGGCGCGGGTCTCCCCTGAGTCGGTCAGGACGAAGCGGGCGTGGTCGGGCCCGTGCGCCTCGACCGCGAAGGGCAGGCGGCGGGCGAAGCCGTGCTGCTTCATAGGGTAGGTGCGGCCGTCGACGCGGATCGTGTCCCCGTTGGGTCGCCCGACCACCGGGAACAGCAGCGGCGCGTGGCCCGACCAATAGGCGGGGTCTGCGTTCGTCATCAGCTCGCGCCCGTCGCCGTCGGCGAGCGACTTCAGCTCCGCGCCGAGCGGGTCGATCGCCGCGGCCAGCGCATCCGAGGCGATGCGGATCATGCGCCCGTCCCCTGGCGGGTGACGTGGAAGGGTGAGAAGGACTGGTTGACCGGCATCAGTTCCAGCGCGTTGACATTGAGGTGAGGCGGCAGCTGCGCCACCCACAGCAGGGCGGCGGCGATATCCTCCCCGGTCATCGGCGTGACGCCGGCGTAGAGCGTGTCCGACGCCTCCCGGCTGCCGGTGCGGACGGTGGTGAACTCGGTCTCGACCATGCCCGGCTCGATCGAGGTGACGCGCACGCCGGTGCCGGCGAGGTCGGCACGCAGGCCGAGCGAGAATTGCCGCACGAACGCCTTGGTGCCGGCATAGACGTTGCCGCCGGGATAGGGATAGGTCGCGGCCACCGACGACAGGTTGATGATCGCGCCGCGCCGCTCGATCAGCCGCGGCAGGAGCAGCCGCGTCAGCGACACCAGCGCGACGATGTTGGTGTCGATCATCGTCCGCCAGCCGTCCAGGTCGGCATCCTGCGCGGGCGCGGTGCCGAGCGCGAGGCCGGCATTGTTGAGGAGGAGGTCGATGGGGGGAAGGTTGGCCAGCGCGGCGTCGCGCGCGGCGTCGTCGCGGGCGTCAAAGGCGGCGGGCAGGAAGGCGTCGCCCAATTCCGACCGGAGCGCGTCCAGCCGGTCGGCGCGGCGGCCGGTGCCGATCACCCGCCAGCCCGCCCCCACGAACGCGCGGGCGGCGGCGGCGCCGATGCCGGCAGTGGCGCCGGTGACGAGAACGGTGTTCATGCGGATCAGCTCCTCAGTTCCGCGCCCTGCTTGGCGGCGGCGGCGACCACCTTGGCGGCGATCGCGTGCAGGTCGGCGTCGGTGAAGCTCTCCGCCCCCGGTTGCAGCACGACCTCCACCGCCATCGAGCGCACGCCGTCCTTCTCGAACAGGTCGAACAGGCGCGCCGACACGATCGCGGCCTTGTCGGCGCCGCGGACCGCGCGGACGAGGGCGTCGGCGGCGAGGCCTGCGGGCACGGTAAAGGCGAAGTCGCGGCGCACCGGCTGGAGCGCGGGCGGGGCGTAGGGCGCGCGGGCGAACCCTTGCGCCCGCTTGGCCGGGAGCGCGTCGAGATAGAGTTCGACCGCGGCGACGGGGCCGTCCAGGTCGAACGCCTTCAGCGTGGCGGGGTGGAGAGCGCCGAAACTGGCGCAGACCGTCTTGGCGCCGAGCCTGAGGGAAGCGGACTGACCGGGATGCCAATGGCTGCCAAGCGCCTCGAACACCTGGAGATTGTCGACCGGGGCGCCGGCCGCGGCGAGCAGCGCCAGCGCCTCCGCCTTGGCATCGAACGCGTCAAAGAATTGCGGTTTGCCGGTGCGCCAAGTCCGCGGCGCCCGTTCCCCGGCGAGGACCAGGCCGAGGGTCGGGCGCTCGCCCCCGTCGGCGGCGGCGAGATAGCGTCGGCCGAGCTCGAACAGGCGGACGCCCGCCGCGCCGTGACGGCGATTGCGCTCGGCCGCCGAGAGGAGACCGGGGAGGAGCGACGGGCGCATGACCCGGAGCTGGTCGGCGATCGGGTTGGCGAGGCGGTGGGCGCCGCCGCCGAACGCGTCCGCCTCAGCATCGGAGACGAAGCTCCAGGTCACCGCCTCGTCCAGGCCGCGGGCGGCGGCGGCGCGGCGGAGGCGGCGTTCGAGCAATTGCTGCGGCGTGGCGGTGGGCCGGGCGACCCCGGCGGCGCGGGGCAGCGGCACCGGCGGCACCCGGTCAATGCCGGCGATGCGGATCACCTCCTCGACCAGGTCGGCGGCACCGTCGATGTCGGGGCGCCAGGAGGGCACGGCGACCGGCCAGCGGCTCTCGATCGTCCCGAACAGCGCGTCGGAGAAGGCGTCGGCATGGTCGATCGCGCCGACGGTGAAGCCCAGCGAGAGAAGGATGCGCGCCTGGGTCTCCGGCGGCACGGCGAGCCCGCCCAGGTCGCGTGCCAGATGCGGGTCGTAGGCGATCGTGCGCCGGCCGAGCGGCGGGGCGCCGGCGCGGGTGACCGCGCTGGCCGTGCCGCCGCACAGCTCGACGACGAGGCGGGTGGCGATCGCCAGCCCGTCCTCCAGGAAGGCGGGATCGACCCCCCGCTCGAACCGGGTGCGCGCGTCGCTGCTGAGGCCGAGCGCCTGGCCGGTGCGGGCGATCGCGTCGGGATCGAAGTACGCGCATTCGATGACCACATCGGTGGTTCCGGCGGTGACGCCCGAATGCTCGCCGCCCATGATGCCGCCGATATCGTGGACCGCGGCGTCGTCGGCGATCACGGTCATGCCGTGTTTCAGCGCATAGGTCCGGCCGTTGAGGGCCACCACCTCCTCGCCCTCGCGCGCGGCACGGGCGACCAGCCCGCCCGACAGGGTGGCGCGATCGTAGACGTGCAAGGGGCGGCCGAGGTCGACGGTGACGTAGTTGGTGATGTCCACCAGCGCGGAGATCGGCTTCTGCCCGATCGCCTGGAGGCGGCGGCGCATCCAGTCGGGCGAGGTGCCGTTGACGACCCCGGCGACCGCCTGCGCCCAGAAGGCGGGGCAGGCGTCGGTGGTGGTCGCGACGGCGGGGCCGGGGCCCTCGCCCGCGATCGGATCGACGCGGAGCGGCTTCAGCGTGCCGAGTCCGGCGGCCGCCAGGTCGCGCGCGATCCCGCGCACGCCCATGCAATCGGGGCGGTTGGGGGTGACGGACAGGTCGATCACCGGGTCGCCGAGGCCGGCATAGGCGGCGTAGCTGGTCCCCACCGGGGCATCGGCAGGCAGTTCGATGATGCCCTGGTGCCCCTCGCCGACCTCCAGCTCGCGTGCCGAGCACATCATGCCGTTGGAGGTGACGCCGCGGATGGCCGCGACCTTCAGCGTGATGCCGGCGCCGGGGACGTAGGCGCCGGGCGGGCCGAACACGCCGACCATGCCGGCGCGCGCGTTGGGGGCGCCGCAGACGACGGCGACGGGACCGTCGCCGGCGTCGACCGACAAGACCTGGAGCTTGTCGGCCTGGGGGTGGCGCGCGGCGGAGAGGACCCGCGCGACGCGGAACGGCGCCAGGGCGGCACCGGGGTCGAGCACGCCTTCCACTTCCAACCCGACGCGGGTGAGGGTCTCGACGATCGCCTCGAGCGACGCGTCGGTGTCGAGATGGTCGCGGAGCCAGGAGAGGGTGAACTTCATCTTCAGTCGTTCCTGTCACCCCAGCAAAGGCTGGGGTCCATGGCTGGCTGATCCGCCACCCGGTAGAGACATGGGTCCCAGCCTGCGCTGGGACGACGGCTTATTGGGCACCGACTCCCCCCGAGAGCGTCGGCACGTCGAACGCCGAGAAGCCGTAATGCTTCAGCCAGCGCGCGTCGCCCTCGAAGAAGGGGCGGAGGTCGTCCATGCCGTATTTGAGCATGGCGAGCCGGTCGACCCCGACGCCGAACGCGAAACCCTGCCACTCGGCGGGATCGAGCCCGGCATTCTCCAGCACGCGGGGATGGACCATGCCCGAGCCGAGCAGCTCCATCCACCCCTCCGACCCGCCCAGCACGCGGCGGCCCTTCACGGTGGACCAGCCGACATCGACCTCCGCCGACGGCTCGGTGAAGGGGAAGTAGCTGGGGCGGAGGCGCAGCACGATGTCGTCGCGCTCGAAAAAGGCCTTGAGGACCGTTTCCAGCGTCCATTTGAGGTGGCCAAGCGTGATGCCGCGGTCGATCACCAATCCTTCGACCTGATGGAACATGGGGGTGTGGGTCGCGTCCCAGTCCGACCGGTAGACGCGGCCCGGCGCGATGATGCGCAGGGGCGGCTTCTGCGCGAGCATGGTGCGGATCTGGACGGGCGAGGTGTGGGTGCGGAGCACGCGCGGGGTCTCGCGGTCGCCGGCGGGCGGACGGACCGCGTCCCCGCCCGCTCCCGCCCGGGGCTCCAGATAGAAGGTGTCCTGCATCGCGCGCGCCGGATGCGTCTCGGGAATGTTGAGCGCGGTGAAATTGTGCCAGTCGGTCTCCAGTTCCGGCCCGGTGGCGACGGAGAAGCCGAGGTCGGCGAAAATCTCCGCCAGCTCGTCCATCACCTGGCTCACCGGGTGGACGGTGCCGGGCGGGGCGAGGTCGACCGGCAGCGTCATGTCCACCCGCTCCGCGGCGAGCCGCGCGTCGAGCGCCGCCGCCTCCAGCGCCGCGCGCCGGTCGGCGACCGCCGCGGTCACCGCCTCGCGCAGGGCGTGGATGCGCGGGCCCTGGGCGTGCCGCTCCTCCGGCGTCATCGCGCCCAGCGTCTTGAGCAGGCGGGTCACCTGCCCCTGCTTGCCGAGCGCGTCGACGCGGACCAGGTCCAGCGCGTCGAGCCCGGCGGAGGCGGCGACCGCGGCCAGCAGATGCGCGCGCACCGCATCGATGTCGGGATGGCCGGGATCGGACTCCGGGTCGGGACGGACGGGCTGTTCCATGCCGCGCTTTCGCGGCGAAGCCGGCGCGCAAGTCAACAAAAAAGGCGGTCAGGCGTTGTGCCGGCGAGGAGGACGAGGCGATGCTGGAACATGTTCCCGAATGGCTGGGCCGCGCGCTGATGGGCTGGCGGGCCGGCGCGGAGAAGGCGGCGGTCGCCGACCGGACGCTGGGCGACTTCGCGGCGATGACGCTGGCGAGCGCCGCCTTCGCCGATGGCGGACGGCTGCCCGAGCGGTTCACCGCCGACGGCGACGGCGTGTCGCCGCCGCTGCATTGGGGGGCGCCGCCCGCCGGCACCGCCCGGCTGGCGCTGCTGGTCGAGGACGCCGACTCGCCGACACCCGCGCCGCTGGTCCATGCGGTGGTGTGGCTGCCGCCGGATGCGGGCGCGCTGGCGGAGGGCGCGATCGGCGGCGCGCACGCCGGCGCCCTGGTCGGGCGCAACTCCTATGGGCAAGAGACGTGGTTGCCGCCCGACCCGCCCACCGGGCATGGCGAGCACCGCTACCTGTTCCAGCTGTTCGCGCTGGCGGCAGGAGCGGGCGATCCCGGCGACGATCCGGGGCGATCGGCGGTGGTCGCGGCGATGGCGGGGCATGTGCTGGCCGCGGGCGTGTTGACCGGAACCTATAGCCGCGGCGAGCCGGCGGAGATCGGACCGGTCGGGGCGGCGGCGCCGGCGTGACCGGCGCGCCCGACCCGTTACGCGATCGGGGAGAGCGGCACCGCCGCGGCGATCAGGACCGCGGCGCAGAGCAGCGCGCCGGCGGCGCTGGCAAGGGTGTGGGAGAGGGCGGAGTCGAGCTGGGCGAAGCGGATCATGGCGGTGGTTCCTAGGGGAGCGGGGCGGTCAGGCGATCGGCAGGACGGGGACGGCCGCACCGACGAACAGGCCGGCGAAGACGATCGCGGCGACAAAGGAAGCGGCGATGCGGGTGGCGTTCTCGATGCGGGTCATGGTGGGTCTCCAAATCGGCCGGCGGGTCATTCCGCGGCGATATCCAGAGCTTTGCAGGGCCCGTGCCAGATCCGCTAAGTCATTGAATAGGTGAGCCGGACGTTTTGGCAGAAGATGAAGTTGGGAAGGATCGCCAAGGCTGATGGCGCGGCGTGCCACCTGTTGGCGCCAATGACCGGCGGCGGATGTGCGATCCCGAACAGGCTGTACGATTCCGACCGCCGCGTGGCGGTCGGGCACCCGGCTCCGGTCACTTGGCTCCGGTCACTTGGCGGAACGCACCGGGTCCGTTCGGCCCGGTGGAGCTGGAAGGCTTGTGCCGGCGTCCGCCGCCCATCCGCGCAGCACGGCCGACGCGGATCACGGGTGCGAGGCGTTATCCGGCCAGAACCCGGTCGCGGCCGTCGGCCTTGGCCTGGTAGAGGAGGCGATCGGCGCGCTCGAAGAGGTCCGCCTTGGTCTCGCCGGGGCGCATCAGCGTCACGCCGGCGGAGAAGCTGATCTGGCCGACCGGCGTGTCGGTGTCGCGGTTGCGCAGCCGCCGTGAGGAGACCGCGGCGCGGGCGCGGTCGATCAGCGCGGCCGCGGCGTCGAGGTCGAGCCCGGTGACGAGCACCGCGAACTCCTCGCCGCCGTAGCGAACGACGAGATGGCCGTCGCATTCCGCCGCCAGCGTCTGTGCCAACGCGCGCAGCACCCGGTCCCCGACCGCGTGGCCGTGGCGATCGTTCAATCCCTTGAAATGGTCGATGTCGAGGATCGCCAGGGCGTGGCGGTCGGCGGCGCCGCACGCGGCGAACGCTTCGTCAAAGGCGAGGCGGTTGGGCAGGCCGGTCAGCGCGTCGCGGCGGGCGGTGTCGCGCGCCTCCGCCAGCTTCTCGCGCAGCCCCGCCGTCTCGCGCGTGGCGGTGGCGAGGCGCTGCTCCGCGTCGCGGACGCGGGCGACCATGGCGGACGCGATGCGGGCGATGTCGGAACGGGTCCGCTCGCCGGGCGCCGCGATCGCCGCCGTGCTCTCGGCAAGGTCGCGGCCGAAGCCGCTGGTCTCCACCCGGATCGCGTCGATCAGCGTCGCGAAACCGTCGACCTGCGCCTGGGTGCGGGCGACCAGCGCCGCCGCCTCGCGCGTCGCACCATCGTCGGCGGCGCGGGGCGGGGCCGCGGGCGCGCGCGGCGCCGGGCCGACCACCCCGCCCAGCTCCTCCAGCTCGCGGCGGCTCAGCCGGACGCCGCCGTCGGTCAGGTTCGCGACCGCCGCGGCGAGCGGGCCGTCCGGATCGGACAGCGCGGCATGCGCGAGCGCGTAGTTGGCGGGATCGGGGGGCAGGCCCTGCGCATCAAGGAAACGGCCGATGCGATCAAACAGATCGCCCCGGTCACGCCGTGCCCTGCGCAATCCTTCAAACATCGACGTCCCCCTTGGCGGGGTGATCTAGCGGGGAGAGGTTAGCGTTCGGTAAGCGAGACTGTCACGTCCAGTAGAGGATGCGCGCGGCCGGCAGCGCCGCGGCGATCCGATCCTCAAAGACGCGGCGCAGGCGGCGGGTGGTGGTCGCGTCGTAGACCTGCTTCTCCGCACCGAACTTGGTCCGCTTGGTGACCCGGTCGGTGCCCGTCATGTCGAGCGACGAGCCGGGATACCAGC
>Ga0325400_1001637_pt1 | contig 18761 bp, 14 predicted proteins | sample PopdelMetagenome_2_FD_205662 | JGI IMG/M metagenome (GOLD analysis project Ga0325400, IMG submission 205662) | Populus deltoides microbial communities from Bellville, Georgia, United States - Xylem-PdKOR-R1 | ecosystem: Host-associated > Plants > Phyllosphere > Stem > Wood/Secondary xylem...
TTTTTTTTGTTTTTTTTCAGGTTTTACATGTTTTTTTTCTTTTTTTTTCCAAGATTGTCTTCTTCTTCTTCTTCTTCTTTTATTATTTATTTTTTTTGTGTTTTTTTCAAAATAATATTTATTGATTTTTTTAATATTGAACTGATTAAAAATTTAGTTCTGTAGTTTTTTTTAAAAAAACATTATGGATTGTTACAATGTTGTCCTACATGGTTTTTTTCTTTCTTTTTATGAATTTTTTTCTTTTTTTTCCAAAATGATTTTTGTCGATTTTATTTTTTTATATTGAGCTGGTTAAGAATTTTGCTTCATAGTTTTTTTTAAAAAAACACTGTGGATTGCTACAATGTTTCCCCACATGGTTTTCGTTTTGCTACAGTTTTTTCCCACATGTTTTTTTTCAAAATTATCTATGTCGATTTTATTTTAATATTAAGCTGGTTGAGAATTTAGCTTTAACTTTCTCCACATGTTTTTTTTTCCATTTTTTTTCCAAAATTGTCTTCTTTTTTTTATTTTTTGTGTTTTTTTTAGAATTGTTTTTATCGATTTTATTTTTTTAATATTGAGCTGATTGAGAATTTAGCTTTATAGTTTTTTTCTTTAAAACACGGTGGATTGCTACAATGTTTCCCCATATAATTTTTTTTATGATTGTTTTTGTTTTTTTTCCAGAATTGTCTTTGTCGATTTTTTTTTCTATTGAACTGATTGAGAATTTAGCTTCGTAGTTTTTTTCTTTAAAACACTGTGGATTACTATAGTGTTCTCTCACATGATTTTTTTTTTGTTATGATTTTTTTCAAAATTATCTTTATTGATTTTATTATTTTTAATATTGAGTTGGTTGAGAATTATAACTGTAAATTTCTTTATGAAACACTTACAGTATTTCCTTACATGATTTTTTTATTATTTTGTTATGATTTTTTTAAAAAATTATTTTTATTGATTTTATTTTTTTAATATTAAACTGGTTGAAAATTTAATTTTATAATTTTTTTTAAATATTATAAATTACAATAATTTTTCTCTATATATTTTTTTTTATAAACTCACAACAACACTCAATCATGTCACCGGCCTGTGAGATCGCCCGGGCATGGCATTTAGTCAGTTACTATCGGCAGAGTGAAACTTTAACCACTCAATTAATTGAGAAATACTACTAGTTGGTTCAAAATGGAAAGCAATTATTATTTTTTTCCGTAGCAGACTGAGATGGACAATAATGCAGATGAAAAGATTGAGAAGCATTTTAAACAAAATGACAGGAACCTGAAACAGACCATACATTCACTGTTTCACACCTTCGCGCAAAATGAGAACTAAAAAAAGAAAAGAAGAAGAAGAAGGAACCGATAGCCAACAAGCTTTTCTATAATTACGAACCTATGTATCTAATTCAAAAGCATAGCAACATGAGTTCAAATTAATCATTAAAATCAGAGAAAAAAGAGCTGGAAATGAAGATTGGAGCATGAAAGCAACGAGAGATATCCCGACCTTTTCATAAATCGCATGTTCTCTTTCTAGTTTGCAGTAAAGCCTTTCCCTTCATCTCCTCCACGCACTGATCTAGTGACGTGAAGAGAGGATCCTGGTAGCGGTGCCACAAGCAATTAGCTCATTGTACATCAGAAAGTGGAAATAAGAAAAGAAGAGGCCGGATGTCACGGGAACGGCAGGGCATTTGCTCAAGCACAGACTGTTTACTCAAAGAACTACCCAGGATTGTTACTATATTGTTTTATAATCGCTTAGATCTTTCCCGGATGGCGACGATGTAGCTTACATTTGTTCTCGCAGCATCAACAGTCATCCATTATAATTCAAGCATAACAATCCCAGCCACTGTTTAATTTGGGATCACCTGACATTCCAGAGCCCTTTTCACGTGCCATGGACACATTCCATTCTTGTCAATCAGTTAAGGGTGGTGATTTCCCAGTAAAGCCTCTACTCCGCCGTGTTGCTCAATCTTAAACACCAGCTAGCATTAATTTACAGATCAACGTGATTTCAAAGGGAAATCTCATTATTTAAACTTTGGTTCTTATAATCTGAAAGACAAAGCATTTGGTTTATATATTTTTTTTGGCAGGAGATAATATGCTCGCAAAGTTCTCACAAAAGGTGATTTTCTTTTAGAGGAGTAGAAGAGTTAAAGCTAAGTAATTAAAATATGAAAATCGTCTATAATCTTACGGATTTATTCTCTCTTTTTTCTCTTCAATTTATCTAAAAAAATTCAACTTCAATCCATATCAGGGTACGAGTAAAAAAAGCAAAAAGGGACCCGCAACGTAAAATCAAAATGATAAGTGTTTACTCCACCAGGAGAAGGAGAAGATACAATCAGTCTCTATCCCCTCCTTATTCTATGCTTCTTTAATTTAATTTTTTTTATTATTATGTTTTTTTTAAAAAAAAAATTGGTTGAGATGAGCTCAAGTGCTTAACTAAGACCTCTTTAGAGAACCGTAAACAAAGCGAATTATCGACAACTAAAAAAAATAAATACTACGACTCCTTGCTACCATAGCCGATCTCTCTCCCAGAAAACACTTTTCATCCTCCTTTAAATGGCCACATTGCTCCTTCATTAATCACTTCTTCTTTTAAATCTTTAGAGAGAGAGAGAGAGAGAGAGAGAGAGGGAACGAGGGAGGGAAAATAATGATATAAAAAAGGAAGAAAAGGTAGCAAAGAAGGAGAAGATGCAGACGCGGAGATGGAAGGCGGTGGGGTTGATGAGGAGGATACTATCATGCGCCATATGTACAATAGCAATGATGTCACTCCTCTCCGTACACTTGCACATATTCCCTCGTCACTCTAAACTCCCTGATCCTTTCAAGCTTCCTAATCCGGTAAGTAATGTTAAAAAAAATACCTCTCTCTGTTTTTTCCTTCCTTTTTTTTAGCGTAGAAAATTAGGGTTTATTATGCTAATCTGTGCCTAGTGTGTTTGATAGGTATCTCAGTCTCTGCTTATTTTAGTAGGAAGTGCCAAATGTGATTGATTTTTTGGGTTTGGGATGGCAACTAACTGCCTTAGTTTTGAGTCCTTTTGGAAATAATAATAATAATAATAATATATGTAGCAAATTGAAATCAGAGACAAGATATTGGGCACAGAGCAAGAACAGAGGTGGACAAGTGAGTTCACTCCTCCCAATGTGTTCCTAGGCCCCCTCTCATCCCAACAGGTAGGTCTTATTACACGCCCTTCATTCCAGTACGTTGTTTGCCAGTTCAAACGAAATTATTGTGTACTTTTTTTTTCTTCAATACTGATTCATTAGAGAGAAAAAATGGTGCAAAAACAATATGGGATTTATCAGTGGATTGAGTGTCATAAGAGTTTTATGTTCTTTTAAGCATGCATCTTTCATGTCTTCACCACTTAAGACTTGACAGTTTCCGGTTTGGCGTACGAATTGTCCCAGACTATGGAAGCCTGTGCCAAATCGTGATTATATGCCTTGCACTCAACCTACTCCTAACTATACCGGTAAGTTTTAGTTTTTATTTTTATTCTTATTTGCATCTTTTCAAGAAAATTTGCTTGTTCCCTTATTCCTGCTTTGCCTATTGTTTCTCAGCTCCTCCAGAGTCGCGAGGTTATCTCTTAGCGCATACAAATGGTGGGCTCAACCAGATGCGAGCTGGGGTACTTCTCTCCTGTCCATCTCTGTGTTAAATACACTGTGTTTGAAATTACTGAAATTGTTTTAGTTACTATCTTCCCAAATTCTTTACTATTTCTATCTTATTCTGGAAATGCTCATGTGATTGTGCTGTGCTCTCATATTGGCAACAATAATCCGTATTTTTTTCTTAATTGATTCTTTGTTTTTTATTTTTAACTGGGATTGACAATAGGTGTCTTTCTCGAATTGCAGATATGTGATATGGTAGCTATTGCGCGTATCATAAATGCTACTCTTGTTGTTCCAGAACTAGATAAAAAGTCGTATTGGCAAGATTCCAGGTCATTTTAGTTCTGTGAGATTCTTACGTTGTTGGCCCCTCTCATGTCGTGATGCCATAATTTCTTTTATTCTCTTTTTTTATTGTCTTGCAGCAACTTTTCAGATGTCTTCAATGAAGATCATTTCATCAATGCTCTAGCTAATGATGTAAAAGTCATAAAAAAGCTCCCCATGGAAATGAGTGGTGCTACAAAAGCAGATAAATATTTTAAAAGCTGGTCTGGTATGGACTATTACCAGGGGGAGATAGCAAGCATGTGGGCTGATTATAAGGTATATCAATTAGAATGCTCAGTTTCACCTGGTTATGAGATATTTATGATTTCCATCTGTTGGTTTTACTCTCATTTATTATTGAAATTCTAACACAGTTTCCCAACGTAAATTTGTTTTCGCAGGTTATTCTGGCTGCCAAGACTGACTCTCGACTAGCAAATAACAATCTCCCTGCTGATATTCAGAAGCTGCGTTGCCGTGCCTGTTATGAAGCCCTCTGTTTCGCACCTCAAATTGAAGCGATGGGAAAGGTGAAAATATGATTCTTGTATGTGCAATGACTGTTTAATATGATTTTAACTTACATGGTCACTGTAGTTGTTGGTGGACCGCATGAGATCATATGGCACTTACATTGCTCTGCACTTACGATACGAGAAGGACATTCTTGCCTTCACTGGATGCACACATGGTTTATCTCCTGCTGAAGCAGATGAACTAAAAAAGATCAGGTAATTTTGCTGCAGTTATGTGATAGCGAATTCAATTAAGAGCTCAGGTTTTCTGCTCAAGTAATTTTATCTGTGACTTGCAGAGACGCAAATGATGAGTGGAAAGTGAAGGATATTGATCCCAGGGAGCAAAGATCTAAAGGTTTTTGCCCCTTAACTCCAAAGGAGGCTGCAATATTTCTATCTGCTCTTGGTTATCCATCAAATACCCCTATATACATTGCTGCGGGAGAGATATATGGAGGTGATTCATATATGGATGATCTACGATCCCGGTATCCTATGTTAATGAGCAAGGTGTGTGTTTCAAATGCCTTGCTTTGAATACAATGCTAAACTTGACACTTCAGTAAAAAACCGTAAGGTTGAAAAAAGAAAAAAATTTAACACCCACATCTGAGTATTCAACCTAATCCATGTTCACAACTAATGATGAGTACAATTGCTTTCACTGATGTTGCCTTATGCATTTTGTATGCTGTTTTTGTGTTCATCGTTTTTTTGTGGATAATCAAAATTGTAGTTTATTTTAAAAAGGTTGAGGATCCCACGTAAATACTTAAACCATTCATCATATAGACTATAATTTTTGGAATTTAGTGTTTGTAATCAATTGCTTGCATTGATTTAGCCTTGTGATTTTGTATGCTGTTTTCATGTTCATCTTTTTTGTGTGTGTGAATAATCAAAATAGTAGTTTATTTTAGAAAGATTATAAGAGGATCCCGGTTGTATACTTAAAACCGTAATTTCTTGGAATTTAGTGTTTGTAATCAAGCTCTCTATGAGTCGGACAAATTCCCTTCCCTTTCTTTCTCTATGCCATTTCGTTGCCAATCACATGCATGCTAAGCGTGCATGGATACTTTGTGCTCCCATGAAGACTAATTGTAAACAGAGCTGCTAAATTTTCAAGCAAGTTGCTCTATGACTAGCATCTCCTTCAAACATCTTGCAGGAAAAATTGGCATCTATTGAGGAGCTTGAACCATTTGCCAATCATTCGACTCAGCTGGCTGCGCTTGATTATATATTATCTGTTGAAAGTGATGTATTCATGCCGACGTACTCAGGAAATATGGCAAGGGCTGTAGAAGGCCATCGTCGTTTTCTCGGACATAGAAGAACAATTTCCCCAGACAAGTATAAGATATTCTTGTCTATTTTTTTAGCTTTATTTCGATCAATTTACTTGCACTAAGCATCTTCTTTTTGTCCATTAGGAAAGCACTTGTTCGTCTGTTTGATAAAATAGAGCAAGGAATAAAGAAAGAAGGCAAACTTTTATCAGACAAGGTCATTGAAAGGCACAAAAAACGGTATGTATTCTTAAGCACCCTGTAATCATATTTAGTACCCATAAACCTCTCCACTAGTTGAGTTGCCCACGGGCACTGCACGTCTAGGAGAAGAGGTGAGGTCCTCTTAACACTGCGCAGCTGCAAGTTACAGTGGCACTGCAGGAAACTAATGCTCGTTTGGTGAGATTTTGAGGGTATCGTCTATGGCCATATATTGGTCAAGTCAGCGTTCTATTGAGATTTTAGAATAGAATCCACTAATTTAAATTTAAACTTCGTTTCTCATAATGGTCGCACAGGCAAGGCTCCCCAAGGAAGAGGAAAGGCCCCATTCCAGGAACAAAGGGCATGGATAGATTTCGTTCAGAAGAAGCTTTTTATGTAAATCCTTTACCAGATTGTTTGTGTGCACAATCCCGGAATCTGAACACCTCTGTGTCATAATCAGGTAGTTTAGATGCTGAAGAACAATTGTCTTCGGAAAAAGATCTGTGTCAAGATAGCGGCAAATTTAATCAGTCACTGTCCACTGATAGATACTTAAGCTGGTTATGCCCAGCATCATAGTTAGGTAAGTGTATATCTAGAGTTTAGGTAAGTGGGCGTACATGAAGCTACAGATCATATGAACGGAAAGCGAGGCAAATTTAAAATACTGAGATTAGAAGTTAATTAGAGGATACTATCCATCATCACTGAATCTCTAGAGCAACAACGTTTTCTCTAATGTATGTATCGTCATTCAGTGCAATAAAAATGAAAAAATTACTTAATTTCTTCTCTTTTATCGTGATTGTCAGCAAATGGTAAACCAAGACTCTGTTCTCAATGTGTACAATGATTTCTCTAGGAGTCCAAGATTATATTCGTTTTTCTGTGTAATGTGCAGAGATTACATTATTGCAAAAGCCAGGCGAGATAATGGCTCCTTGCCCTGCCAGTTCAGCCCAGTGCTGCTTCTTGTAAATTAATGGCTCTATTGGCTATAATCTCCGAATTCAGCAACTTAAACCATTTTCCTCAAGAGAGAAAAATACAGTTTCTTCCTGAGGACGAATGTTGTCATAAAGAATGATTACATCCAACGCACCTCTTTTTCATATTTCACGTGCTTCTATTAAAGGGCAAGAAAATCCAATTTCAATAAAGTAGAAACTATCAAGGCCTTGATTAAATTTCGGCACCCTGACAACTCACCAAGACAACGTATCTTTTATTTCCTTGCACCCTTTCCATTATTTTCCTTTGAATGCCAAATGCAGAAACATTAAAAAGTGTCATCAAAATTGATCCCAGACATTTCCGCCATAAAAATCAAATATTGCAAAACAGATACATTTCCTAAGTGGATTTGGGAGTTATAAGCTCCAGCCCTCCCATGAATGCCCTCAATGGCCCGGGGATAATAACAGAGCCATCTTCTTGCTGGTAGTTTTCCAGCAGACACACAATCATCCTAGGAACTGCACAGGCCGTTGCATTTAATGTGTGCACAAACTGTGTTGGAGCAAGGCTGCCTTTGCCCTTTTTAGGAGGGGCTGGTGTAGGTTCTGATGGACGGTACCGGATCCCTAGTCGGCGACTTTGGTAGTCGATGCAATTTGAGGCACTAGATATCTGCTCAAGAATGAAATCATGTGAGAGAATGCTCGTTATTGCAAAGTCAATGACTATGCAAAAGCAAAAACTATGGTCCACGGGAAATCACTAATGGAGGAGAAAAGAGTGTAATTGTCAAATAAGTTTTCAATACCTCACCATACCGTCCTAAACCAGGCATCCATGCCTCCACATCAAATTTGCGGTAAGCAGGTGCACCTAAATCCCCAGAGGCCATATCCAAAGTTCTGCCAGAAAAAAGGAAAACCCAAATGTCATCACAAATACAAAGCAAAACTGTAAAACAAATCATCAAAAGGTTGGTAAGAGGACCCACTTATAATGTAACCCTAGGGCAGAAAAGAGGTCTTCTTCAATTTTGATAAGCTCCTCATGGTAAGACTCACTCTCCTCTGGTCGGCACAAAACAAACATCTCCACCTTGCTGAACTGGTGAACTCGGTACAGACCCCTGTGCAAATTTTTGCAAACACTATCAGTTTGTGCATTGAAGCAGCAAATATTCCGATTTCCAAGCATAAGACCTCTAGGATCTATTTGGAGAGAAATCATGTTCGAAAAAGCACGGCAACAACACACTGCAGGTGGACATCATAAAGAAAAAGCATGATCATTGGACTTTGCCAATTGTAGGGAAACTAAACAGTTCTTAATACTGGACTGCAGTTATCAACAGTTAGCATGGACATGAGAGTTGAATAAACACTGATGCTCCTGGATATAGGAATTCCACCATGAAAAATGGAGTATTGATATAAGACAATTTGTATCTATTCAGGGTATCAGACCAACTGTCATACAAATGAATAAAGCCCAGATAACATACCTTGTTGCCGTGCCTGCAGCACCAGCCTCTGTACGGAAGCAATGGGAATATGCCACATACTTTAATGGCAACTGTGTCTCAGCAAGGATAGCATCCATGTGAATTCCTCCCACAGGAATCTCTGCAGTGCCAATGAGGCATTGATCACTACCCTCGATAGAGTAAACCTGTAATTGTCTGGCATAAGTATCGACAGATCATTATAACTAATTGTGATGCTCTGAAATAACACCAGCTCCAAGAAAACTCAGGACAAAGAAACTGAATTTCTTCCACACCAAACCATTGTCCTTAAGCTCGTGGTACAGAAAATTAAAAAGGGAGATGCCCTCAGTAATTTAGTGCTCCATCAGGGATATTGTCATGAAGTTACCACTTCATGGCCAAAATGTTTTAAATGAGAGCATTGTTACAGCTTCATAAATGACTATCTGTGTTATGTTGAATTTTTTTTATAAATAGACTTTTAACACAATTTGGAAGAGGCAGTAAAAAGAAAATCAACTACAAACCTGAGTATTATCACCACGAGGTTGGAATCCACATTTCTCAACAACAGAGGATCTGACAAGTTCTGGAGTTGTTAGAGGTGTAAATCCCTTTTTCATAACTTCTGAGAGAGTCCAGTTGACAAGGGCCATCTCCAGCATAACTGCTTCATTCTTCAGATAGTAGAATTTTGAACCACTGACCTGCATGGCCAAGCAAAATACAAAATGCATGTGACAAAAGTAGCCAAATCACCTTTCCTGTCAGCAGGAAGCCCTAGCTATTGAAATCTTTACTTGGGGATTGTATTAAGGTCTGATATAAGAGCAAGTGATGATCTTACGATCTAGGGACAAGCCATTACAGTGACTTGCAAGTAGGGACTCAATAACGATTAAAAGTTCTAATTTAATTAAATGCTAGTGAATGTCTAACAGTTCATGTCTTTATTCTTTATTCTTCTTCTTTTTTTGTTAGTGAAAAATAGTGCCACTGCACTTAATCAAGATGACCTTTGCTTTCAAAAAACATAGTTCGATTAAATTGTCCATTAAAAGACCATTCATTTCTGGTGGCATTTAAACTAAAAAAGCTCCCATGAAGTATTTAAACTAGCGAAGCTCCCATGAAAGCGTGCAACAATGGGAGGAAAAACTTCAGTGATCTAAATTAAGCAGAGGATTACCTCTGCTGCTGCATCAAAATCAAAGAGATCTAGTTCTTTCCCAAGTTGAAGGTGGTCCTTGACAAGGAAGCCAAAGTCACGTGGAGTACCTGCCTATAAGAGCACAAGAAAATAACTTAAACTTGTAACATGTCCAGCATCATCCCCTCCCTCAAACATACTCTCATACACACGCTTTGCTAACAACATAATTGTGAACGGATTATGCTATGATCTCATGACACATCACAGGTACAAACAATGGCGTACTTGTAACTGGATTCAACTTCTTGGTCTTTAGGTTACTAAGAGCAATTCATGTCTTCGTGTTTTGTTTTATGCATCATTTCCCTTACGAAATAAAAGGAGGCAGCTGAAAAAATTACATACCATCTTTCTCACAGTTGAACTATCTTCTCCTCCAATCGGAACAAGTGGGTGAGTCAAGTTAGGTATACACTGTGCTTCCAGCTGAAGCTCATCTGTAAGTTTAACCAGGTCTTCTTCCAAAGTTGCAAGCCCTTCTTTTAGATTCTTTCCTAAAGAAAAAAAAAAGGATATTCATTACACAGTCACAAGCAATCAAAAACCAAAAGAATGACAAAAAGCATGACAAATTGTTCAAACCATACCTTCCTCAATCAGTTTTTGACGCTCTGATATCTCTAGCTTTCCCTTCATCTTGTTTGCTACTGCATTCCTTTCCGCACGAAGCCGTTCAACTTCCTGTCATCTGGAATGACAATTAGCTTTTATTTTCTTCTTAAATATTTTGTACGCACACAAACTACACACTAGTCATGGACATCATCTCTCATCTTTGTTTCGATGCATATAGAAATTAAAGAAAAAACAATTTTTATTATTATAATGTTTAAAAGAAAGTTAGAAACTGATAAAATAAAATAAATCTGACCTTTTGAACAGCCAACATTTTCTCATGGAGCTCAAGGACAAGCTCCAAATTAGCATTTGAGTTCCTGTTCTTTATATTCAAAGCCACCGCGTCTTTGTTATCCCTTATCCACTTGAAATCTATTGCCGCTTTCCATTGCGGCTTCACAACTAGAATCATTCAAATAATAAGTAAAATTAACAAAATCATCTTCCTGCTTGGTTCCTGAGAAAAACTGAAGCAAAATGATGTCAAGAAAATCGAACACCTTTATTATCCAAGCTTTCCGTTATAGGCGCTGTCTGGACAGCCGTGGCAGAGAGAGCTCTAACCAGAAGCTTAAACGGATTTCTTTGTGGACATATAACATAGTTATGGCGGGAAAACGGATTTAGGACTAGGGTTTTGGAGATTGGCTTTAAAATGAAACGTGAAGAAGCAGGAATCGCGGCTAACTTTAAGGTTTGTATAGTTGTCCCTCCAAAATAACACTGTAAACCCATGCCGTCCTCTCTCTCTCTTTTCAGTCTCTCTCTCTCTCTCTCTGTTATCTAGCACCTATAAGTACAGGAGAACATTGCTAATGAAGAAGAAGCTTTGGAGGCTAACAATTTTTTGGGACAATTTTATCTTTTAGTTTTTTTATTCTTTTTTTAATTAAACTAATTGGGCCTCCAATTTTAAGTCGGTGTCGAAGTAAACCCAAAAATAGAACGGCGTCGTTTAAATTTGTGAAAATTGTATTCACTTTGGAGGCCATGTTTGTTTCCTGAAATTCACTTTTTTGAAAAATCACTTTTCAAATTTTCTTGTGTTTGTTTGCCATTAAAAATTTTAGTTAACAGAAAATACTTTCTGGTCAACAGAAAACACTTTCCTGTCAACGGAAACACCTTTCGGTCAATGAAAAACACTTTTTAGTTAAAGAAAAATTTGGTTTGGTTTCCAGGAAAGTGTTTTCCCTTTTGGCTGTATTTGTTTTCCGGAAAGTGATTTTCGGAAACCACTTTCCAAACTTTCTTGTGTTTGTTTGCTATTAGAAAAGTTGGTCAATAGAAAACACTTTCCAGTCAAAGGAAAATTGGGTTGGTTTTCAGGAAAGTGTTTTCCTGAAAAATTTGGGCGGAAAACACTTTCTAGAAGTTGTGAAAAATTTAGAAATGTCATTATTTGCTGATTATATCAAATTTAATCCTCAAACTTTTGATTGTTATATATAATTTTTTTAAAATATTTATTTTTCAATTCCATCTCTTAAAATTTAATTTTTATATTAATTTTGGTCCTTATTTTTATAATTGTTATTTGCTTTTTCCTTATTATTTTTTTATTGAAATTTTTTATCTATCAAATTTGTTCCTCATTCTTTTGATTGTTACTTATTTTATTTGAAATAATTTATAAAATGTTAATTATTATTATTTTAATTTCTTCACATTTTATTTTTTTTAATTTTTTAGATTTGATCTCTATTATTTTGATTATTATTTATTTTATTTGAGATAATTTATGAAATTATATTTTTTTCAATTTCATTCTCATTCAACTTTTTAATTTGTAAAATTTGTTCCTCATTATTTTAATAAACTTGAGAAAAATAAAACATTAATAAGTTATTGTCCAGCTCATTTTCCATAACATAACCAAACACAGGAAAGTATTTTCCAACTTATTTTCCATTACACTACTAAACATCAAAAAATATTTTCCTGAAATTTACTTTTTTAAAATTTACCTTTTAAAAAAAATTAATTTCCAGCAAACAAACGTGACTAAAAGTGACTAAAAGGGATCTAGTAGGAAGTGGGTATCATAGTATCAGGATCTGAGAGGGTAATGAAAAGTCGCATCCTAACCGTTCATAAACCCATAAAAAACACAAAATAACTGACCCATTACCGTCAGATGCCGCCATTTGAAAGCTTAGTAGCACCCAATCTTGACCGTCCCTCACCCACGTTGCTCTCATGATGAGCCTCTATAAATAGTCGGCAATCCGTAAATCTAACCATGATTCCTTTCCTCTTCTTGGAGTTTTGGCAAGCCTTTCGAGGTACGGTTTTCTACCTCTCCTCTCCCTTGTTTCAATGGAAATTGTTTTTGTTGTTTTGTGTTAAATCCCATTTCTTTGTTGTTCTTGTTGTTTCTACGAGTTCAAGTTGGCTCTTTAAATTCACTAATTTTATTTGTTAATAGATGGCTCGTACAAAGCAAACAGCGCGTAAATCTACCGGTGGCAAGGCTCCAAGGAAGCAGCTCGCCACCAAGGCTGCACGCAAGTCAGCCCCAACAACAGGAGGCGTGAAGAAGCCACACAGATACAGACCTGGAACAGTTGCTCTTCGTGAAATCCGCAAGTACCAGAAGAGTACTGAACTGCTCATCAGGAAACTCCCATTCCAGAGGCTTGTTCGTGAAATTGCTCAGGATTTCAAGACTGATTTGAGATTCCAGAGCCATGCTGTTTTGGCTTTGCAAGAGGCAGCTGAAGCTTACCTTGTTGGCTTGTTTGAGGACACTAATCTTTGTGCTATCCATGCCAAGCGTGTTACTATCATGCCTAAGGATATCCAGCTCGCCAGGAGGATTCGTGGTGAGAGGGCTTAGGAGTTGAAAGCAAGCTGTAATTTCTTATTTTATATGTGTGTGTGATCAATAATGACTTATAGGCACTTCTCAAAAGTTTGAAGGTTTGCTGTTAAATTCTCATTAATCTAATAGCATTGACGTTGTTAAACATTCTTGCCTTTCTTTTTTCTTACGAGTTCGTGTACCGAAGAGTGTTCATGACATTTTTATTGTAAATTTTACCTGCTATGAGGTTGCTTTGAAATTTTATTTTTAATATCTACTTAAAAGTTTATATATATATATATATATATATATATCAGAAGACTGAGCTCAAGCTTATACGAGGAGCAGGAGGAGGGTGGGTGTGTAGAGATTTGGGGGGAGGGTGGACTGAGCTCAAGCTCAAGCAAACAAACATTAAAAAGAAAATAAAAATAAAGATATGCATCCGTGCTTTCCTAAGCAATGCAAAACCGCCCAGTAGCTTATCGATGTGAATTTCCTATTGAACTCACTGATTTAGGCAAGGGTTTCCCTGAGAACATACAAGAACTCACTGGTTTAAGTAAGGGATTCCTTGAGAACATGCTTGTCAGCAAAGATATGCCGAGCAACTTACAGGCACCTGCACCCACCCCTCTGCTCGTGATTCTAAGCGATGAGCCATCCAATCACAAACCAAGATTGGGCTCAAAGTGGCATTTACTAAGTCAGGTCGCCGGGAACAGAACTCTGGTGTAAATTTTGACTTGAAAGAACTAGTAGTGATAGTATAAGCTGCAGCAATGAAGGGTCAAGCAACTGATAGCCATAGCCTTGTTGAAAGAGTGAGAATTACAAGTCAATTGTATACCATACAATTTTATTCAATCAATTGGAGTAATTTCCAGATTAGCATTAACACTGGTTAATTAACATGTTGCCAGGTTAGAAGAGAAAATTAGTGAACGAATGAAGCTTCTCCAAGATCTTGTGCCTGGTTGCAATAAGGTGTGTTGAAACTTTCAGAATTCGAATACATTAGTTTCAAGAACATGAATTTTTAATTGCTAAAATGAGGTTTGTGTGTCCATGTTAGGTCACAGGAAAAGCCTTTATGCTTGATGAAATCATAAATTACGTGTAGTCATTGCAACGGCAATTTGAGGTAAATTAATATATATTTGTGGAAATGGACAATCCTCATCTTGTTTGAAAATTGAAGCTCCATGCCTAATCATTGTCCAACAGCCAGCATTGTACAATCTTTTCGTTTCTTCAATTCGGGGTTTTCTATTTACAAACAAATCTTGTTTATTCTAGGTTGCGCGCAAGGCAGCCCCAACAACAGGAGGGGTGAAGAAGCCCAACATACAGACCTGGAACTGCTGCTCTTCATGAAATTCACAAGTACCAGAAGAGTACTGAGCTGCTCATCAGAAAACTCCCATTCCAGAGACTTTCACAGAATTTCAAGGCTGATTTCCGGTTTCAGAGCCAGGCCGTTTTGGCCTTGCCCAGGCAGCTGAAGCATGCCTTGTTGGATTGTTTGAGGATACTAATCTTTGTGCAATCCCTGTCATGCGGGTTACTCTATCATGTCGAGGGATGTTCAGCTTACCAGGTCAACCCGTGGTAAAAAAGCATAAAAACCTGTGGGTTATCACTTTTGGATTTTTCTCTTGTTTTTTTATCTTTTCTTTCAGTTTTTTGTCAATTTTTTATCAGTGGAACAGACAAATCTTTGATAAGACTGATGCGTCAAGACGTGTTTATGGCATAGTATGGGTGGAGGTATTAAATTCTCTTTAATCTAATAATGATGGCTGTTATTTGTCAATGCTTTCTTTTGGTGATTGTAGTGAACTTTTAATTTCAAATGATATTTTTTAAAAATATTAAAAAAAAATACATCAAAAAAACATCAATTTAATTTTTTTTCAAAACAAACATACATTTAAAAAACATCTAAAACAAAAATTACTACTCGTGCACTCCCGAACAGGACCTAATTACCTGGAAATGGACTATTTCTCTTCCGTCACAGAAGAAGCTCGTAGCACAAATAATCAGTAGAGAGCGACGGCTTTAGTCAAGTAATCAGAACTCAAACTTCTCTGACCTGGATAAGGGTCCCTGCGAGATGAGCCGATGCATAATTATCAGATGCCGATTCCATCAGCAGAAAAATGAAGTGACATTTTAAACCACTTAGCAACAGATCTATATATGAGAATCCGATTCGACTTTGCAATTTTTTGTTCGATGGATGTACATAAAACTTTTAAGCAGAATAAAGCAGCAGCACAGCACCAAACTATAAACTTGATAGGAAGAATCCCGCAGGCAATGTCTTTCTTGAGTAATCGAAGGGAAGTATGTGTTATTAATATATAATTCAAGATTCTTTTGGGTTTTAAACTGTAATGAGTATCTGTTACATAACAGTTGAAGCAGAAAAGAAATGATGGGAAAAAGTAAGCTCCAACTTAAGATGGCAATAACTCTCGCAAGCAACAAATTCTTCGTGTTCAGACTTGAGCTTATTTCTAATAAACAAGACAAAATTTCTCATTAACTTACTGACTCGAAAAGCACATTCCCTGAGAAAAACACCTCTCATTAAAGGTACTAACTTGTTGAAACTGCATGGCAGTCTTCAAACAGGCACCCACCTACAGAGGACCCGGAAATGTGCCATTCGCCCTTTGCTCATTCCATCTCTCTACCTGCCACACGATAACAAACCAAAATTAGGCTTACATAGCATTCATATAGCAGGTCAGGTGACAGACAAGAACGTGGATGCCATTTCAACCATAAAAGAGTAATATTATGATCTGCAGTAGTGATTCATGGTTAGGGAATACTCGGCTCAATAACCATCTAAAAAGCCAGCATCAGTATGCAGCCCCAAGCATAAAAGAGAAGCCTAAGTATAGCAGCCAAAAATAAGATGCCTCGTGAGCAAAGCACTGCTACCAGAATGATCAAGGACAGAATTTGAGAGGGGCACTTATAGAAGCGCTTACTGCCTAAATTAAACAAAACAAAACATGGATTTGTAGATAATGTTGACTGACAGTGATGGAGTTAGCTGTTGTCTGATAGGGACTTTTATGGAATATAAGCCTTTTTCAGGATAGGATACTAGATAAGTGGTCAGTGACTCAGTAGGACAGGTTGATATAATTTATTTCCAGAGTAAAAAGATATCAAGACGATATAAGCATTCCTAAAAAAAACAAAAAAAAAATTAGCAAATTAAGTAATTGATCAGATCAGATTTAATAAGCTCTATTAAATTTTTTAAAAAAAACCAATATTGAAGAGCAAAACTAAAAAAATAATATTTTTTAAAAAAAACAACTAATAATAAAAATCTAAGTCAAATCAGGTTAATTCACTAACCCCGCAATCATAAATATAAGATTAAGATAATCAATTCTCAATCAATCAAATATTAAATAATTAAATTAAATTTTTTAAAAAAAATATTGAAGGATCTCATCTTATATAACCTCATAAAAAATAAAATAAAAAAATTTAAAGCTCAATTTATAACAAACAAAATATTGAATGACGAAATTAAAGATAAAAATATAATCCAAAAAAAAACTCAACCCAAGACCACTCAAGTTAGCATGCAAAATCTATGATCTAATTATGAAATTGGAGTAACCTCATCAAAAGCAAATTCAATAAAACTATAAAGCTTATTTATCAAACATTCCAATATTGAAGGGCGAGATAACCCGACTCATTTTCAAAATCAGCAAAAAAAATCCAATAAAAAGCAAATAAAAAAAATAACATAGCCAATTACTAATCCAATAAATGTTGAAAGATAAAAATAAAATAAATATAAGCTTAAAAACAAGCAAATTCAGACGAATCTACTAAACTTGAGTTAATCTCTCAAATTCACAACCCATGAAATCCTAGACTTGTGCTCAATCAAAAAGTTTAATTCTCAACCAATTTAATGTTAAAGTATGAAACCATAAAAAAAAATCAGTTTAAAAAAGCTATCAAAGTAAAAAAAAAAAAAATCAATCAAAAGAATAAAAATCAAATCTGATAAGAAAAAAAACAAAGAGAGATGAAATTGCAAACAAAATTCAATTTTAAAAATTATCTGAAATAAAACAAATAGCAATGGTAACCAAAGAAGGATGAAATTGAAAAAAAAAATAATTTTATAAATTATTACATATAAAACAAATAATAAAAAAAAATATAGATCAAATCTGAAAAAAATATAGATCAAATGAAGGGCTATTTTGAAATTTTGAAGGGTCAGGCATGCAAAACAATAAGAGACAAGGGGAAAAGCCATTAGTGCAAAACCAGGGGCCTATTGGCTATACACGCCACTGCATCATAGAGGAGTCGCCGTGAAGGCAACGTTTGGTTACTTAATGACGCCACACACAACACGCGTATCGAATAATTTTTTTAATAATATTTATATTTATTAAATTGAATAATTTTTTTTAATAATATTTATATTTATTAAATTACCAAATAAACCTCGTGAAACTAATTATAACAATAAAAAGACAAGAATGCCCTTGGATGACAACTTAAGATTTTTTTTTTATTTTAAAGGGAATTAAATCAGTTCACTATGCTTAAAAAATTAAAAAGACAAAAATCCTCTGAGCAAGTTTAGTATTTTTCTTTTAAGGATAATTAAGTCTTTTTAGTGTAAAAAAAAAAGTGATCAGACCGATTTGTTCGAATGCATTTATAAATGACCAAGACATATTACCCCTGATACAAAGGTTGTTGGTTTTTTTAGAATGACAAAATAGCCATATCTATAGTGAACTTGAGACTTGGTGCATCTGAATGGCTGATAACTTCTAGTTTTTATTTATTTATTTAATTTGATGCGCCTGTTTATGATGAGGGAAATACGATTGTCTTTTGCATGACAGCAAGTCATGTTGACATCAAAAAGATAGAAAGCCTGGCTAAAAGTGTAAAGATGATCCTTATAGAGTCCCTAAAGGTAAAACCCTGAACGCCAGGTGCCGGGGGTTTAATATGTGATGAGAGTAATGATTTTCAGGACGCTTTGCACACAAATTGGGACACCAATTGACATGGAATTTGGAGTTCAAAAATTTCATCCTGAATAGCAGATTCAAAGCTAATGCTCAAACAGATCAGCAAAGGAGTCAACAGTGTGGATTTCAATGCACCTTTGGACAAATAAATCTGGAGTTGAGCAGAGGAGTTGGTTGTGAGAGAACAGTATATTAATCTTAAAGGTGATGTTTACGCTCATCCAGTTGAAAACTAAGATTATGTCAAGACTTAGATTTTTCTTTCTTCAACATCCATGACATGATGGTGATATCCACATAACATGAAGATTCTTAACTTACAAGACTTTTATGCTAGGTATACATTATTTGACATGTAAGAGCATTAAACAGCTTTTGAACAACCTGTGTGGTTGAAAGTAAAAACTAATATCATACTCCTTAGTATATTGAAGATCTCAGATATACGTACCCATTCACTAGGGCAGAGAGAACGATAATATTTGGCAAACTTATCACACTCTGAAGCACCTTCACCCTTGGCAGCTACGCACCTGGAGAAAATCATAAGAATCAATGTTTTATCTTGGAAGAAAGAGCCAATGTCAAGTCGGAAAAATATTGACAAAAAAAAAA
>Ga0325400_1001640_pt1 | contig 18752 bp, 7 predicted proteins | sample PopdelMetagenome_2_FD_205662 | JGI IMG/M metagenome (GOLD analysis project Ga0325400, IMG submission 205662) | Populus deltoides microbial communities from Bellville, Georgia, United States - Xylem-PdKOR-R1 | ecosystem: Host-associated > Plants > Phyllosphere > Stem > Wood/Secondary xylem...
TAGCATGTCATTCTATTTGGATGATTATGAACATATCTAAACTAATTTCCTCGGGCCATCGAAGAAAATCAGGTGATCAAAGTCGATCGTGATGTAAGTCTATTATTCCTTTCATCATAGGTACTATAAATCTTCATAAGTCCTTTGCAAGCACCATGGTTGTAGCCTTCACCGTTATTTTTTTTTCTTCATCTTGAATTACAAAATAAATCTTTCCTATCTAAATTCTTACATTTCTAAATTACATAACATTTACATAATTGAATAAGAAACCCTGAGTTACATTCGAGAGGAATTAGATAAGAAAAGAATTTTAAAACCTAAAAGAAAAAATAGAGAAAAGGCAGGATACATAGGTTCTATTTAATATTATAACCATTCAACTAACAAAAAACACAACCACATTAGTCTTTTAATGTTTATAATCATCCATCATGCAAAAAATCATTAATATGCATAATTAAATATATTACATGGTTCGATTCTAATTGTTGGCTTTATATGCAATTTTTAAATAATATTTCTAGCACTTAAATATATCAAATAAAATCCAATTTGATAATTTCTCAAACTTAATAAATTTTACTTAATACATATTTTCTTTGAAAAACCAATTTTCAAAATTTAATAAGAAATATTTAACATATTAAAATTCTTATTAACCTCATAAACTATTTTATGATCAATTAAATAAAATTTGTGCGCTTCAAAAACTCTCTTTATTTTAGAAAAATATTTTTGCTAAACTAGAGGAGGTTTAATTAAATATTTTAATTTAATTATAATCCAATTAGGAAAATTAATTCTATAATTAATTTAATTAAGGGTTTTAATTTTAAAATATAAAATTAATATTTTATATATGGAGGGGCAGAATTATGATTCTATATGAAACACCTAAACTATAATAAGGTATAAAGTATATGGATAAAATAGTAATTTAGACCCCAAAAACCCTAAAATATGTTGCTGAGGCAAAATTGTAAATTTTCACTATTTTTTTTTTATTTTTCTTGATGTCGGCAAGGAGCTCATTGCCCACTTTTAGTGATTGTAGCAACGACAACCCATGCTACCACTACCTACTAAGGGACCGTTTGGGAACGCGTCTAACCCGCGTTCTCAAAATTTTGAATTTTGTTTTGCTTAAAATTAATAGTTTTTAGTGTTTTTGGGTCGTTTTGATACGCTGATGTCAAAAATAATTTTTTAAAAAAATAAAAAAAAATTATTTTAATGCATTTCTGAGTGAAAAGTGCTTTGAAAAGCAACCGCAACCACAACCACACTCTCAAACACACGTGGACTGAGCTACGCAGTCATTAACGTGAGGATGCTGCCTCGTGCTAAGCTTCTAGTGATATCAAAAGTGTATGACGCTGCTAAGGCGAGGCAATGACCATGGGCTATTGTGTCTATCACTACCGAAATGTTGGCCATATACGATACACAACTAGACATGTTATTGGCGATTGTACAACCACAAAATGCGATTTTCATGAGGATTCTGGCCAAATCTTGAAAATCTAGTTAGATCTGACCATAATAATAACCATTATTTTTTTTTAAATTGAGAGAAAAATATTTTTACATATAAAGTTAATTAACAATTAATACCACTAACAATAAAAACATGCAATCAATAACTTTAATTGTCTACTGATAGCTTTGGTATCACATTTGGGCTTCCTCAAAAGCACATAAATGTAGCGAAAAATATAATTTAAAATTTTTTAGGGAGTTTTAAGAATCTCATTAGTCATTATAGAGTCATTTAGGGTTTATACAAAGATTATCGAAAGATCAAATATTTTTTTTAGGTTTGATCAATTTCTTAAAGTTAGGTTGTCACAAACCACACATCATCCAAGTGTTCGATATCTAATAGTAATTCACATAAATCACAAGTAAGAAATTTCATAAAACCCTTTTTAGGAGAGAGGGATATGCCTTTAAGTGCTAGCTCTCTATTTTTTATTTTTTGTGTTTCTCTATACATATGTTTTGTAACTTACATAGTTTTTTTCTTTTTACATCTATAAAAAAAGTATAAGTTATAGCATTTTATTTATGGAAAAATCCTAATAACTATATGAATGGTAAAATATCAATTTACCCCTTGAATAATATCATATATATTATTTCAAGATAATTTTAGAAATTTATTCAATCAAGTCCTTATTTGATTTTTCTAGGTCTAAAATATTAATCACTAAAAATTAAGTTTCAATCCTTAATTTCTAAAACTTATTTTCAATCAAGTCACACTTGATTAATTGTCTTAGTTTAATTTATGATCAATAGTTCTTATTGTGTGTGACTCATTAAGTTAATATGTTGGTCCAAATATAAATCATAATCCTAATCAAAATAGATTTAAATAAGTTAAACAATTTAATTTATCATCAATTCAATAATTGATTGATTTATATTTGAAGATCAAGTGCATAGCCTAGCAACATGTCATGATCCTTCAAATATTAAAAAAATCATAAGTGGTTTGACTTAACCTTTTGTTGAGTAGTTTCTCAGTGGAATTATTATTCATTCATAGAAAATATTATGATTTTGATATTACAGCATGAAGTGTGTTTGCTCTGTCAAATCATATTTGTTCTCTACACATATAGTCATTGATTATTGGAATAAGTTCTGAAACTCTTTTCAAATCTCATTCCAAATTGAGTAAGGATTTCATAATTAATACCATTTGAGAACATGTGGAACATGTTTTTTAATTCACGAAAGGTGATGAATAATCTCTTGATCACTCAAATACCTTCATATAGCTCATGTTATATCCAATTTTCTACTCATTTGTTATCATTGATTAAGACAACATACAATTAGGATCAAAGCATGTTAGAGAATAATATAAATCAAAACATGAGACCTCACCTAACAGCTTAAGCTATTGGGTTAAGATGATTTTTTGACATGGTATCAGAGCCTTGATGACCAAGCGGTAACGAGTTCAAATCTCACCATCCCTATTTATTTGATAAAAAAATTAAGCACAAGGTAGTATAGACCTGTGCCAGTTTCAAGCTGAAAGGGCTTTCACTTGGGGGATGTGTTAAAGAATAATATAAATTATATCCTAGGACCTCACCTAACAGTTTAAGCTATTGGGTTAAGATGGTTCTTTGACAAAACATAACATTCCATGTATCCATAGTGATCTCAAGTCTAAGGATAATTAACACAACTGTCACATAAGCCTTTTTATAGACACAAGTGATCTCTCCATATGAAATTCTCATGCAAGTCAATTTAATGCACATGTCTTTTAACAAGCACCTGCATATTAGTTCTAGGTATCCTTTATACCTTAGGTTATGAGAACAATTACTTCTTTATATAAGAGAAATAATATGATATGTATTGGTCTCAACAGCTCAAATTAATGTCCAATTTTAATAGAGCATTAACTAGAAATATTTAGGAAACAATGCTTTAATATTATATGGATCTCATAACTATAACCATTTTACAATTTTTTTTTATAAAGCATTTTTATCCCAATGACTTTATCTTTACTTTAGATTTATTAAACAAATATTAGCTTTATTAATCAAAGATAAATGAATATTAAAGCGAAAGAAAAGCCTTTATTAATTATAAATATATTTTGTATGAACAAAGTCAGTGTCATATGTAACCAACTGATTGGCTATAAGACATATGCACTAACACTAATAACTTGTAAGGAGAATTCGATGGATAGTTGTGATGATTCTTAATCGTTATTTTAGTTGCCATGTCCATAAAAAAAAGAAGAGTTGTGGATTTGAAAGAAGGCAAAGAGGATTGATGAGTTTTCTGGAACTCTAGGTTTTGATTACCCTTTTCTTCTCAGCTTTTATTAGGATTAGTTGGGCCTTTTTTTCACCTTCTCGATCTGGGCCCTCTTTTCCTTTCTTCTTTCATCTTGTATAGTTTCATTCTTGATTAGGCTTGTTCTTTTCGGTTGGACTTGTGTTGTTTGATTGGGATTGCTATTTGATTGGGCTATAGTTGTGAAACCCCCGAATAAATCTATACGGAATGGAAAATAAATATTTGTCTGATACAGTAAATTGAATATTTAACTTAATGGGGGTGGTATTGGATTTTTGATGTTATTCAAGAAAATTATTTTTATGTGCACACTAGTGTAAATATTATGATATAAATGTAAACTTATAAGGATAGTGAATTAAATATTACACTGAGCATGTCAAATTTATCTTTACCTTAGAGGAATGATATTGGGTCGAAAAATTTAGACAGACAAGTTTCTGTACCAATTTTAAAAAAATGAAAACTTGAAAAATATTGGAAAATAAAAAAAAGACTAAAATGAGAATAAAAATTATATGAAAGAAAAATAATAAACAAACTCAACCATATCTAGTGTAGAATACTACATGTCCCTCGGCGCTGAGGGCATCCCCCGAGAACGGGGGATTTGGTAACATTTTCAATTGGTTGTCTTGTGTTTCTAATAAGTTGTTAATAGTTGGCATGTTGAATCGTATGCATAATGGGCTGGTTTAGATCGATCATAACCGGATGATTATGAATTCTTTCTATATTCATATACAGGAAAAAAAAAACAAACTCAATATAGTCTATTTGTTATTTTGTTTTGTTGTGTATAGGTGTTGGACCATCACATGCAGCAGGACAGAGCTAATTGGTTATTATGATAATTTACTAGTATGAGTACCATTTTCTTTTAATCCTTTATATTGGTATATTCCTAGGTGTATTAATTAGAATTCCTTAGTTATCTTGTAAATAATCCTTTTGTAACTTTTTGTAATTCTTGTGTGGTATTTTAAATTCTCATATTACATATGATTACTATTTTCTTTCTTCTAGATTTCAATTGATGATATATGTACTACTTTTATATTGTTCTTGTTCATAAGGTATATATGATGGATGGATTAATTGTGTGATGTGTTGAGTAATAATGATAGAAGTAAATCCAGGATGGTTGGACTATGTAATGATGGTGGTTTGGGTAATTATGAATTAGTCGATAACTTGGTATGTTTTAAATACAAAGAAAACTCTGCTGGAATTTCGGTAGACTCCTTCCACATGGAAATGCAAATCTGATAACGTGTTAAGGTAAATATTTTATAAAATAAAATGCAAAATTTCCTAAAAGAGTTATATTATTATGATTAATGGACTTAATGTGTCATGGAAGGTAGGGTGTTATAATAGTTGCTCGATTGACCTCTCTCTTAGCATGTTGTTCAGTTTGGGCCTTCTTTTTCTCCTTCTCTTTTAGGCTTTCATTTTATAGCCTTGTCAAACAAAATGATGGAGCAAGTAAAAATATTTATAGAATAACAAAAATATGTTTTTTTTCGAGATGTTTGTATTTAGAAAAATAGTCGCTTAAAAGTGAATTCTTTGTCATATTATAGCCTTGTTAGACATAATATTCTTTGTCACATTGCCTTGACTGGGAAATGGGTTTGATTATTTATTTTGGGTTATCATGATGTAAAAAAAAAGTCCAAATATTGAGTTGATGTTTAATTTTACAAGAAAAAAATTTGTTTTATTGCTTGTAAAAATTAAATGAACAAGGGGACCAAAATTCACAGTGAGACAAGAATGGAAGTTTTTTTTTGTTACATTGTTCATTGGGCGTATTTTTGACAATTTTTGCTTTAGTATTTGAAAATTCCATTTTTGGTCCCTTTAGTTTGACACTTTTTTGTTTTATTCACATTCAATCTTTGAGTTTAAGAAAGGAGAGAGAGTCATTGAAAAACAATGGAGGAGAGAAAAAGTTATCGTTTGTCTACATTCTAGGAATAAAGAAGGTCAATGTTGGTGTCAACAGGTTCCATTTGATGAGAGAAGTTCAATTTATATATTTTTAATCCCTTATATTACTGGAAAACATAGATTGAGGCTTGAGAAAAGTTTTCATTTCGAGTTGATTTTTTTTTTAACTAATTATGTATTGTTTTTGAGATTAAATATGAGTTTATTAAGGTTTTATATGGTGTTTCTTAGGTATTTACAGGTGGAAAAAAAGGTTGAAAATGAGTTTTTTAGACCAAGAGGGTAGAGCTCGATTTTCCTACCATTTGAGGTGGCTAGAGTTAAACTAATAGGCAACACATCATCTGTTGTTATAAGTGATGCGTCACTTGCTCTATTGTTTTTATTTTTTTGAAAAAAATAAGTGGATAACACGCCATCCACCTTATTTCAGGGAAAATAAAAAGATAAAGGCCAAGTGTATAGGCCTAACCATCTTTTAATGGGCAGGTGCACTAGCCTACCGAGGCCTAATTTTTGGATATTTTTTTTGTTTATACAATTCCTGAGGATAAATGAATTAGAGTGTTTTTTTTTTTTTTTGTATGTTACTTGATTAAATACCATTTGAAATTTGGTTTGTTTTAGAATAAGCACACAACATTCTTTTATAACATGACCAAATGTTCCTTTTTGTACAATTCTTTGTGATGATTTTCTTAAATTTTACTTGGTGGCTTTCTTGCGCATGTCAATCAATTTTTATTTTCATATAATTAAATAAAAATAGATTTAACAAAAAAAATCAAACCCAACTGAGTACATGGTTGGGGTTGTGAGTTTCTCTAGTTAACCTAATTGATCTGAATCTATCATTGTCTAAATATATAAAAAGAAATTGTTAAAACAATGATATCTTGAATATTTTTTTTAAATTAAGTCGTGTTTTAACCAATTCATATTTAAACCCCAAGTCAATTAGAACACATCAGGTTAACTCTTATTAGGTTCAATTTGAAACTGGAGCCAAGTGTGGAAACACTAGAAAAAAGTTTCTCACAATAACATGTTGACAATGTATTATTCTAATTTTTTTAATTATATTTGTGTTATCATAATCTAACTTCTAATTATTCTAGCACAAAAATGCTGAGTAAAAAATAGAGTGTGTTAGTTAGATAAGAGAGTTTTAATTTGAGAGATGTCTTTCTTACTCTTATTTTAAATTATTAAATTTTTTTTCTTGTATTTGCTCTAATCGGTTTTTTTTTATTTTTATTAAATAAGTAAAATAGAGTAAAAAAGTCATATTTCGTTGTAGAAAAATTTAGGAAAAGATGAATTATACTAGAAAATTATTTTTAATAGAATTTAAATTAGCACTCTTCTTATAAAAAAATAAATTTATTACCATATAATTAAATATAATTTTTTAAACGGTTCTCATAACTTGAGATTAAATATCTTAATTTATATCTATTTTTCAACTTCCCAACTTTCTTTTTGGTTAATATCAACAATTCTTTTTAACATTTATTTATATATATAATTCTTTTTTTTATTAAATGAACAATTCAAGATTTTTTTGCTTATAGTTAATTTTTTCTATATAATAAAAAAATGTATTATAAGAAATTAACCCGGTTCATGAGCATGGGTCCACTAGATTATCAATTTAATCAATAATCTATCCATCCATCTATCTATCTATCTATTCTTATGAAACATCATAATGTTCATGGGCTCCGCAAATCAATGTGCCTATTTATTATCGGGTCATAGTTCTTGTGGGCTGGACTCCATGTTCGTGGGTCATTCATTTGTTTAGGGTATAACAGTCCATCCATCTCTTTGAAGCCCACATTTCAGATGTGAACTGCTGTTACCCGTCTGAATCGAAATATAAAATATATAAAAACTACAAGATAGCAATTAAGAAAAAACCTCACTTGGTTTTTAGTTACAGAGCTCTTCCGTCTCCTTCAGGCTTCAGTTCACATTCATCGGCGCTGCCCCTCAACCTTTAGTCGCTCTAGCCCGTATGATTTTATGACCTACATAATCACAGTCATTAGTACTGGGAACTTTCGTTACAATGACTTCCATCACCTCAGTGGAATTGAATTACCTTGTTTTCCGCTACCTTCAAGAGTCAGGTTCGGCTGCATTTTCAATTACTTTTTTTTCCAATTTCTTGCAATTTAGGTTTATCCTTATTCTAATGCTTTATAAATAAAGTAATTAAGGTTAGGTTAGGATTTTGCTTTTAGAGTTTTGTTCTAAATGTTATCAATTAGTTTTGTAAATTTTGGGTTTTGTTTCTGTTTTTTCTACTATAAGAGCCTGTAGTTCTGTGAACTGGGTTCTTCATTACTTGTTAAATTTTATTTACTTATAGTGGATAAGAATGTATATCGGTTGCCTGACTTTTCAATATGGAATTCGAATGAAGCACGGGGCTGCAAAACATTTGAATTTGGTTGAAAATATAGTTCATTTTTTTAATGGATTTGATTCAAACTGTTATTGAACACACCCAATAGGCCATAACTATGCTAGAAAATTTTTAAATTTTATTGATGCCATCCATGGCTAAAGATTTTTATTTTTATTTTTTTGTAAATGCCTTCTAGTAGCTATTGTTTGTAGGAGCGAAGATTGGTTATTGGTAGAAGATAAGGGGTTCTGATATTTGGTTGCCAATTTAAATACATGGGAGGAATTTCTAGTTTTTGAAATTTTGTAATGGTGTTTGTTATTGTATTCCTGCAGGTTTTACACATTCAGCTTTTGCCTTAGGATATGAAGGTGGAATTAACAAGTGCACCATAGATGGCAATATGATTCCACCTGGTGCTCTCATTACATTTGTACAAAAGGGACTTCAGTACTTGGAAATGGAGGCGAATTTGAGTAATGTTAGCATGTTTAAATTATTGCTTGTTAAGCATTTCTGTTTTACATGCCTTGGGATTTATGTTGATCAAGGTTTTTTTCAAGCTTGCCAGAGTGATGCAGATGTTGATGAAGATTTCTCTTTTTTGCAACCTTTGGATCTTATCACAAAAGATGTGAATGAATTGCAGCAGATCATAAAAGAGAAGAAAAAAAATCTGCACAAGGATAGAGAGAAAGAAAAAGAAAAGGAAAAAGACAAGGACAGAGACAAAGACAAAGATAAGGAGTTCGAAAGGGAACATGAAAGAGAATGTGCCCGAGTGAGAGAGAAGGAAAGGCATGAAAGGGAAAAGGAGAAAGAAAAGGATAGAGAGAGGTTAGAAAGTGAAAAAGAGAGAGACAAGCAGCTTGAGGATAACAGTGATAGAAGAATGGTCACTGATGCAGAAGATAAGCATGAAGAAAATGAATTTTTTGAAGGTAATCTGACTTCTATATATGTTTTTTTTTTTTTTCTGTGGCAGTTTTAGTTTCTTGAATTTATTCTTAACACTTTATATGGGGTTTTCAAGGTACCTTGCCCCACCTCGCCTCAGTAAAGCACTTTGGTGCCTTGTGACCACAAGCCATGGTTAAATTGTCATACTGTTCCTTTATTTTTTACTACTGTTTTTTATTCTGTCCCCAGTTCTATTAAAGCTTAAGCCCCAATATATTATTATTTTCATATACAGTATTACTTCATCACTACTTTGCATTAGTTTGGAGTTCTGTGCTTTCAAAGTGTTGGGAAGGTGTGGCATGTTTTATAGTTAAAAGCCAGTTTTTCTTCCCTTTGGAATATGGTGAAATGTTAGTTCTATAGACATACGTGGTGAATAAGAGGCTATCATCTTTCACTTGTCTGTGGTATTCTTGAATAAGTAGTGAAGGATACGACATTCTTTCTGCCTCACTTTTTTCCACTTCTATGTCATGTATTTCTGAAAATGTGAAAATCTATTGTTTAGTAGGACCAGAGCCAATGGATATTTCTATAACATCAACATCTCAGACATGTGAAATTACTAGTTCTGATGTGATGATTTTGGAAGGACATACTTCTGAGGTATGAGCATTTGCTGATCTTTTTGCTTTTTTATATTAATATTTCGTTTTTTGTTTTCTCCTTACTGCCCTTTTCAGCTAGATATATTTACTACCATGTGCTTTTTTTCATTTTTTCCTTTAGGTTTGTGCCTGTGCATGGAGTCCAATAGGACAACTTCTTGCATCGGGGTCAGTGATTTTGGATAGAGGCGTCACTGTTGTTGATGCTTCTGTGCTTGCATCTCTGATTTATATGCTAAAACTTATTGTATATTGATTCTTAGTTTTTTATTATGTGGTAAAAATATTGATCTATTAGGTATGTCATTACTTTAACTTTATTAGCATTAGGAAGTAGCAGAACGTTTGTTAAACATGACAGGTTATGCATAGTCTTTCTTCTTTTGTAAGTATCAAGTGTGCTGAATGGAGTGTTGATATTATATATTAGGTAAACTCATTCCTCCAAGGAGATGAAGTAAATTGAAAGTCTTTGATACAATGTGTTAAATTATTTTTAAATGAATGATACACATGCTGGACAATTTGATATTCAAATACCAAAGCATTGAAGTTTCATGTCATCTTAAAAGAAATGTGCATCGTATCTACTGTAGAGGTTTGCCTTGCATGCAAGTTTGCTATGAGTATTTGTGCTGCTTTGATCTAGTGTCTTTATGAGTTCTGTTATCTATGAAGTTGCATTTCAATATGCAAGGTTAGGACTCTATATAGATTGCCCATTCCATTTCTCTAATTTGATAATGCCAACACAGGGTAATGGCCTTCAGTGGTAGCTGTCTTTTCTGGATATTTTGCAAGCATCTGTAATGTAACTTTTCTTAAAATGTAGATAACTTGTAATATATCATCTGTAATAGCAAAAGAAAATTGTTGGTACTTCTGTCGTATCTTAAGTCTTGCATGTCACTCACTTTATTGTTATTCCCAGTTCTGGAGATTCTACAGCAAGAATTTGGACAATAACAGAGGGGACCTCTAGGTCTGGCGTGCAGAATGATCCTCTAAATGTGCTGGTATTGAAGCATGTAAAGGGAAGGACAAATGAGAAAAGCAAAGATGTAACCACACTTGATTGGAATGTGAGTTCTCTTACAGGCTTTAATTATTGATAATAGTAATTTAATGTCTCTTCATATTTTATTCTTATGAATTCATTTAAAGTTTTACATGTCATTGGTAGGTATTCACTTTGTTTATTTTTTTCTCCTTTTTGAACCCAAATCATAAGAATCAAGCTATCCAGTTGATTCCGATGTGGTGGAATGGAACTCTCTTTGCCATTAAAGATTCCTTAGATATCATATTTTATGGATTTCTGACTCGTGGATCGCATTACGGAATTTTTAAATAGAGAAAGGTAGCTGAACATGGCATGTAATTTACTTCAAATTTGAATAGTCTCAAACTGAAGCTGATAGGCAAGGGTCTGATGATAATCCTTCTTCATGGTGAATCAAGAAAATTAATTTACATGTCAAATTAATGCTTTTCCTCACATGTATTGATAATTATTTTGCCTTTTTTGTACAGGGCGAGGGAACATTACTTGCTACTGGCTCTTATGATGGGCAGGCAAGAATTTGGAGCACAGATGGTAAGCTATTATAGCAAGTTCTGTTTTGTAGCCTTCTATTTAAGCTTGAAACAGAGCAGCGTCTCATATCTGTTAATATAAACAATAAATTTAGGTTCTTTTCTGTTTTCGTGGTGGGCTTTTCTCACTTTTAAGTGTTGGGTTCACACATGTAAACCTGATGGAGAATGAAGGACAACAACGGAAATCAGACTACTTGTTTAGAAATTTGAATATTGTATGATTGTTCTAGATTTTATCATTTAGGAATATGAGTATTTATTATTTAGTAGTTAAATTAGGATGTTAGTTTCTTTATTGATTTAAGACTTATTAGGTTTTTTTATTTGGTTGGTGCATATAAATAAATCCCTAAACATTCAATACTTTGATCATTAAATTATTAATTGAAATTAAAACCGAGTTTCTGCAAGATTGAGTGTCTTTCTTGTTGGTGTTTTGTTCCTTTATCTTACATCAAATTCCTTGTTTTGGTGATTTTGCTTTCTTGTCCTACATCAATTTGGCGCCCACCGTGAAATTCATCTAGGGTTCTTGGTCTCTAAAAAAAAAAAAAGAATTCCACAAAGAGAAGAAGTTAAACATGAGAGAACAACTTGAAGTACCAAGAGTTGGTGGCAAAAGGGGTGAAATTTTTTACCACAAAGCTACATTATTATACTTGCATTAGAGTATCAGATTTGTTCAAGCAATTGGCTGCCAATTTTCAAGCTAATAATGTGATCTTGTTTTTGACCACAGAATATTTGGTTGCCAAAATGTGAAATATAATAGATTTGGTTTCCCGATTGAGTTGGGTCTTGCATTAAAGTCCAATTCATGCCACACTTCTTGCCTTTTGCTAGCGGGGGACATCAAATTAGTCAAATTTAATTGCAATGGGTTGGATTTCTCTACTTTGGATTTAAGGTCATACATCCAATTGAAAACAAAAACAATTGCAATTTAGTGTGTGGCTTAAACAGAAATGGCTTTCAAGGATATTGGGGGAAGATTATGTGACTGGCAATGTACCTCTTTGGTCTCCATCTTTTAACTTGAGAATGGGTTGGTATGATCCATCTAGTTCCATGAGAAGAGCACCAAGTCCAGCTATGAAGGCATTAGTATCTAAGGAACTTTTAACTGTTCTAAGTATGGATGTTAAACGTTTTGTTGTTGTTTGCTTGATTGAAATTTTTAGAATAAATGCACTTGATGCTCCTTATTGTGATGACCAGATGATAGATATTTTTCAGCTTATTGTAGCAGTATTAGAAGATACCTTTGACACTTTGTTTTGGTTGGTTTATAAGCACACTTGGATCTTTGAAATTATTTCTTAGGTCAAACTTTATCTTTTGATGCTCGATCTCAAATGTGATTCTTTGGTTGAGGATAATGCTAAAATGTTTTTTGCAAAGTTACACAAACTACTTTTCCAAAGATATGTTCTTGAACATGGATTCTATGATGATTGAGATTTTAAAGGAAATTTATGAAATTCCATTGGAATTAGTCTTTCTTCTTTTGGATAATGAGAGGTTGGATAATCAAGCTGTCTCATTTAGTACACTTAAGCTAGTTGATAGTGTTCCTATCAATTGCATTTTAGAGCTTACTCCTTCCCTACATGTATAAACTAGTGCACCAATTAGGCTTTCCTCTTGACCACTGTAATAAAGTTGTCGTCGATATCTATGAACAATCCAAACCTTTAGAGTCTAGTGACAACCTACAAATTGGAGAATCAAGAAGTTCATATCAAAGTTGATGCAAGCATTGAAGAGATTGATCACATTGACTTTGTTCCTTTGAATTCAATATTGCATTTGAGAAGATTATCTTTTTGCCAACATTCTTCTCATCATTGAAGAAGGATGAAAGGTATCAAGTGCAAAAGTTTTTCTTAGGGCTATGGTGTGCATGCAAGTATGTTGAGTTTTTGCTATTTGACACTCTCAAACTCGCGGTTGAGTTTTTTTTCCAACCTAGGAGAATGATGGAGAATGAAGGAAAACAATGGAAATCGGTTTATATTCATTTAGAAATTTTAATATTGTATGATTATTCTAGATTTTATTATTTAGTAGTTAAATTAGTATTTTAGTTTCCATATTGAATTAAGATTTATTATTGTTGTTGTTGTTGTTGTTGTTTTGTTCGGTGCAGAAAAAAGAATAAGCATTATTTTGATAATTGAATTATTAATTGAAATTAAAACTTTGAGTTTCTACAAGATTGAGTGTCTCTCTTGGTTTGGTTCCTTCAAGATTGAGCATCTCTCTTGTTGGTGATTTTGTTCTATCCTAAATCAATTCTCTTGTTTCGGTGGTTTTGCTCTCTTGTTTTACATGAGAACCATTATCAACTTGTTGCATAGACAAACTGATACAACATTGTTTTAATATATGTGCACGAACACGTGTGCCCATAAGTTATTAATTGCCGTTGTGCTTTTACTTCAGTTTTTCAATGCAATTTGGAACTCTGGCTTATGCTCTGGATCTTTTCCCTGGTCTAGGTGAACTAAAGACAACATTGAGCAAGCATAAAGGACCCATATTTACTCTAAAGTGGAACAAGAAGGGGGATTATCTTCTAACTGGAAGCTGTGATAAAACAGCAATTGTGTGGGATGTGAGGGCTGAGGAATGGAAACAGCAGTTTGAGTTTCATTCAGGTTTGAGATTGCACTCATCTTGTAGAATAAATGGTCTTTCTTAAGAAAATAGAAATCACCCTTGTTGCATTTGAATTTTCATGTTGGTTTTTGTTTTAGGTCCTACACTTGATGTTGACTGGCGCAATAATGTTTCATTTGCAACAAGCTCCACTGACAATATGATATATGTATGCAAAGTTGGTGAAACACGCCCTATTAAATCTTTTGCTGGACATCAGGTTTGTTCTTCGATCCAACAACTGTTTATTGCTCTCATTGTTCTGTTCAAACTTGTCTGAGGTTATTTAGTTAGCGTGCCTTTCTATATCTCGGTAAGCTAGCAGATGACTATTTTTTTGTGGGTCATATTCTAGTGGGGCTAAGAATCCCCAACTGAACTTGGTGTGTGTACGATTGTAACACCCCGCACTTTCACGTGTGTTTTTACTTAATTTCAATGACTTTCTTTATATAAAAAGATAAAGTCCCAACAACCTTTCAATGGTTTTATAAATGTATACAATTTATTACAATTCTAGTTAAAATTACATCCTTATTAACTATTTACAAGTTTTTTTTTCCCTGAAAATACAAATATTCTTTTTGTATAATATTGGGTAACTCAGTGACCCTAAGAAATGGATGTCTTCATAGGAATTTATTTGTGTTATACACAAAATTACAAAATAAATCATATTAAACATTTGCATCATTCCAGTTACTAACGTTTAATAATTATATGATCAAACCTAATTTCATAAAATTTTGTTTAAGAATGTTGATCTTATATCAATTTCCAATATTTTTCATTATTACTTGTTAATTTTTCTTCACATTATTTTATTCATTACATTATCATCCTTGCATTATGATAACTGTTTGTTATCTTGTTTAACTCGTCATTATACGATTTATTCCTTGCAACTTGAAAATTGACTGGTCTTATTCAAATACTTTCATATTGTGTTTCTTTTCATATCGAGGTTATTTCATAACTATTTTCGCTCCATGAATATATTTAATCTATATTAATATTATTATTATTATTTCACAACTCATGGAATTTACCTCACAATTTATTTCTTCAACGCATATAAATTATATGATCTTTTCCTCTCTCAACCACCTTTAATACATGTTGTAACTCATTGTATAATTACATCTAATTCACAACATAATTCATGTCATCTTTTTACTTCCATAACATTTATTACATCTATGATATCTCATACTTCAGTTCATATAACATCCTTGTTATATTGAGAAATTTTCTTGATTCATAATTCATTTCACTTATTTTATGTCCATTTCTATTATTTATAATTTATCACATGACCTTCCATTACTTTTATACTTTCAAGACGTGCTCAAATCATTTTTCTTTTCCATTAAACTTTGTCGGTGGGACTAACTTAATATCTAATAATTAACTTGTCAACATGGTCAAACTCATATACAACTCGCTCCATTACATGTTATTGTTGCTATTAATTGGTTAGCCAAATAACTTATTAATCACTTTATATGTAATGCCAAACGATATCAAGAAGAACCAAGTTCATGAATGTTGGTTCCAGCAGAACAGATAACAGAAGAATTAACAAAGGAAAGAAATCTGATATTTATTGCAGAAAATAAAGATTGCAAGAAAGATAAAACAAGTAGCCTCACACCACTCAAGAGAATCACTCTCATTTTGGAATCACACCAAAGACAAGAACTGTATTACAATCTGCCCACCCAGACAAACATTCTTCGTTAAATAGAAATACATATTACAGTTAATACTAGATAACTACCTACTAAGATAAGAACAATGACAGTTATAATAACTTCTTCTGCCACTTGGAAGTATGAAATGATCTTCAATTATTGATTGTAACTTCCCCTTTCTTGCCAACCTGTACCACTGGAATTGTAGCCTCTATAGAATGTATCCCTTTACTTGAACTAGCTTGATCCCTGTCAGTTGTTATGGCCTTCTACTTGCTTTGGACTAGTGTTGTCACTTGGAATACCCGAACTTGCATCAATATGACAACCCCAACCATTTGGATATAATTTCACGTAGCTGCCTTTTAAAATAATTTAATATACTCTACCAAAATTTCAACGGAATTTTCCTTATACTTGGACTATACCTAGTTATCGACATCTTCATAAATATCTCAATCCAATACTACATTCATGATTTACTACTTGGCACAATGCGAGGTACCTTAAAATTTCTTTAATACTAAATACAATCAGCTTTATACACAATGATTATGTACTATTATCTCTTCAATATATTTACCACATCAATTACTAAACAGTTAATTTCTTATTTTACCTTTAACCTTACAAATTTATACAATTAACACAATTTAAGGACATACCAATGTCCCTTTTAGTCCAAACTGGACATTTGTTTTATTATCAAATTAACTGGTTTCTCTAAGTGTCCATTAACCAGGGTAACTAGTTTCTCCTATTGCCTATTAAGTAGGGCACCAATCCTATTAACCAGGGAACTAGTTCCACACTATCTGTTCACCTGCCGGCTATCTCACACATTAATTATCTTAGAGTTCTTATCACATATACACGTGCGCGCGCGTGTGCTCCCACACATATTTTTCTGACATTAATTTCTGTGTAGAGGTCTAACACAAATTACACGGGATTTCCATTGTTTCAATCGGTAACAAATCATCCATTTCCTGCCAATACGTTCAATAATAATTCTTGTATAGCAATTTTGTTGTAATCAAAAGTAATACATACAAGGTTTTTTCCACTGGCAAATCACATCTCCTAATGTACTACACTTTATCACCCATTAGATTAACTATAAATTCCATACCAATTTCTACGTCAAAGGTATACGCCTTCCATTAAAAATAATACACTATACAATTTGATTACCATTGTAATTCTAGCAATTATAAAAGAATATATAAATAATTAAAAAAGAAAGGGAGGTCAATCCCTTACTTGAAGTCTTGCTATCCAAGCTCACTCTTGAGAACTCAAGTGTCTTTTTGAATGTTTCTTCTACAATTCTCAACCAAATAACTATTATTACTCGTACCATAAATTAAATTGAATCACTTGCATATCCATACTATGCATTTCAAATTTCTCTTTTTCTCCACACACATATAAACTGCAACAATTTCCTCAATATATTTTTTCTAATAAGAAATCACACAACTCATTCTTCTAGTTTCAAATGTTAAGACTCTCAATTAACAACAATTTCTAAAATAACATAAATACCGTATCAATCCAAGCCAAGGTAACCATTTCATTTTTAACTTAACATGTTTTCAACCAACACTCCATTGTACCATTTGTTCCTGACAAATTCATAACAATGTATTCAAAAATATCTGAATCATATCAATTTCAGAATAACTTTTAAGTATATTTTATTCAAATCATTGTAACCATGTTGAGGAACATCAATTTTCAATTTACATGCACATATTTATTCTTGGAGAACCCTCCCTCAAATTCTTTTCTTTAGCCGAATATAGCATACCCCATTCTATAGGTTTTCCTTTTAAATTTCTTCACCCAAACAATCTAAATAACTTACATGCATAAAGTATTTCATAGTTATCTTAACATAAAAGTACATTCTTCCATCTCTTCTCTACTTGGCCACAAATTTATTAAGTTTCTCTCTTCAATAACAAGTGCTTTGTTTCATGATTCTTAAAGTACTTTATCTCTACTTTATGATTTTATAAATAATTTACAATTTCCTTGGTAATGTTAATCAACAACGAATCATTAAAATTTTCATACCAACCACTTAACAATTTATCAATAACCACTTCTCATTAGTGTTACTACTCAATAACCAACTTTTCCATACTAACATTCTATATTGGTTATAATGTTATTTTCATCCCTCATCTCATCCTACTTATTCACAACACTTATTTTCATTTTAATTACACAATCATATCAACTTGTGTCAATTATATACACTTCCAATCATAAATTTCACCTAACCTAAACCTCTTATTTATGTCAAAATCACAACATATCAAGAAATTTATTACAATTAATACATCATTTCATCAACATAATGTAACTCTTATTAATCACCTACAATTAGACAACAAATATATAATTTCATAAGTTTTCACCTCTTTCTTCTTATGGCCGGTTCTTACCAACTTCAAAAAACTAACCTTTTTTTTCATAACCTTCTTTTAATTCATCCAAAATCTACATTTTTAGCATTTATCTTTCTTATTCTTGTCTAAGAACAAGACAATTAATCAATCCTCCTATTCTTTTTATCTTATCTATTTAATCATGTACTCCATTTCATTTAATGTTTTTTTAAAATGTATCTTATTCAATATCCGTCACTTCCAACACTTCAACACATGTGAATTACAAATAATAAAAAAGAATTTAAGGTTGTTCTATTCCTCCTTATTCTTTTTTTCCCATGGCCGAAACTCCCCCGCACCTGAATTTCTCCTTCATACATTCATAAACTAGGCTATCCATACTCTACTACACCTCAATCACATCATATCCACATAATTTCTCAATTTCTCTAAAATTCATTTATGAACACTAGCTGAAATTCCAATAATTTCACCACAATTCTATACATCATCACTTATACTTGAATAAAGGAGGTTGAAACCATTTATCCAATGATTTTGCAAGTTCTAAATAGCTCCCAGTTGAATTTTTTCCCCATTGTTTCTCTTCTTT
>Ga0325400_1001641_pt1 | contig 18737 bp, 6 predicted proteins | sample PopdelMetagenome_2_FD_205662 | JGI IMG/M metagenome (GOLD analysis project Ga0325400, IMG submission 205662) | Populus deltoides microbial communities from Bellville, Georgia, United States - Xylem-PdKOR-R1 | ecosystem: Host-associated > Plants > Phyllosphere > Stem > Wood/Secondary xylem...
AAACTCAGTGGCCTCATTTAAAAACACCCACCTCCTTATAAAGAGTTTTACATACTCAATGGCCTCATTTACAGCCCATGTTTCCTCCCCACTTGGGTATTTTTGGTGCAGCGGTTCAACTGTAATTTTGCTAACTCTTGATTTTTTATAAATTGATCTTTTTATAATTTCAGTTCATTTTAATACGTAGATATTAAAAATAAATTTTTAAAAAAATTATTTTAAAAAATAATATCCACCACCGTTTCAAACACCCCTCCATTGACACACAGGCTTCTCGTCCACAATCCTTCTAGCAGTGGGATTATGAGTAGCATATATTAAAAAATCGAAGGGCAAATGATCGTGGGCTGACGAATTTATGGGCTGGGCATTTTTCTTGAGTAACTTGGTTGGGTTTAAGTCGGGCTTTGTTATGCCTAGCAGTGAAATCGTGGCCTTACAAATGGAGCAATATTACAAGGCACAAGATCCTTTCCTTCTTTAAACGAATACTTGTGTTCCTTCCTGCCTTTTAGATTTAATGGATTCTTCTTCTTCTTTATATTCTCTTGTTCTTGAAATAAAATCATGAATTGAAATTGATGATCGTTTTATTCATGGAACAGGAATTAAAAATTCAATCAAAGAAACGTGAATTGGGTGAGAAATTCATGATTTTTTCACCCCAATACCATCTGCGGCAGACTTTTCTTCCCTTCTTATTTTGACATAGAAAAAAAAAAGTAATTGAAATTACGATTTGTAAGTAATTATAACACTGCTGAATAACAAATATAAGATCTACTATCAAGCTTGGAGAAATTTTTATCTGGCTTCAACCAAAAAAATCATGAAAATACTTTTTTTTTGGCACCGCAATACCGGATATTTTATACATGATATCTTAACTTTAATTAAAAAATTATATTCAAAATAATACATAATGAGAAATTATAATTTGAAATCATGATTTAACTAAACTGAATATGAATCATCTCACATTAAATAATCTAACTTTAAAGTCTAGGATCATAAATCGATCTAGTAATTGAAATATTAAAGTTTAAGAATCAACAATAAACTTTTTAAACAACACTCTGAAATTATACACTCTTTCAAATCATTTGAAACAACATAAGCAAACAAAGAGATAAATAAATAAATAGAGAATGAGTGTCACATAATAAATAACATTTTATCTTTTTAGTTAGACCAATCATGACAAAACTTACTGATACATATAGCTAACAATTAATTCATTTACTATATCAAAATTTTAGTACTTTCAACGATTTAAAGTTCTAAAAGCAAATTTATAAATAATTCAAAAAATTTAAATAATTAAACCAATTATTTTAAACACAAATATAGATTGCACACTTATATTCATAGTTAAAGAATTATAATTGCTGTAACCAGAATAACAATGAGTCATATTTTGCTATATAACTAGGCATCAAATTTCAAATAAACATGTTTATAAATGTCAATATGTAACCCCCAAAGATCTTGTCTAAAGTGTACGATTACTCTAACCACCATAACAGTGAGTTATATTTTGTTTTTTGACTAAGCATCGAATTCTAAATAAACATGTTTGTAAGTGTTAATGTATAACCTTATAAGACCGAGTCTATAGCATATAGTTACTCTAACAACAATAACAATGAGTTATATTTTGTTTTATAACTAGACATTAAATTCTAAACAAACATATCTATAGATGTTAATATATAACCCTCAAAGGTCAGATTTAAAATATAAATAATCAAATTTATGTTAATAGTCAATCTGCAAATGAGTTCACAAATACATAACACATTTAAAATTATATTCGAAACACTTTTGCAATCATAAACATGCTTTCACAAAACACTTATAAATTATTTACATGCTTGATCCATCTAATTTACAAAAGAATACATATTTTAATAAGAAAAACTCATTTAGTGAATAAATATATATTTTCTAACTCAAAATAACTAACCAAAGACTTGGTACTTAAATTTAATATTAGTACAACCAAACATTCCTAAGAACCTAACACTAACAGTCACCATAAATTATATGCTCACTAATATCTAATGCAATTTATGAGATTGTTTATAATTACTACTTTAATGAAAACTTAAATATATCACCAGATATTTAAAATCCCTTCAAGAATATTCTTACACTATAACCATGTTATTATAGTCCCTTGTTTTACTTATAAAATATTTATTATTTTTAATAATTAAATATAAAAAATAATTATATCAAAACTTTTCAATTAAAGTAAAGAAATATTCTAAGCATAATTAAAGTGGAGATGGAAGGAATTATTAGCTGAGATTATTTATAAAAAAATATTTATTAAGTAAATAAATTAATTCATATAGAAATAAACTTCTTTACTAAACACCTTCCATGTATTCAAATTCTATATAATAATTAATTAATTTTAGTATATTGAAATGTTTAAAACAGAATTATAAAAGGTATTCACTCTCCCAAAATAAATATCAGTTATTAACTACAAAATCTCAATAATTAAAATATTTTTTTTATAAATTTATAAAAATTCTTAAAAAGATATTAAAACATACTAGCTAAAACTCCAGGGTCATAAAATATTTCGGGTGAATCACAAGCTTAATTTTATATATATATATATATATATACATATATATATATATATATATATATATATATATATATATATATATAATATTTTATATATAAAATATAGTTTTTTTTTATACACTCGCATTAACCATGGGACCTGTGATTTACTATTCTGTCCACTCGTGCCTTGCACGAGACAACAACAATTATAGCCTAAGTTTACTATTTCATAGCACCATTCGTTGACCTGGCCAACATATTAAATCATAAATGTGATTTATTTATTTATTTATTTATGTATGCCTAGCATGGTGATTGCTTTAGTGGAGGAGAATTCAGGGGAGTGGGTGCAATCTTTTATATATATATATATATATATATATGATCTAAGAGATTTTTTTATTTAATTTATATGCTAATCAAAATTAAATTAAGTCTTTATATAATTTTAAGCACACATCTTTTAATTAAACCAGTTTGGAATATTTTAAATAATAGATTTTTTCAAATAAAACTCAAAATCGAAATTCAAAATAAAAATAAAAAATGAACTGCTTTGAGCTGATCATGATTTTCCCCCCTCCAATAAAGAGACTAGCAGTGTTTTCAAATTATTAATATCTGCAGGATGAGTATATTATAAATATTCCACCAATAAAAAAATGGTAATGCATCCTTTTGTTTTTATTTTTTTTTATCCTTGAAATTTCAAATTGAACAGCTTTAAAAAGCATGCGACGACACAGATACAGACGAGAGAATTAAGTAAAGGTCACGTGAATGAAATGAAGTTCGAACGGTGACAGAAACAAGTAAGAAGACGTTTCCTTACCGACCTAGCTATCTCAACGAATGCCTTGATGTTTCTTGATCCCCCAAGCCATAAACTGCAATTAATTTGTTTATTTTAAATCTATTAATTTTAATTAACCTCCTGCTCTATGTCGCTACCTTACCCCGATTCACGTACTCTTTCACGTGTAAATATTTGTTTATTTTAAATTTATTAATAATACCTGTAATTAATTTGTTTAATTAAGCTCAAACTTAAAAAAGAAAAATACCAACAGGTATGGGCTCGCATAAACGGCAAAAGTACTTTGGAATTGTAAAATAAAAAAAGGTCGTGCTTGTTGACTTTTTATTTATCCCCAAACAGCAGTCAATGCAAGTGGAACTTGACATGATATTCAATGGACAGACATCCACTGAAGATCCTCCCAAAAATAAATAAAATAAAATAAAATAAATTAAATTGATACAACAGCCATGATAGCAGCAGGTGAATGAATTCAATAATCAATTACGAAAATTGCTACAATTAAATATTTGATGCTTCATTGGCAAGCAAAATTGTCTTGGAGAATTAAAACTGCTTGACCTTGATTAACTCGACAGTCATAAATATCCCATCTGACATGTCTGTGACCCAGCACTTGATCTCACCAACGTTTGCAACAGATCTGGTCTCTCTCAACTCTCAACTCTCAACTCTCAACTCTCAACCCACGTGACTTAAATTCAAAGCCAGAATTCTAACGGTTTCTTTTTTTTAAAAAAAATTACCTTACTAGCTAAAATTTTCAGTAAAATAACATCATTTTTACCTTGTTATGCTTGAAAAATATGATATTTAGTAAATATTACTATTTTTAAATATAATAAAATAATCATTACACTTTTAAAAATAATATTTAATAAAATAAAGATGTGAGAAATTAATTATTATATTTTAAAAATATAATATTTAATAAATATCATGGTTTTTAATTATGACAAGTAAAAAAAATGCTGTTTTATAATTTTTTATAATTATTGTGTTAATTAGTTTTTAAATTTATGTGATAATTTAGCAATTTGCCCAGTTCTAACCTTACACTTACTGTTACATGTCAGTCTCACCCGCTCTTATCAAAATTCAAAAAGGCTGAGAATTGAACAACTGTCATTCTCTCAGGTAAGCACTAACCGCCTGTCTGTTTGGGGCGGTCTGATTTAAACTTTGCTCGATACGAAATGCGTTGGCGCGTGACTTTCTTGGAGAACAAGTTCAATCGGTGACTCCGTTTCTCGTCCATCTCCTTTACCAGGCCAACCAGATTTGCCACGTGTAAGCAACCCGACATCTAATTTTCTAAATGCGGCGAGTCGTTAGGGATTGCCCTCATTTTAATCTCCTCCTTTGTAAATATCTGCACCATTTTTTAATCCAAAAAATCAGCCAATTATATCATAAATCTAATTGAGATTTCATTTATATATATAAAACTGAGAAATTAAAGAAAAAGGAAAAAATGCTGGGCTTTCTTCGGTTTATCGTCCTATAAAACTGGGATTCACAAGCCTAATGACATTTTGACTCTTCCTCGGAACTGAAAGTCTCTCTTAATATCTCCTCAGTCCTCTTCTCTCTCTGTGTTGGTACTTCATTTGCCTACTCTCTCTCCACCCCCTCTGCTTTTTGCTTATACTCTTTAATTCTCAGATCAGTTATATCTTCAAGTGTTTATAAATCCCCCTTGATATTTCCTATTTCTAACGTTTCCTATAATAAATTTCTCTTAAAAACCTTTGATGTTTTCACCCAAAAACCAAACCCACAGGAGACTTGATTGCATTAAAAAAATGGATCGCTTTTCTACCAAGTACACAGAGCATAAAACCGTGATCAACAAGCTGGTGAGATGGGAGGACTCAAAAGCCACAAGAATTGTAAGGATTTCTGTGACTGACGGGAATGCAACGGACTCGTCTGGAGATGAAAATGAGGAACCCAAGATCCAACATCCAAGAATTAAAAAGCATATCAATGAGATAAGAATGACAAATTGCAGCGACAGGGCAGCAGAGGTTGCGAAAAAATCATCAGGACAACAAGTTGTGAAAAAAAACTCAAGGGATCAGTATTATTATCCAGAAGGGAAAAAGTATCGTGGTGTGAGACAAAGGCCATGGGGGAGATGGGCGGCAGAGATCAGAGACCCTTATAGGAGAACCCGGGTATGGTTAGGGACTTATGACACAGCAGAGGAGGCAGCCATGGTTTATGATCAGGCTGCTATTCGTATTAAAGGACCTGATGCACAGACCAATTTCACAAACACTCTGGTGAGCAAACAACATACCCCAGATGTTGATATTAATGTTAACATTTCTGGGTATGATTCTGGTAAAGAGTCTCATAATAGTCTATGCTCTCCAACTTCTGTACTTAGATTTCATTCCACTGGGGAACCGGGTCCAGAGTCACAGGCTGCTGTACAGACTGACTGTTGCTGGAGACAAAATCAGGAGGTGGTTCAAGAAGAAATATTGAAGGGTGGTGATGATGAGTGTTTGGTGATGGATCCTCTGTGTTTGAAGGAGTTTTGGGACTTTGAAAGTCCTGCACCGATTTTTTTTGAGGAGTGTAGTGTACCGGGTACTTTTTTGAGAGAAGATTATGCTGATATGCCGGTACATTTAGATTGTGATTTTGGCTCCTGTTTATGGGATGTTGACAAGTATTTTGAGGCATAATTCCAGGATCATAAAAACCTTAATTACTCTCTATTTGGGGTTTAAGGTCAAGCTATCTACATGATGATACGATGATTTGGTAAATTCCGAGGGGGGTTTTGGATTAGTACTGTTTTCAATTTTAGTTATAGTGGTTGTGTCTAAAGATTGTAAGGTTTAGCTTACAATTTGGAATATATATGTAAATCCTTTCCTCTTTCTTTATGTTTTCAAGATTTTGAATCTCTGAAGTGTTTCTTTATGGTAAGTGTTCGTTTGTGAAGATTGCAGGCAAGATTATGAATAGGGATCGGGAGTTTAAATCTTGACTGTTTTATGTCATTTTTTGTATGTTTTTGTGCATATTTTAATATTACGGGTTTGGAGAGTGAGATATTTTTACTTGCTGGACAAAAAAAAGCCTACCAAGTGTCTAAAGTGGTTTCCATGTTCGACGGCTGGCCACCTTGAACTCTCGAGAGCCAACCGCTCCTTCTGCGTTTTGTTAACCATTCATTTGTAGTGATAACAAGTCCAAATTCCTGCCTATAATCATGCTTTGCCTTTCCTGGTGTCTAGTGGATAGTGTTACAAAAATATCATGCATCAATTTGATGTGGTTGGGGTCTAAATCAGTATGTTGTGTGTAACGTCTCCAATAATATAATTTATTGACTGATTGTTGACAAGGCATTTATTTATTAACAATCCTTCTGGGAAAAATGTGATTGTCCAGCTGAGGATGCCAGCTATAGTTTCGTACTAGCAGATTATCCCATGTTTTTAATTTTTTTAAATTTTAAATTAATTTTTTAGGTATTTTTGTATTATTTTATATTTTGATATTAAAAATAAAAAAATAATCTTTTAATAATCTTTTTTAAAAATACATAAAACATGTCAGTGTACTTAAACCAAGCTGTGGACTTTGAATTCAAAATACAGAATCCTGGCTTTTACTTCTATGACTTGAGCCCACTGAAATTACACAATGGTCAAGTGGGAATCCTTGGACGAGAACCACCAAGGCACCAACAGACTGTCTTCTCTCCTGACGGGAGGGAGCTTTGGTCTGTCCGAGGCACTAATGGAACAATAAATTCTTTCCCCACAAAACACGTCGGAAAGGAAGGTGTAGGTGCCTAGGGTAGCAGTGGCCTTTTTAGATATTCCAAGACATGCCACCTCTAACTTGCTTTATTTTTATGTTGATCACGACCCGGCGTGCCTCGACTCCGTGGTGTAAAACTGTAAATTGATTTTGTAAGTATTTTTTATTTAAAAAATTTTATTTTTTTATTTTTAATATTAAGTATATCAAAACAATAAAAAAACTAAAAAATTATTAATTTAATTTTTTTAAAAAATTAAAAAATCTGAAAATTGCGTCGAAACCGCACTCCCAAATTAGGGATCTCCTTACTGAACAAGAGGGATCTTCTGACCGTACCACTGGTCAAAGATTGCAAAAAGTTTCGGGAGGTAATTTGGCATTGCAGGCTTGCTTTTATTACTCTAGTGTACAAAAGAGACCCACTTGCAAGCCTGTAACGAGAGATCTAAAAGAAGATGTGAAAAAATCAGACTCAGACCCACTAGCATTTGGTCACTTCTGGAAATAATTTTACCCAAGTTTCATTTCACGTTACAGTCCTCACTCCCCGCAACTTTTACCAGCAGTTATGGCTCTTGCGGTTGACACATTGTCTAGTTGTCGAAAGTGGGAAACTCTCTCCTCGATCGTCTAGCTTCTTGAGATTTTGGCGTCCCATGTGAAATGCTTGGGGCGGTGAGATATTTGTGAAGGACCTAACCATGCAAGGCAAAACTATATACTGGTTATCATGACATCTGGACTGTAGTTACCTACAGTAGCCAAGTGTATATCACATGGTATCTTGACGATTTCAGTTACTGCTTTTCATTTCTCGTTGGGATTTTCTTAATGTCGACCACAAATCCATTACTTAGATTATCCGAATTCTTTTTTTTTTGTTGAGAAAAAATCACTGCGCAAGGAGAAGAACTTAATTATTGGTCTGGAAGTCAATCCTTAAGTGCAACTGCAAAATTGGTCCAAATGTTTCTGTGCAAAAGGCACAGTCACGGGTGAAGCCGTGTTGCTAGAACCCATGGATTCTTGGCGTTTCTTATCATTAATCAACCCATAATAACCCGTCAAATTCTGTCCTAGACTCGGAAGTCCGTACAGATTATAAAAAACCCTTCCCCGCATATGGTAACGATCAAGCATTGTCGGACGATGTGCTTGTTCTGGGTTTATTTTTTGTGCCTACAGGAGGCATTATACACGTGTTAAATGTTCTTCTATAAGCAAAAAACAAGAAAGAAAAAAGAACAGAATCGTCCAGCGAGTGTAATTTTGAATTTGAAAGTTAGATATGAAATTAACTCGATAGCAAGAACAATTGATGGACTATGGAGCAAAATAATCAGATGGCAGGGAGGGAAGTTGGAGCTAACTTCAAGGGAATCTTGAATACTCCATCAGTCGGAAAGGATGTGGGCACGCATAGCAATCAAGAAGCTACCAAAGAAGAAAGAAACGGTCCCACTAACAGAGTTAGCAGTTTACACGTGATTTGTAGATAGCTAATTAGTTAATATACAGAGGTGGTCGGAATGAAAAGTTAGTTAATATAGTTAATTAGAATGTATAGCATGGATACTGAAATGTGTAATTCCGGGAGTGGCAGGTAGTATGAGTTGACATTTCTACGAAGTTCTACATAACTTCTTCTCTTTATTATTTTCTGATTCTCTCAATTTTTTTTTAATTTTCTAAACTTTCTTTTCTTCTCAAATTAATCCATGGTGTTAAGGAAGGTTAATAACAGGCAGACACAGCCATGTCCAGTATTATTGTTTCAAGAATTCAAATGGCTAGACAGAAAGGATCCACTACGAGAAACAAAAAGATGGGCAAGGAAAATAAAGAAGAGGAGAAAACTTAAAAGTGGGAGAAACATGATATCGACAAACATCGCAAAGAAGCTCGATATCTTTTTGACCCTGCAGGGATGGCCGCCGCATGTATTAGCATCAGGATTTTTTAACGGCGAAACTAACTTGGATCCATTATAAAAGAAAGTTTTAAATAAGCACTCGATCGGATTAATTCTCTGGACATTCTCGCGTGGGTATGGGGACACGAGAATTTCTTGCAGTGAATAATCATCATTTGTATGGAAATCATGGGGGAAAAAAGGGTACCGAAGGAAAAGTTATATTAACAAAAAATAAAAAAATAAAACACCCTAAAAAACGTGGGATTTCTACTGTATTCCTCACCACTATTCAAGAGTAGTGCTCCTTTTTTTTTTTCATCTTATCTGTGTAAAATTGGCTCGATGATCATGCAAATTTGTTTTTATTTATTTCAAGTCAAGAGATGCTGCCCTAGCTAGAACTCATCATGCCTAAAAACACTAGAGAAAGGAAAAAAAATTAAAGAACTACAACATGGCAGCAAGCAACAATTTCTGCTCATTAATTTGCATGTTTCCAAACAACAACGAGGCAATAAACAAATTGCAGATTAACCAACTAATCATAGATGATACAAAAAATCAAAAGCACGCATGTATCAACTGTCAGAACTGCAAAAGGACTTGGTGTTAAGAATGTGAGATTGATGATAACTATATAAAAAAAAGTGCAGAAAATTGTTTCTCGTAGTGAATTGCTACGTACAACAGGTAGCATATTGGCTAATATTCTATTTTCCTCATTTTGTTTAAGCATTCTATGCCCTTGCTGACTTGCAATGAAAATTTTCACATGTGGTGGATTTGGGGCTTTTTGAAACCAACAAGGTAATGGTGGTTTTTCAGCCTTTTCTAGCAATGCCGGAGGTAGCCAACAAGGAATTGGTGGTTTCTCTGCTTTCAGTGGTGGATGTTTCGTTGGAGATAAGGAAGACGACGGATGTGGGGTGTTTATGGTTGCTAGACAATGGTGGCCTTCAGGAAAGAAAGAAAATGAGAGAATAGGTGGTGAGGACAGCTAGGGTGGAAGAGAAGCAGAAATGTATTTTCTTTATAAAAAAAAAAAACATTTTATGACAATTTTATAATTCTATAGTTTTAACAATTACAGGGCTATTGAGTTATTAAATTAAATATAATCATAATTTTATAAATAATTCATTCTTTTTTATTGGTTTTTTTGCAAAGATGCATGGAGATATAATTAAAGTCCTTTGTAAATTTCAGGATGTAAATTATAAATTTTTTTAAAATAAAGATAAAATAAAAAAATAATTAAACTATACAATAATCAATGTAATTTTTTCTATTTTATTTTATTTTAAGTTAGGAAGGGAGGTTTGTTTTAAATAATAAACTAGAATACACCAATTTATGTTTTATAAGTGTGTTTTTGGTATTGTGGTGTAGGTTTATAAGATACTTTTTAGAAGTATTTATTGCTTGAAAATATATTAAAATAATTTTTTTAGCTTATTGATTTTTACATGAACACATCAAAATCATTTTAAATAGTAAAAAATGTTATTTTGATGTTTTTTAAGCTAAAAATACTTTGATTATGTTTATTTTTATATTCAAAAAACGCTTTTGAAAATTTTTAAATATTGTTTTTTTAATTATTTTTTAAATATTTTTAAATAATTTTCTTGTATTAATATCAAAAATAAATTTTAAAATAAAAATATTATTATAATATATTTCTAAATAAAAAATATTAAAAAAAACAACGATCACTGTAATATCAAATACTATCTTTTAAAATTCAAATGAGTAAACTGAGCTAGACGCGCATTATTGGCGTCGTATAAATATGGGCCTAGTCAATTTTCAGACGCAGCCCATGGGCGTGGTGTTTTCAATGACTCTAAAGTCCGCTTTCCTTATAGTTGTGGTCCCGCTATTGGTCATCGGCTTGTCCGGTTGCCAAGATCCAAGGGATTAACGTTCCGTCCATCTTCCTCGTTTGGGATTCGATAACAATTATCCCGTGAAGTTACTGGAGTTGGTTAAGTATATGATTAATCTCAAGGATTTGTCTAGAAATGTTAGCAGTGATAAATTAAGAATCCAAGCCTTATGGCGTTGCGAAGAGCCAGTTACTGCTAAGATAATCTTGCGGAGATTAAAACGTAAAGGGAGAGAGTAGGTAATAAGATTTCATAATTTTCTGTCAATGAAGTGCAGCCCATCCCATTTTGTCATGAGTTTGCTTCCAGCTTTATAGGATTGGACCCGTTTTTTACCCTTCGATTTTCGAGTGATCTCAGTAACCTTCTCAGTAAGAGATGCCAGTGTTTGAAATCTTTGAAAAGAACAATGTTATGGATGATCTTCGGGTTAAATGATGAGGGATCGATGATGGGACGCCATAATTTTAGCATGCTCCTGCTGCTGACACTCCGTGATCTCCAATGAACAATTCGCACTGCCACAGCAAATTTCTTGGCTAATGGTCCTTCGGCCCTAACCATCCATATATATATATAATGGTGCATATCCAAATGATGACACAGATGCATTGCTTTGGCGCCATGTGCTGGAAAGCAAGGTTGTGGGGTATAAACAACTAAGCCTCTCGCTTACAAACAAAACTTCTCTTTAAAGCAAACCCACGCAAAAAAAGAAGAAAAGGAAAAGGAACAGTATGATCTGTTTTGTTTCGATAAGAAACCGAATCGCCAACCATACAAAAAATAAGAAGAGGCCTGCCTTCCAGTTTCCATTATATCATATAGTCTCAAGCTTTCCATTCCCACCACAGACCTAATAAAACCAAAGCCGGCAAAGTCTGAAAAGTGTTAGTGAGCATTGCTGGAAAAACCAAAAGAGAAGGTTTTAATTGCTCTGCTGTTCCTCTTCGATGGAATCAAGGAGGGACCTGCAGACTCTCATTGAGAGAGCATGGGATTTGCATGATGGGCTCGCTGAAGAAATCAAAAACATTAACAGCTACTTCTGCAGGTTCTGTTCAGAACATGGTCGTTATTATAGCATAGTGGAGACCCCATTTCAGGAGAAGGAAGGATTGATTGCCATTAAGGATTCATTGAAGGAAGTAGGGAACGTGCTTATCATTTTACAGGTACGTTGATCATTCTTTTCCTCTACTTATTTCGAGATAGCTAGCTCAGAATTAGCGTGCTGAAATTAGTCTTTCAGATAGTTTCATTTTGTTTATCCGATTTTGACATTTCAATCCCATGTTAGAGGACATTACGCCTCGAATCAACAAGTACTTAAATGAAAATTCTGTGGTAATTAATATTGATAGTTGTATAAACAGCATACAAGTCCTCTGGCATTCTTCATATATAGTATAGTTGTATATTGCACCTTACTTAACAGCTACAGCTTGAACTACTATTGAAAAATTGTTAGCCAGGCAGACCAGGGTCCCATAAATAAAGGCGCAGTCTGCCAAAAACCAGGTTCTACTCGATAATTTCTTGTTTATTTCGAACTTGAAGTACTGCACAAGAAATAAACATACAGAGTACATAATTGATTTTCAGGCTCCGACTACGTCAAGGTACAGAGATTGAATACTGATGGAAATTTCTTGATGTAATGAACTGCAAAAGTAGCTTTACTTGTATTCCCTTACTGGAAATCACAAAATGTCAGCGGACAACTCTATATCCTTTTCTCATGAAGTTGCTAGACTTACCTTCCTTCCCCTAATACCATTATGCAGAGATTACGATCATGGCAACCGATTGATAGGCAAGAGGCAATTACACGATTAGAAGGAAGCTGGTTGATTCTCATGTCAAAGGTGGCACAATATCAAGGAAGACCACTTGCTGTGGTGGAAGAATTGAACTCCTGTTTTAGCAATGGAAAGACTGTTTTTGACTGGAAGTTGAGTGAGAAAAGGAAGGTCAAAGGTGATGGTTCCAATGTTCAAGAGATAAAGAGGATGGCAACTGCAGGTTTTGTTGTTTGTTGGATTAGAATGTTATTCAACCAGTGGAGGTGGCAAAAAGCTATTGGAGTTGCAGCAAAACTGATTTTGGTTTCAGCTAGCGTTTCATCTACAGTAAAATTCTGCCATGGCAGGCTACTTTGTTGCAGTTCGCAAAGGAAAGTTGTTTCATTGGTTGAACCAGTATATTCAAGAACAAAAGAAAACAGTACAGCATTATCCCCCTCAAACAGTCCTCTAGATGTTTTTTATGGCAGGGGATGATTTTATTATGCTTAATTCGGTTAACCACTACCCGATTCAACCTCAATAGTATATGATTTTATCTACTTAGAATCGAACAGAAAGTAAAACTTCGTAGAGGATCAATTTCATGGATCACGTTGTTGGGCTTATTGCACATTCCACTTGAAATTGCTTTACTCCTTTAGCACCTTGTTCTTTACACGTAATTAACTGTGTTTCTTTTCAGTGATAAATAAAGCAAAAAGAAAAAGAAAACAGCGGAAACTTTAGTCGATAGACAATTAGACAGGAGTTCAGTCGGGGAGAAGAAAGTTGGCTATTTCTTGGATAAATTGAGAAATTAGCATTCAAAATCAAAACAATTGGAGAATTAACATAGGAGCTGAGTGAAATAATATATTTTTATTTTGTCGCGTTTTAAAATTAATTCATTTAGTAAAAATTGTATTTTTAAAATGTGACAAGATAAAACTCAAATTATTTGACTCAACCAGTTGATCATTTCGTAATGGTCAGTAAAACCGGTCGATTGATTCTGAAAATAACTAAAAAAATCTCAAAACTGCTAAAATTTAAAAGGTTTGACAAGAGTTTTGATATCTAAAGATCCAACAATTAGTGTAGAGACGCCGTAGCTAATATTGAGAAAATGATTTTTAGAAATTCCTGTAAAAATTTGAGTGCGATTCAACGATCAAATAAAAAGTTATGGCCCTTTTGAACTATTATTCTGGTCTAACACGCTCATACCTTCCTTTGTGCATAGACCTATTCCGCTAGTTCATAAATGCATTTGTTAGGCCATTCAAGTAATTTGTTTGGAGAAGATTCTCATTTAGTTATGAAAAACTCACACTTGACTATTCAGAATCATCCATTATTACAAGCCCGACTACATTATTGATATTGAAAAACATAGAACAATTACTGTACGAACAATACCTTTTTGACATTTAATTAAAGTCTATTTTTTAGCCTACAAATTGGATAGAAATTTATATTTTTGACTCATAAAAATATTTAGAAAAAAATTTCAATAAATCATAGTTTTTGTATAAAATGATTGATCGATTTTTACAATTAAATCCAACCAGTTGAGCCAGATACTCGGAGTTTTACCTTGTCACGTGACAATGTGAGAAAAATATATTATTTTATTAAAAAATAATAATTTAATAGTATTATTGGCCAAAGTTTTTTTTTTAAAAAAACTATGCTAATTTTTAAAAATATCCGTATTTCTTGAGACCAGCTAGCTTCCAAGAGCGGGATGTAATGATTTGCATTTTATTTTTCTGGGCTAAGCGGCGTTCTCCTTGTACGGACCAAACCAAAGCCAAGTCCAGATTGTCAAGGAATTCCTGGTCACTTTCTTGAGTCCAGTCCACTAATGCGGCTTTGTGAGCCAGTCATTTTCTACCTTCTATTATTATGGTCTCCACACCTCACAGCCATATAGTTGTCATCGACTCAGGACTAATCTGTAAAAAAAACGAGAGATATTATTGGATTAATCTAGCTATATTATTTTTATTAAAACAGTTATTTAAAACATGAAATATTTCATAAGGAGACATCTTCATAACTAATTTAACCAACCGCCTCACTTTCTTATAACCAACCGCCCCTCCGTTTTCCCTTCCATTCAAATGCAAACCCCAACTTAGTTTCCCTAGTAAATAAAATCAAGGCATTCTACAACATCAAACTTCACTTGCCAAAATTATATAACATGGATAATAAATAAAATATAGACTACAAAAACGGTACAAAGTGGAGCAAATGGTGGTGGGTTCAAGGTTGTCGAGTAATATTTTTTGACATGATACGGAAAATATAATGTAAACTTGAATTGTTAAAATGGATCGTAACATCATAAAATTATAAGTATTTTTTTCTGTTCATGGTTACTACAAACAATAAGCAATTTCATCAATAAAAATATTATGTTCTTGTTCTTGTATGATAAAACCCTACTATGTATGATTTAGAAAAAAAAATAGAAGTTATAAGACTTTTCATCTAAGTAAAAACATTGAAAACATCTATGTCTTCACAACTACACTTCCTTGTTAGCCAACACTGGTTATAATATTCCCTCCAAATACATGACTATTTATAGCGATAGTTTTAGGTTATTTGATTTTTTTTTCTTGATAAATAATACATCATTTTTATTTTTAGATATTATTATGTTTTTTTAGATATTGTTATATTTTTATAAATTTCAGATATTATTTGTTATATATCATAAATCTCAACAAGTTGATCAATTAGAAATTCTAAGTTTTGTATGAATTAATACAAATGAATTAAACAATTCAAAATATAAATTTTTTTAATCTTAAATTTTTCTTGTTAAATTATATTTTAGACAAGTTATGATGTTTTCTGTATAAAAATCTTGATGCTATAAACTTGTTGAAAAGACTATAATTTATTACTTTTATAATGGATTAGATTTCAGAATATAATTTATTATTTTTATCTTTTATCTGTAAATATATTTTTTATAAAATAAAAAATTTTAAAATCCTATTTCATAAAGATAATTTTTTATTTGTTGAGAAGTATGTAAGCAACACTATATTTCTTTTATCTTTTCAAAAAAAAAAATAAGAATTTATTGATACAAGAGCTTGGGCTATGTATTAGTTACTAAATATAAGGTACGCAATTTTAACAAATGTATTAGTGACTAAAGATAAGAATTTAAAATTTAAAATTATCGTAAAATTATAAAACCCATCATAAAATCAAGATTTTACCAATTTTAACAATGTAGAGCTTGCCTTCATGGATAAATGCAGCAGCAACATGAAGAGTTGATATTGAGGAAATCGACAACAGCTACTCTCGAAAGAAGGTAGTAATATTCTTATGATTAACAGTGAGGAATCAAAATCAGTCCCATCAGATTTTGAATTAGGTTTTGGAGGCAGAGCTTTCGCTGCAGCTGTTGCCGCAGCTCTCTCCGCCGTCATTGTTAATCCTCTCGATGTTTCCAAGGTAACTAATTTTCTATTTAAATTCCTCCAATTCTTCCTTTTATTTTTTTTATTACCACTCATTTCTCCACTTTTCTAATTAAATCTTCTTTTGTGAGTGATAATGTTTTAATTGATGATTTATTCATTATGTATTTTCGTAGACAAGGATGCAAGCTCAGGCAGCAGGAGTTCCTTACCAAGGTCTATCTATGTGGAACGGCGTGTTTTGAATCGAATACGGTATGCTCATTGCTGTTATTTTATTGTAATTGGATTTAATGAGAAAAGCAGGAGTCTGATAAATAGCATATTGAACACTGTTAATTTCTGATTTAAAATTGTTATTCCAGATGTTTCCTGACGTGAAAAACGCCATAGGCACCTGCAGAGAGCATCATCTGTGGGATAGTTTCGCAGGAACGATCAGATGTAAACCGTGCCTCCCAGTTTACTTCAAATTTGAACTAAGTGGTCCGATCATTTTTGTTTTGTTTCCCTTGTCCATTCCCGTTGACTGGAATGCTCCACGTCTACCATCAATTCTTGCCTTGAATTTTCATGGCAGCAATTATATCGTACAATCTGCTTGGACTGTCATATGTCCAACTTTCCATTTCTTTATTTCATTTATGTGAAATATTCAATTAATTCCATGATTTATGAGGTAATTTGGAGAAGGTGGTGATATATGTCTGCCCGGAACACACTTGCCTGGAATCCTAGGCTCCACTTGTGCAAGAGCCAGATAGTCAAAGCCGAAGAAGAAAAATTGCTGATTGAAATCTTTTTAACTGATAAGTGTTCTAGATATTAGCTTGCTAGCTTCCTTGTAGAACAGGGGGAGTGAAGGGACTGTTTGCAATAGTTGATTCCCGCGTTTCTCGGCATTGATTCTGTTCGTCAATTGTGAATGTTGTGATTCCCATTTGCAAGAAACGTTGGCAAGCGTGATTGCAGCGTACGACATTGATTGTCTTGTCTTAAAAAAAATAGGAAAAGAGTCATCCTCTCGCTCCATTGAAAGGATTTCGTGAGCTTTGGCAACTTGGCAAGTATCTGAGTGCTTAAAAGGCAACAGGGTAGCTATAGAGTATAAGAATTAGAATCCCCTTCTTAGGGCCTGGGAATCCCCCGGGATAGATTTTTATTCACAACAATTATTTCTAGTGATGCAACTATGCCTTGATTTGTTTTATTGTTTTTGTCCTCTTTTAACACTTACCAGATACAGGACTGGAAGGATGTGATCGTATGGGCAAAAGGATCTGGAGAAAAGGTTACCCTGTTAAACAAGTTCTTACGCGTAATAATGAGATGGATTGCCCGATGAGTGGGTTCCTTACGGCCACTCAACACGGTCTAATATCAATGGTGTGGTGTAGTATTTACATTTTAGGGACCAAATTGAAAGCTTTAATAAAAACGCAACTTCGAGAAAAAATAAAATTGAATCAATCTTTTGATAACCAATGCCGCCACCACAATCAATCACTCATAAGAAATTCCTTCTGAAACCAGATAAGTGAGCACAATCCATCTCTACAAGTCCTAGAAAATTCAAAAGAAAGTGTAGGATGAAGCATCCAGCGGGTGAATCAGGTATGTGAGCACCAGAGCCACAAGCATCAGCAGGTATGCGATTCCTTGGTCGATTGAAGTCCCTGCAAAAACATTGAGCAAAATCTATAAAAAAAACCATTCAGAGAGAACTGCTATCACGCTTAATTAATGGAAGACCCCTCCCTGTTTAGGTTTTAAATGGACCATCTAAGAGAATCTCTGGCATTCATGAGAATCTCTCCCCAAGGAGAATCTAAAAGAAGAGGGGAGGGTAGCAAGGAAACTACAATGGGTTTCGTAATTTTGAATCTAAGCAGAAAAAATCCACAAAAATCAAAGCCAGCGGAGGGAAGAGGAGATTACCATCGCTGGTAGGTGCGGGAGCGGGAGCGGGAGACTGGGCCTCAACAGAAGGGGAGACAACAGCCAAAATAAGAGAGACAGCAGCCAAAACGGCAATAAAAGCCTTGAATGAAGCACAAACTGCCATTGCTATGCTTTTTAACTCTTAAGATGTAAGAAAAAAGCAGAAAGATCTAGCCACAACTAGCTTCGCAAAGAGAGAAAGAACAGAAATAAGAACAATGTGCTCGTCTTTACGAGAGAGAGATGGGGGAGGATAAGGGGTGAATAGAGGGAGGAGAGTATAAATACAAAGGAGGCTTGGTGAGTGTGTGAGAGAGAGAGGAAAGAGGGAAGCCACTATTTGGTAATAAGAGTCGGAAATGGCACGTCGCGGTGTTTGCTATTGAGGGCAGTGAGTGCGGGGTCCATAGAAATTGAGGGTATCTATCTTTCTTTTTAAATTTGGCTTTGCTAACGATGCGCCATGTGATGGTCGGACCTTTCTACTTCTTTTTATTTTAACAGCCTGTCAGTCGAGTTGTCGCTTGACCATTTTGTTTGTGTTACCTAACC